>Ga0307474_10001598_pt1 | contig 16345 bp, 12 predicted proteins | sample atmos_gasesECM1C_2_FD_203312 | JGI IMG/M metagenome (GOLD analysis project Ga0307474, IMG submission 203312) | Hardwood forest soil microbial communities from Morgan-Monroe State Forest, Indiana, United States - atmos_gasesECM1C_05 | ecosystem: Environmental > Terrestrial > Soil > Temperate... | reverse complement strand
ATCCAGGGCGAGGTTGCAACCTGCTGCAACGTTTCGAGCTGGTATGTCGATCCGCCCTTCCGCAACTACGCGGCGCTGTTCGCCTCGATGACGCAAAAGAACAGGGAAGTGACCTATTTCAACGTCACGCCGGCGGCCACGACATGGCCGATCCTCGAGGCCCAGGGCTTTGTGGCCTATTGCAGCGGCCTTTATTTTTCGCTTCCCGCCTTCGCGCGGCGCGTGCGCGGCATGACGGTCGAAACGGTGACGGAAAAGACGATTGGCATCGCAGGCCTCTCGGACGAGGACCTTGCAATGCTGAAGCGGCATGCTTCTTACGGCTGCCTCAGCCTCGTGTGTCGGACGGCAAAAGAAACTCTTCCCTTCATTTTTTTCTCATTACGAAAGCGGCGCGGGATCATCCCCCTGCCCGCGATGCAGCTCGGTTATTGCAAGAGCATCGCCGACTATGTCAGGTGCGCCGGAGCGATCGGCCGCTATCTGCTGCTGCGCGGCAGACCTGTCGTCATCGCCGATGCCATCGGTCCGGTGTCAGGCCTGACCGGTTTCTACACCGAGGCGCGCGGCCGCAAATATTTCAAGGGCCCGCACAAGCCGCCTCTCGGCGATCTGGCAGACACCGAGCTTGCGATTTACGGCATGTGAGCAAGCAGAGCATGATCCGGAAAAGTGGAAGCCGGTTTTCCGAAAAGATCATGCTCAGACAAGAAATGAGATCATGATGCGATTTCTACTTGTTCGCATCATGATCCAGCGACCATGCATTTAAAGCCGAATCGAACCGTCCAGGATCTGCGCGTGACGGAGGGAATCAAGCGCAAGATAATCGCCGGATTTTGAATCAAGGAAAAAGAGCGGATCGGTGACGCGGTTTGGATCGAAGCCGGCGCGGATCAAATCCTGCTTCTTCTGCTTGAAGGTTTCGGTTGAGTCGAGGCTTGCGCAAAGCCGAACAAAAACCGGACAGGCATAGGCGGGAAGCCGGCGCGCCAGATGATCTCTAAATAGGGCGAGATCGAACTGGTCGTCGACCACGATCGCAGCCATTCCCGCGCGGCCGTCGGCACCATCGACCTCGACGCCATAGCTGGTCGCTTCCACGACACCGGAGCAATCCAGCACAGCTTCGGTCACCTCGGATGTCGCGACATTTTCGCCCTTCCAGCGAAAGGTGTCGCCGATCCGGTCGACGAAATGGAAGAAGCCGCTTTCATCGAGCATCATCAGGTCGCCGGTACGAAACCAGGCATCGCCTTTGGCGAATACATCGCGCAGAACTTTCTTCTCGGTGTCTGCCGGATTGGTGTAGCCCTCGAAACGACCGCCACCCTCGTCGGCGGTTCCGATGCGCCCGATCGCCTCGCCGACTTCGCCGCGGGCACAAGCGAGGCAAAGACCATCCTGGTTGCGAACCGGCATGCCGAGCTCGGCATCGACGCGAACGATTGCGGCCGGGAAGCGATGCGCCAACAGAGGCGGAATCCGGCCGATCGCGCCTGGTTTGCCCTCGACGTTGTAGAGCGAGAAGTTGCCCTCGGTCGAGGCGTAAAACTCCAGGATTTGCGGAATCGAAAAGCGCGCCTGAAAAGCTTCCCAGATATCGCCGCGCAGGCCGTTGCCGCAGGCGAGCCTAAGCCGATGGCGGCTTTCGAATTCGCAAGTCGGCGCCTTGAGAAGGTAACGGCAAAGCTCGCCGATATACTGGAACAGCGTGCAATCCCACCGCACGATATCGCGCCAGAAGGTACTTGAGGAAAATTTGTCGGAAACGACCACCGACGCTCCCGCTGCCAGCATGCTGCATGGAGCGACCACGCCGCCGACGCTGTGAAACAGCGGCAGGCAATCGAACAATCGATCCTCAGGCGTCGCGCCGGTCAATCCGGCAAACCAGCCGCCCCAATTCAAGATGCGTCGATGACTGATGCTGGCGGCTTTCGGCAAGCCGGTCGTGCCCGAGGTGTGGATCAACAACGCGGGGTCGTCGATCGTGATCGCTCGCCGCTCGGTAGGCGAAAGCGCGCTTCCGTCCAGGTGGTCGAGAGCGGCCGAGATGCCTGCCTTGCTGGCGTTGCCATGCCGCCAGATTTTCGGCGCACATTTGAGGCGGGGCAGCGCTTCTTCCAGCACGCCTGCAAGTTCGTCGCCGACAATGACGTGATCCGCTTTAGCCACATCGATGCAGTGAGAAAGCGAGCGGCCCACCAGTCTGGTATTAACGAGCGCCGCGACGCCGCCGACCCTGGTGATGCCGAGCCAGGCCGCGATGTAATCCGGAGACCCCGGCATGAAAAGACAGACCACATCGCGAGCGCCGATACCCGCCGACAACGCCCAGCGTGCGTAGCGATTGACGCGCTCGGCCAGTGCTCGATAGCTCAGCGTCTCGCGATCCGATAGCAGGCCAGGGCGTTCCGGTTGTCGTTCCGCCCATTCGTCGACGATGTCCGCGAATAATCGGTGGGGGTAGGCCTCGATGCGGGAGGTCAGCTCGATGGCTTTCAGCCAGCTTTTCGCCGCAGACCGTTTGCCGCGGGCCTGCGCCTTGCCGATTGCTTGCGCAATTGTCGGATGCTCGATGACGCCTGCGTTCATGGCCGAATGCGTGTTGATTGAACGCCTTCTATAGCGGCCTTGGCCTCACCAGGCGTTAAGCAGCACGGTTAAGGCCGCCTCTAGTGCGGCGAATTTGAAGTTCCTATCGGTATCGCGGCAAGTTCGTGATAGGAACTTCAAATTCAAGGCCGCACTAGAATCAAGCTGCTAGAGCTCCTTTGATTCCGAAGTTCGCATCAGAGGTCGCCGCGATAGCTCGCGAACTTCGGAATCGGAGCTCTAACCACGGCCACGAATGCCTGAACGAAATCCACGCATCAATTGACGTGAACGACGAGCTTCTCTTCCGTGAAGAACTGGAGGGCACCATAGCCCTCCATATCGACAGCGTAACGAAACTTGCCGTCCTCGGTCGGAAAGACGGCAATGACGATACCGTCTTCGTGGTCGGTCGCTTTTTCAACCCTTTCGCCGATCGCAAATTTGGCCATAGCGAACCCCCTCCGGGAATCTTTGACCGGAATTATCCCCCCAATTTGGTTAACGCATCTTAAGCAAACCTCGCGTGGCGCCGGTTGCATGTTGCCGTGGTAAAATTTTGCTAGCTCTCGCATAAGCCCTTACATGCACGCATGAATTTTAGCACGATCAAGATCGTGAAGTGCAATGCAGGCGGGAGCGGCGCAATCTCTGCGTGAGCGCGCTCGAGTTGGAAAATACGGATGATCGAAAGGCGAACGTTGCTTCATTCGGTGGCACCACCAGCGATCGGGTGGCTCTACGATCCGTCGCTGCCTTATGATTTCGCCAAAAGCATCGCGGCGGTCGCAGACGTTTGCGCGCGCTCGTGCTGGTGGCCAACAGCGACCTTCCCGTCCGCTGTCGAGACCGAAGAAAGAGTGAGGCAAGCGGATTTTTTTTAGGATGGCCTGCAGGAACAGGCGGCGCTATCCTGCTTATATTGTCATCGGTCCGTCGGTTTGAGCTGATAGCGAGATCCAATGATCAGGCGCAGGGAACCCTGGAATAGCCAGCCCGCAATCGGCAAGTCGGCGCATATCCTTGAGCGGACGGGACTTGCGCTCACCGGCGCCGCATGCGGTCTGTTTGTTGCCGCGCATGTCGGGCGCGCCGACATCGACCTGATCGGTTCGGCAGGCATGGTGCTGGCGATGATGCTTTACGGAGCCGCCGGGTTCTATCTCGGCATCGACCTGCCGCAGGTCCCTCCCAATCACCACATGCACCTGCCGCTGCGTCACGGACTTGGTACCCGGGCCGATGCCGTCATGCTGATGAGCGCGGCGGGCACCTTCCTCGCTTCGGTCGCGGCCTTCGTTTCCGTCTCCAGCATCGTGCTGGACGAAACAGCCCCCGCCAGCGCGGCTATTCTGATCTCCGTCAGCTGGGCGATCGGCGCCACCATGCAGATTGCCGCGGGCATTGTTGCCCGGATCAAGGCCGAGGTCTCCGAAAAACTATAGGGGACGGCAAGCGAAAAAGTTACGCGCGCAGCCACGTCCACAGCCAATCGGGTGAGACGTGGCGGTTGACCCTGATCAAGCCTTCAGCGGTTTTTTCAGCTAGGGTGCAATTCCAGCTGTTGAGCAACCGGCTTGGAGAGGAACGGATGCGTGCCCACCAGATCATGACGCCGCAGGTGATTACGGTTGGCGCCGAGACAACCATCATCCAGGCCATCCATCTGATGTTGCAGCATCATATCGGCGGCCTGCCCGTGGTGGACGCAGAGGGCAAGCTGATCGGCATTGTTTCGGAAGGAGACTTCATCCGGCGGGCCGAAATCGGGACGCAACGCAAGCGGGACCGCTGGCTGTCCTTTCTCGCAGGTCCGGACCGGCTCGCGACCGACTTCGCCCGCGAGCACGGCCGCAAGGTCGCTGAGATCATGACGCCGGATCCGCTCACCGTGACCGAGGACACGCCGCTGGACGAGGTGGTGCAGATCATGGAAACCCACAACATCAATCGCGTTCCGGTAATGCGCGGCGACCGATTGGTCGGAATGCTGACTCGCACGGATTTTCTTCCCGCCGTCGCCAACTTTGTCCACAGCGCTCCGGGCCCATCTGCCGATGACGATCATATCCGCAACCAGGTAATGGCCGCCTTGAGGCAAGCATCGTGGCGGCCTTGCCCGTTCAACGTCACCGTCAGCGACGGAATCGTAACGCTGAGTGGCGTGGTCAGGAACAAGAGCGCGCGCAAGGCCGCCATCGTCGCGGTGGAAAACGTCGCTGGGGTGCGGAAAGTGCGCGACTACCTGTCGGCGGCGCCTACTTATCCGCCTGCGGAGGAGGATTTTGGCGGCGGCGACTTCGTCTCGGTGCAAGAGCAACCCTCGACCGCGGATGATGAACCGCTTTGAGAAGTGACCCGCATGGAGAGCCTTGAAGGAAATCCGATGCGTATTCTGACACCATGCGTCGCAATGGCGCTGGCGCTGTTCGGTGGAAATGCCACGAGCCTTGCCCAGAACATCGAAAACGGCCAGCGCCTGTCGGAGCGGTGGTGCGCCGGGTGTCACGCTATCGGCGCGCCCACGCCCAAAACCAGCCGCATCGTTTCCTTTGCATCGATCGCGGAACGGCCCGGCATCACGACCGAGATGATCGCCTCGTTCCTGCTGATGCCGCACGCCACAATGCCGAACCTGCCGCTCAGCCATAGCGACGCACAGGATATTGCGGCCTTCATCATGAAGATGAAGAGGCAGCCGCAGCCGAACTACTAGTGGCGGCTTTCGGTACGGGTAGCGAAGTCAAATCCGCCGCAACTAGAGCGGATGATCAAGGCGCAACGGGATTTCCGTATCGCCGCACGGATAGAAGGTTTGAGGTGGATCAAATCAAGCTTCTCATTCCGGCGTTTAATGGTAATCGCGAACGCATCAGCGAACACCGGCATAGAGAGCGGCCATGTTGAAAGATCTCCTCGTCCAGATTCCCTCGGAACGTCCAGCTCGTCCGGTCATCGATGCAGCGATTTCACTGGCGGTGAACCATTCGGCACATCTGGACGCAATTTCGGTGGGCCTCGAAAGCACCAATATCGGCCTTGCAGTCGACGGCGCCGCCGCGGTGGCCGCCATATTCGATGTCGAACGCGAGCGCGCTCTGGCACGAGCCAATGCCGCTCTTAAGGTATTCGATTCCGAGGCGCGCAACGCCGGCATCGCCTGCAACCTTCAGGCGCTCACCGCCGTTCCTGTCGATGCCATCACAATGCTGGGCGCAATGGCACGGCTTTACGACTTGAGCATTGTGATGCAGCCGGATCCTGATCACACGACTTCCGACGACATGGTGCCGACGGAGATGCTGTTTCAGGCGGGCGGACCGGTGCTGTTCATTCCCTACACTCACAAGGGGCCGTTAAAACCCCGGCACGTCGGCATCGCCTGGGACGGCAGCCGGCTTGCGGCACGCGCCCTTCGCGACGCGGCGCCATTCGTCGCCAAGGCCGATGCGGTGACAGTCGTCAGCGTCAACGAGGCCGGGATGCCAGCGGAGACGTCCGTCGAAAATCTGACCACGCATCTTGCGCGGCGTGGCATCAAGCCGGGGGTCGAGCGCCTCAGCGCTGATGCTTCGGACGTTCAGCCCTCCATCCTGTCGGTGGCGGCGGACGCAGGGATCGATCTCCTCGTCATGGGCGGCTACGGCCATTCCTGCCTGCAGGAGCGAATCCTCGGCGGCGTGACGCGCGGCATGCTGCAATCCATGACCGTGCCGACGCTGATGTCGCATTGAGGGTAGCGCCGAGTGGGGTGGAGAGGCGGCGCGAAGAGCCAACTTCAGTAGCGGCTCAAAGAAAAGGCCGTTCCCGAGGGGACAGCTCCGCGCTTTCCCGTATTGCGCTCATCAAAACCCGCCATAATATCTTCCGCACGGTGAAGCTTCACCGCGCCATTGCGGGATACTCCTGTTGAGGCGACGGAAGAGAATCGGTTGAGACGACTGGCACCATGGAAACACGTGATGCCCTTCAAGGTTCAGGTTGGTCCGCACCAGATTTCAATCCATCACGGCCAGACAGTCCTGGTCGGTGAACCGGATGGACAGATTCACTGGCCCAGCGAGAAGGGGCTCTACTTCTTTGACACGCGAGTCATCAGCAGTTGGGCTATCTACGCAAACGGCGAGCCTTGGGAACTCCTCAACGGCGGTGCGATAACGCCCTACGCCTCCAGAATCTATCTTACGAATCGAGCAATCCCGACGTCGGATGGCATCATTGCGCCCCGCACACTGGGTCTCGTTCTCAGCCGGCTGATCAGCGAGGGAATGCACGAGGACCTCGACGTAACCAACAACAGCATGCGCAGGGTGGAGTTTCAGCTTGAGATCGCACTGCGTTGCGACTTCGCAGACATTTTCGAGGTAAAGTCGAACAACATCGTGCGCCGCGGGCACATCGCCACGACGTGGTCGCAGACAAGGCAGCGGCTGCGGACCAGCTATCACAATGGCGATTTTGTTCGCGCCGTGGTGGTGGGTCCTTCGCACGGTCGGCCCAAGGCGACTTATTCCAATGGTCGGCTCAACTTCGCAATCGCCCTGGATCCCGGAGAAGCCTGGCATTGCTGCTTGCTCTACGCTCTGGAGGACGGTGAGCGCATGCATCGGCCTCCGCGCGAATGCTCGAGCCAACACCACAACAAGCATGGCGAGACCCTGTCGGACTGGCTGCGGACAGTGCTGAAAATTCGCTGCAGCAACGAGGAATTCTACCGTCTTTATCGGCAGGCCCTCGAAGACATGGCGGCGCTCCGAATGCCGTTCTTCGGCACGGACCACAAGGTGTTCCTGCCGGCTGCTGGTCTGCCCTGGTTTCTCGCTCCGTTCGGTCGTGACAGCCTGATCGTTTCGCTGCAGAACCTTTTGATCTATCCAGACTTTGCCCGTGGCAGCCTCGACATTTTGGGTTCACTGCAGGCGAAAGCCGAGGACGACTACCGTGATGCCGAGCCGGGCAAGATCCCGCACGAGATCCGCTATGGAGAGCTCGCCTATCTGAAGCTGATCCCGCACACGCCCTATTACGGTACAGCCGATGCGACTCCTCTCTACCTCATCACGCTGCATGCCACCTGGCGGGCAACCGGCGACAAAACACTACTCGAGCGGCATCTTGCGACCGCCGAGGAATGCCTTTCCTGGATCGACCGCTATGGCGATCGCGATGGTGATGGATTTCAGGAGTATCAGACCAGATCCCCCGTGGGCTACGAGAACATGGGCTGGAAGGACTCGGGCGACAGCGTCGTCTACCCGGACGGATCGCTTGTCAAAGGACCAAAGGCGCTCTGCGAATTGCAGGGCTATGTCTTCAGCGCCTGGCTGCGCATGGCGGAGATATTCGATGAGCTCGGCAAGCCCGATCGTGCCGGAGAGTTGCGAAGTAAAGCCGCGGCTCTATTCAAACGATTCAATGACGCATTCTGGGATGAGGAGCTAGGCTTTTACGCCTTTGCGCTGGACGGCGAAAAGAAGAAAGTGCTGACGGTCGCGTCCAATCCAGGTCACTGCTTGTGGTCCGGCATCGTACCGCCGGAACGGGCCGCCAAGGTCGTGAAGCGTCTGATGGCGCCCGACATGTGGAGCGGCTGGGGCATCCGCACGCTTTCAGCCCTGCACCCCTCGTTCAATCCATACAACTACCAGACCGGATCGGTCTGGCCGCACGACAATGCGATCATTGCGCTCGGGTTCAAGCGGTATGGCTTCGGAGCCGAGGCCGCGCGGATAGCCCGCGATATCAGCGAGGCCGGAAGTCACTTCCTGTCAAACCAGCTGCCCGAACTCTACACAACGATCGAGCGTGACGAAGAGAGCTTTCCGGTGCAATATCTTGGAGCGAATGTGCCGCAGGCTTGGGCCGCCGGGTCGGTGTTCACGCTCATGCGCGCGATCCTGGGAATCGTACCGGACGCGCCGCGCGGAAAATTGTATGTCGACCCGCTGCTGCCGCGGTGGCTGCCGGACCTGACGCTGCTCGATCTTCACGTCGGCCGCCGCAGATTTGATATAAGGTTTTGGCGCGACGGCGATGAGACGCAGTTTGAGGTAATGAAGGGCGATCCTAAGGCGGTCGTGCGAAGCAGCTTCGGAGTGCAATTCGTTTGAGTCTCATGCCGCAGGCAGAAGCGATGCCCGTAACAGCACTCAACAGCCGAGACGCCGAACTGCCTGTTGAAAGCCTTAAGGCGCTTGACTGGCTGAACTTCTTTCTCGCTGCCCTCCTCATGGGCTTTGGTCCTTTTGTTGCAGTCCATCTGGCGGAAAACGGATGGGCACCTGCAAGCATTGGGGCGATCCTGACCATCGGCGGGCTAGCGGGACTGATGACACAAGTCCCGGCCGGTGAGCTCATCGATGTGATCGAATCAAAGCGCGCACTGTTCGCAGCCGCGGCCGCCACCGCCGCCTTGGCACTCACGATCTTGGCACTGCGCTCAGATTTCCCATCGGTCTCGGGCGCTGCCGTAGTACAGGGCGCCGTCGGCAGCGTACTTGGTCCAAGCGTCGCCGCTATCAGCCTGGGCCTGGTTGGGCACGACGCGCTCGGTGAGCGGCTGGGCCGGAATCAGCGTTTTGCGTCCATCGGAGGCCTGTCGGCGGCTGCGATCATGGGCGCCATTGGGTATCTGCTATCCACACGAGGCATATTTCTGTTCGCCGCCACTTTGGCGATCCCGCTATTGTGGGCGCTGCTGCGGATACGTGGCGCCGATATTCACTTCGGCCGATCCTGTGGCGCTCCCGATCATCATGCGTCCAAGCCCAGCAGGGCCAGCCGTCGGACTCTCTTCAAAGACGTCCGCTTTCTAGCCTTTGTGACGTGCCTCTTTCTATTTCAACTCGCGAACGCCTCCATCCTGCCCCTGGTCAGCGAGTCGCTGGTGCATTCGGAAGGACGTTCGTCCTCACTTGCGGTGTCCGCATTGATCGTACTCCCGCAGATCGTGGTTGCGCTGTTGTCGCCCTGGGTGGGCCGCACCGCCGCGACGTGGGGACGTCGGCCGCTGCTGTTGCTTGGACTTGCCGTAGTGCCGATTCGGTCGGGACTCTCTGCGTTGACGGCGGACCCGGCCTTGCTCGTCATCCTTCAGCTGATGGACGGATTCACCGGTGCGACGCTGGGCGTGTTGACGACGCTCATCATTGCCGACCTTACGAGCGGGACCGGACGCTTTAACCTGGCCCAGGGGCTCGCGGGCACGTTTTCCGGGGTCGGCGCTTCGCTCGCCACATCAGTAACCGGAATTGTTACGCAGAGATTCGGCTACGCGGCTGGTTTGTTGAGCGTGACAGGCGTTGGTCTCATGGCTGTTGTGGTCGTCTTGATTTTCATGCCGGAGACAAAACCAGCAACGCAGCCGCCTGAGGATTTTCCGGACCATGCGGTGGGCGGAAGCGGCTCGGCCACCGCCGACAAATTTCCGGTGCGTGACGGGCGCGCCCGGAGGCCACTGGACGAGCGAGTGTCAGGGAGGTCGTGATGGTAGCGAGGCGGAAGATTTCGCTTGTATTGGCGGACGTGGACGGTTCGCTCGTCAACGAGGAGAAGGTGCTTACGAAACGCGCGCAGAGTGCCGTCAGCAAACTGCGAAGCGCCGGCATCCGCTTTGCGATCACCAGTGGCCGGCCGCCGCTCGGGATGGCCATGCTGTTCGGACCGCTTCAGCTCGACACGCCGATCGCTGGCTTTAACGGCGGGCTGTTCGTGACCAGGGATCTGACAATTCTCGAGCAAAAGACGGTGCCCGTCGAAGTGGCGAGGCAGGCGATCGATCTTATTCGCGATCATGGCCTGGATGCCTGGGTCTATCGCGGCAATGACTGGCTGATCACAAAGGCCGACGCCCCGCATGTCGCCCGGGAGTCCTGGACGGTCAAATTCGAGCCGAAAATCGTGGCGGACGTCGGAGAAAAGCTCGACCGGGTGGCCAAGATCGTCGGCGTCAGCGACGACTACGAGAAGGTGCGACGCTGCGAGGCAGACGCACAGATCGCATTCGGACAGCGCGCTACGGCGGCGCGGTCGCAACCCTACTATCTCGACATTACCAACAAGGAAGCAAACAAAGGCGCCGTCGTGGACTATCTGTCGAGCCACATGCAGATACCCGTCGAGGAGATCGCCACCATCGGCGATCAACCCAACGACGTTCTGATGTTCAGGCGATCCGGTTTAAGCATTGCCATGGGCAATGCTTCCGATGAAGTGAAAAAGCAGGCTAACGCTACGACAGACTCCTACAACGACGAGGGCTTCGCCAAGGCGATGGAGCGCTTCATTCTGGGTACGCCTGATTGAGTTGGCGGCACCGGAGTTGTCGCGGTCTGGATCGCCGGCGCTATAGCGTTTTCGAGCGAAGTGGAAACCGGTTCGCGTGAAGAAAACGCGTCAAAACAAAAGAGTAGAGCCCGGTTTTGATTCTATCAAAACCGAATAGGCTCTAGCGTACCCCACCGTGAACACGGCGATTGCGCATCATGCTTGCGAGCCAAAAGTCTTGAGGGTGCGTGCCGAGCATCCCTGGCGTGAGGGCAAAGGGAGCGATCTCGAATTCACGACTCAATGATGATCGATGCGCTCGACGTCATTGGAAGTGAATGCATCATAGACCAGCTTCCTGAGAGCGACCCTGATGGGGCCGCGCTCGTTATCAGCCTGCTCCATCAGAATGTAGATCATGTCGAGCTTGCGATCGATGCCGACATAGGTGCCGGCGCCGCTGTCCCATTTAAGCTCCCCGATCGAACCCGGCTGGCTCGTCTCCCCAGGGCCAGTACGCACGGCAAGGCCGTACCCGAACCCGAAGCCGTCGCCCGGAAAGTAGAAATAGTCATGGCCGACACCGGAACCCGGTCCGATATGGTCTGTCGTCATATCCTCGAATGCGGCTGAGCTGAGAAAACGTTTGCCGTCGAGCTGGCCGCCATCGAGCAACATTTGCGCGAAGCGCGCATAATCGACGATGGTCGAAACCAATCCTCCACCGCCGGATTCCCACTCGGGATGCGCCTGCCGCATGCGCTCCTCGTTCACCAAATTCGTATCACTCGGCAACGGCTCCGCCTTCAAAGCCCGCTCTTCGGGCGTGTCGAGCACAAATTTGGTGTGCGTCATGTCGAGCGGATCAAAGATGCGCTGCTTCATAAAGTGATAGAGCGTCTCGCCCGAGGCGATCTCGATCACGCGACCGAGCACGTTCGTGGAATGGCCATAGCGCCAGAACGTGCCGGGCTGCCGTGTCAATGGAAGCCGGGCAATTCGTTCCGCAAACTCGGCGTTGTCAAAATGCCCATCGAGCAGATGAGCTTCGGAGTAGAGTTTTTTGACCCAGTCTCCGACATAGTCGGCGGCGATTCCCGAGGTTTGCAGGAGCAGATCCCTGATCGTCGGTGGCCGCTCGACCTGGACAAATTCGAGCGACGCCTTTCCCTGCGCGTCAACCCTCTCCGTTCCCACCTTGATATCCGCAAAGGGCGGGAGGTATTTCGAAACGGGATCATCGAGCGAAAGCTTGCCGGCATCGACCAGCATCATCGCCGCGAGGCTCGTGATCGGTTTGGTCATCGAATGAAGCGCAAACATTGTATCCGGCGTCATCGGAAGCTTGGTGCTAATGTCGCGCACGCCAAAGGTCTTCAGGTAAACGGGATGGCCATGTTGCTGGATCAGGACGACGGCGCCGGGCAGCTTTCCCGACGCCACCTCGTTTTGGAAAAAATCGGTGAGGAGCTGGAGCTTTTCGGTTGAGGGCGCAATCGCCTCAGCCCCAATGACCGCCGTGCTGCCGTTCGCGAAATACAATATCAAGCCAACGATCAGGGCCCAAACCCTCGCATACGCCCCAACCAAAACATTTGCGTTGCGGATTTCAGATCGAAGTTGAGACATATGCCAGCCTTGTTGAGGTAGCGCAATTTATCGCTGAATCTCAAACCGTCGTCGCAGCGAAATGGCAGATGGTGGTGTATGTCACCACCATTCGTCAGTTTTCGTAGCACCAGAATCGATCGCAAGATTTGCTACCAACCGCATTGGGCGCGGAGCCAAGGGCGTTGCGAAATTGGTGAGTCGCAGTTGGAGCAACTCGCCCAGCTTTCCGGACGCTATGAGGGGCCGCGATTGCCGTTTGGACCGTGAAAGCAGCAACAGCTAGCATACCGAGAATGCTCAGAATTCTCTTTCGCATTTTTGGTCTCCGTCATCCGTCTGGTCGTCGGCAATGAAACGATTTTCCGGCACGACCAAACCCCGAACCATCTCACTATTGTCTTGATTCCGAAGTTCGTATCATTGCACGGCATACTCGCTTACGAACTTCGGAATCGAAAGGACACTAGCAAATCGAGTGTGGCTTCTGGTTCAGAAGTCCGCATGGCGAACTGGCGGCAATAATGATGCGGACTTCTAAACCGCCACACTAGCATAATCCGTCGCGTGGGGCGCGATAGCCCGCCACCCGTCGCGACCGCCGATCAATGGAAGGTCTTCCACGATCCTCCGGAACTGGCCGATGCGGTTGTTGAGGTCTTTCCCCATATCCTCCCCTATCGGAAAGGCATACCTGAGCAACCACAAACGGAGGGATTGCGATGACCGCGTCAAGCCACAATGCCGGCGACGATGTCGCAGCGGAAAAATCCACGAGAGCCGTCGAGGCGCCCATTTCGCGTCGGATCGCCATGGGAGGCGTCGCCTTTTTCGGAGCTGCGATGTCCGCTATTGGCTCCCGCGCTTTTGCGGGGCCCGACGCCCATGGCAGTTACAGCAACTCTGCCATCGCGGCAGAGCCGACCGGCGATACTCCAGACAAGTGGGACGATGACATCGTCCGCGCGGTGAAAATCGAACGGGCGATGCGCTCAAACCCGCCACAGATCACCCGAGATGCCACGGTGGCAGAGATGGACCATCAAGGAAACGTCGCCCGCATCCTTCGTAAAGGCACGAACGGATGGATTTGCATACCCGGCGATGAGAACAAGATTGGCGCTCCCCCAATGTGTGTCGATGAGTTGGGGATGCAGTGGTTCAGAGACGCGATGACAGGGCAACCGCGGCCAACCAATGGGGCACCCGGTCTCTGCTACATGCTTTGTGACGCAACACAACACAGCAACACGGACCCCAAGGATAGGACGAGCCCCGCCATACCGATTGGCCCGCACTGGATGATTCTCTGGCCTTTCGACCCTGTGCTCAGCGGACTCCCAACGACGGTGCGCGACGCGGGGGCGTGGATCATGTTTGCCGGAACTCCCTACGCCTACCTGCACGTCTGCGGAACGCCTTGGGATGGCAACGAATACTCGCCGGGGGACGAAGCAGTATGGACCATGAAATACTCGAAGCGCAGTTCCGGTTAAGCCCGGAACGCCGTGCTGTTCGTTAGCTGCATTTGTTGACACGGCCGGATCCTCTCCCGAGCTGCACAAAGCGCAACCATCTTGACTTGCTGTTTCGGACAGCCGCTTAAGGCGCGCTGGCGCGCAGGATCGGCCATGCCCCCACTTCAATTGGACCGCCAGGCGATGCATGCCGCCAATCCTTGTCGGCGCGACAGACAATGTCTTTCCGAACTTTCTTCTTTTTCTCTAAGAACGCAGCCCTAGGCTAGGCGCGCTCACACCGGTGACGCCGGGTGTGAGAAGCCCGGCCATGCGCCCGACCCGGGTGCGGCGAGTCATCGCCAAAAAAGGAGGCGCCGACGTCAGGGAGGTGCCGATGCAGATCGAGGCGGGTGGACACTTCAGCCGTGCGGCGACGAAATTCCGCGACCGCATCGCCGTGCAATCCGGCGATCGCGCGCTCACCTATGCGGAGCTGCGCGCAGTCGCCAATCGCATCGGCTCAGGCACGTTGCGCCTCGGCATCGATCGCGGCGAGAGGGTGGCCGTGCTGTCGCACAATCGCATCGAGGTCGTCGAATTGTGGCTCGGTCTGGAGCGCGCCGGCCTCGTGCGCGTCGCGATGCACACGCATTTCGACATGGCCATCCATGCGCGGACGCTCAACGACGTGGGCGCCGTCGCCCTATTCTTCGATACCCGCTTTGCGCCAGCGTTGGAGCCGTACCGCGCCGACATGAAGTCCATTCGGCATTTCGTCGCGATCGGCCCGGATGCTCCGCGCTGGGCTATCCCCTACGAAACCGTCGTCGGGCGCGGCGAAGGCGATGATCCCGCCTGCGACGTCGACGATGAGTCGATCTGCGCCATACAGTTCACCACCGGCACCACCGGCTTTCCCAAGCCTTGGGTGGTGACGCACCGCGCATGGCACGCGCTCATTGCGAACAACCTCGAGCATCTCGACACCTTCGCCCGCACCGTTTCGGCCGTCGGACCCGACGATGTGAACCTGCATATTCACGCGCTGCAATGGGCGAGCGGCGCGCAAACGATGATGCCGTACATGCTCCGCGGCGCGAAGAACATCGCGCTCGACGACGCGGCGTTCGACCCGATGAAGATCATCGACACCATCGTCGGCGAAGGGGTGACCGGCCTCTTTGTGCCCGGGCCGATGTTGCCGCCACTGCTCGAGATTGTCGGCGCGCGCGGCGGCGTTCCGCATCGCTTGCAGCGCATGGTGATCTTCTTCGCGATACCGGAGCTGCTGGAGGCGGTCAATAAGGTATTGGGGCCGGTTTGGTGCCACGGCTTCGGCTCGACCGAGCAGGGCGCGCCGGCGAGCCGGCTGACCGTTGAGGAGGCGCAGGAAAAGCCGGCACGGCTCGCGAGCGTCGGCCGCGCAGTGTCGCCTTTTTTCGAGATCGCGGTCATGGACGAGCAGGGGCGCCGCCTCAAACCCGGCGAGGTCGGCGAGATCGTCGTGCGCAGTGCCATTTCGCGGAGCCAATACTGGAATCTCCCGGAGAAGAGCGCGGCGGCCTTCTTTCCCGGAGGTTGGTTCCGACCCAACGACATCGGCTACATCGACGACGACGGCTTTCTCTACTACCTCGATCGCGCCAAGGACCGCATCGAGACCGCCGAGGGCATCGTCTACCCGCATATCGTCGAATCGGCGCTGCTGCGCCACGGCGCGGTGGCGCAATGCGGCGTCGTCGGATTGGGGAAGCCCGGCGCGCAGCAGGTGGTGGCCGGTGTATTGCTCAAGCCCGGGATCACGGCAACGGTAGACCTCGATCGCAAGATTCTAGACGCGGCGCTTCCTGGCCTTTCATCGCGCGAAGTTCCGCAGCGCATCGTCATCGTTGACGAACTGCCGACCGTGCTCGGCGGCGCCAAGGTGCAGCGTGAGGAATTGCAAAAGCGCTTGTCCGCGGCGTATTGAGGGCGGCCCGCGATGATTCACGCCGGCGCCGATCTCCGCGAAGCGCTCGTCGCTGCCGCCGATCGGGTGCTACTCCACGACATGGCCGGGGGGACGCGCACCGGTCGGCAGTTGCTCGGCAACGTCGACCGCCTCGCGGGCGCGCTCCTCGCCCGCGGCCTCGATGGCGCCAAGATCGGCCTTTGGTATCGCAACAGTCTCGCCGCGGTCGAGGCGTTCCTCGCCGTCGAGTGGATCGGCGGGACGCGCGTTCCGGTCGATCCCCATGCGCCTGCGGCCGAAGCGCGCGCAGTCTTCTCTGCCGCGCCCGTTGACGCCGTGTTGGCCGATCGTGCGCATGCGCCGTTGCTGGCGGGTGCGCTCACCCATGACGACGAGGCGCCGCTTGCGGGCGCGCCGAGTTGGCCCAACAAGGCGGTCGCGGACGATTGCACGCTCCTCCTCT
>Ga0307474_10001597_pt1 | contig 16349 bp, 10 predicted proteins | sample atmos_gasesECM1C_2_FD_203312 | JGI IMG/M metagenome (GOLD analysis project Ga0307474, IMG submission 203312) | Hardwood forest soil microbial communities from Morgan-Monroe State Forest, Indiana, United States - atmos_gasesECM1C_05 | ecosystem: Environmental > Terrestrial > Soil > Temperate... | reverse complement strand
GGCCACCAACACCTTCCCCTACCAGGTATGTGCCGGGCAGCAGGAGAGCGGGTCGGTGTGCACGTCGACGCGCGGCAACGACGGCGCCATCACCTTTCGCGAGTGGCACCCGGCGGGGATCATCGAGTACGGCTACGCGGCGCCGGACCCGCTGCATCCGGGCATCATCTACGGCGCGGGGCGGACGGAGGTGTCGCGCTACGACACGGTGACAGGCGAGGTGCAGAACGTCACGCCTCTGCCGCTGCGCAAGAAGGACTTTCGCGCCGACCGGACGGAGCCGATCTTGTTTTCGCCGATCGATCCGCACATGATGTATTACGCAGCGAACCACCTGTACAAGACGACGGATTACGGGCATACATGGGAGACGATCAGCCCCGATCTGTCGCAGGAGCACACAGGTCAGCCGGCCACGCTGCCGGATCTCAAGCCTGAAGACCAGGAGCGGCGGCGCGGCGCCATCTACGCGGTGGCGGCCTCGTACAAAAAGGCGGGAACGATCTGGGCGGGGACCGATGACGGGCTGGTGTGGATCACGCGCGACGGCGGAGCGCGCTGGACAAACATCACACCGCCGGGCGTGACGGCGTGGAGCAAGATTGCGCAGATTGATGCGTCGCGGTTCGACGACGACACGGCGTATGTGGCGGTGAACCGGATGCGCATCGATGACTGGGAACCGCATGCGTTCAGGACGCACGACGGCGGGAAAACCTGGACAGCCATCAACGTAGGGCTGCCGGATGGCGCGCCGGTGGACGCGGTGCGGGCCGACCCCGTGCAGCCGGGACTGCTGTTCGCGGCGACGGAGCGGGCAGTTTGGACCTCTTTTGACGATGGGGCCAACTGGCGGACGTTGCAATACAACCTGCCGCACACTTCCATGAGAGATCTTTTGGTGCACGACGATGACCTGATCGTGGCGACGCACGGACGGTCGTTCTGGGTGCTGGACGATATTGCGCCGCTGCGCGAGCTCGCCGCGGCAAAGGGCAAAGTTGCAGGCCTGCTGATGAAACCGGCGGCGGCATGGCGGGTGCGCCGGGACAACTACACCGATACGCCGCTGCCCGCCGATGAGCCGATGGGCGAGAACCCGCCGGACGGCGCGATTGTGGACTATGCGCTGCCGGAAGATTTCAGCGCTGGCCAGGTGACGCTGGAGATTCTCGACAAAAGCGGAGCCGTACTCCGGCGGTACACGAGCAATGACCCGGTGAAACCAACAGACGAGGAACTGCGCAAGGATTTGATTCCAGCGTACTGGCCGGTGACTACGGGGCCGCTGCCGGCGACACCGGGCATGCATCGGTGGGTGTGGGATCTGCGCGCGAAGACGCCGATGTCGACGCGGTACGAACTTCCCATCTCCGCGGTGCCGCACAAAACGCCGCACACGCCGCAGGGTCCGCTGGTGACTGCCGGGGTGTACACGGTGAGGCTGACGGCGGGCGGCAAGAGCGAGTCGCAGCCGCTGACGGTGAAGATGGATCCGCGGATTCACACGTCCGCGGAGGAGATGGAAAAACTGCGCGCGGAGCAGGTGAAGATGGCGGCGATCCTGGACAGCCTTGCGAAGGCGGACTTGGCCGCGCACGCGATCGCGGAACAGCTCGCAAAGCCGGAGAACAGGGCGGTGGCGGGACTGGAGCCGCTTGTCGCCAGGCTGAAGGCGTTGATGAGCGGGAACGAGGGCAAGGACGGCGGACAAGATTCGAAAGGCGTGGGACTGGACGATGTGGCCGGCGAGGCAGGGATGCTCTACGGGGAGCTGCAGCAGGCCGATGAGCCGCCCACCGCAACGCTCCTGGCGGCTGCGGCGCACGCTGAGGAGGAAGGAAGTGAGGCCTTGCCGCGTTGGAAGGAGTTTATGGCGAAGGATCTGCCGGAGTTGAATCGCGTGCTGAAGCAGGCGGGGCGGCCGGAGGTGGACCTTGGCAAGGAACCGGAGGATATGCCGGATACCGGCGATGAAGACTAGCCATCTCGCGTTTCGTGGCGCCTCTTGGATGACGCGCCCGTAACGGATGGGTGGAAGAATCGCCGCCGGGACGCAACTTTGGAAGGCTTCGATTCTCCCCGCGGGTGAGACGACAGCGCGTGACGCCGTGCCCTTGCAAAGAGACAACGTAGATTCTTGAGACCTGTATATTGGCGGGAAGGCTCTTCAACCTTCTTCAGTGAGGTTCGCTCATGACACTGGATCGGCGTGGGTTTCTGGCGGCTTGCAGCCGCGCGGGTATTACTTCGGCGTTGATGCCGGGAGTTCTCTACACACTGGCGGTTCAGGCGCAGGAGGCAACAGGAACCGATCAGGCGAAGCCGCCGAAATTTACGCCGGAGTTGATTGACCAGGCGGCGGAGATGGCGGGAGTTGGTCCGTTTACCGACGAGCAGAAGAAGATGATGATCGACGGGCTCGTAGATCAGAACGGGTCGATGAAGGCGATCCGGAAGCTGAATCTATCGAACTCGGTGGCGCCGGCATTTGTATTTCATCCGATGGGGGCAGCGAAGCCGCTGCCGAGCGGACCGGCACCGTGTCCGGAACCGAATGGATTTGCGGGGAGCATTCTCTCGAGGATTCCTGACGCGCCCGCCCGCATTGAGGACGTGGCATTCGCGACGATCGGCGAGTTGGGAGCGCTCTTGACTAACCGCAAGATCACGTCGGTGGCGCTGACGCAGATGTATCTCGATCGACTGAAGCGTTACGACAAGACGCTGCACTTCAACATCACGCTGACCGAAGAGCGGGCGCTGAAGCAGGCGGCCGCGGCGGACGCGGAGATTGCCGCGGGGAAGTATCGCGGGCCGCTGCACGGGATTCCCTGGGGCGCGAAGGATCTGCTGGCGGTGAAGGGGTATCCCACGACCTGGGGAGCGGGCGGGTTTGAGCACCAGACGATCGACGAAGACGCAACCGTAGTGCAGCGGCTGGACGCGGCGGGAGCCATTCTGGTGGCCAAGCTGACGCTGGGCGCGCTGGCGATGGGCGACAAGTGGTACGGCGGACAGACGCGCAATCCCTGGAATCCCAAGCAGGGGTCGAGCGGATCGAGTGCGGGGCCGGCGAGTGCGGTGGCGGCGGGGTGCGTGGGGTTTGCAATCGGATCGGAGACTCTGGGGTCGATCTCGTCACCGTCAACGCGCTGCGGCACCTCAGGGCTGCGGCCGACGTTTGGACTTGTTCCGCGCACGGGGGCGATGGCGCTGAGCTGGACGATGGACAAGCTGGGGCCGATCTGCCGCTCGGCGGAGGATTGCGCGCTGGTGCTACAGGCGATTCACGGGCCGGACGGAAAAGACACGTCGGTGTATCCGGCGGAGTTTTGGTGGGATCTGGGCTTCGATTGGAAGAAGCTGCGGGTCGGCTACTTGAAGAGCGGCTTCGACGCGCCCGAAGCCTTTAAGCCGGATCAGGCCAAGACGGACGAAACCGCCGAGGAGAAGAAGAAGCGCGAGGAACGCACGATGCGGGCGAGGGACGGGCGGGCGCGTCGCGACTACGATCGCCGCTACGACCTGGCCACACTGGACAAGCTGAAGGCCATGGGCGTGGCGCTGATTCCGGTGGAACTGCCCAAGCTGCCGTATGGCGCGATGACGCCGCTGCTCACGGCGGAGGCTGCGGCGGCCTTCGATGATCTCACTCTGAGCGGAAAGGACAAGCTGCTGACCGAGCAGGGTGCCGACGACTGGCCGAATGCATTTCGCGTGGCGCGCTTCTACCCGGCGGTGGATTACATCCAGGCGAACCGGGCGCGGACGTTGGCCGTGCAGCAGGTGTCGGCGCTCTTTGAGCAAGTGGACATTATTGTGACGCCGACCAACGGGACGCAGCTGGTGGCGACGAATCTCACCGGGCATCCGGCGCTGATTGTGCCCAATGGACTGCGCGGCGCGGACGCGCCGCATCCGCCGGCGATGGATAACGGCGAGGAAGACGATATCGGCGGGCCGGGCACGCCCGTGTCGATTACGTTTCTGGCGGGGCTGTATGAGGATGCGAAACTGGCGGCCTTTGGGAGGGCTTACCAGGAGGCGACGGGGTTTCATAAGGTGCATCCGAAAGACAGCTTCTAGCTGCTAGCGTGGCTTCCTTCGGAGCAACGTCTTCAAACTGCTGCTGGCGCTACGTCGTCAAGCGGTCGGCGCTGATTGGTCGTAGCGGCCACAGCTCCGCGTGTATGGGCTTGGTTCCCGTGGTCGTGATCTCCAGCTCGGTGGCGTTGGCCTTGAGCGTATAGACGCGGCTGGTCAGTGCTTCGCGGCCGCCGATGAAGGATTCGATCACGCTGCCGTCGAGAAATAAACGCAATGTGGGATGAGGCCAGGGGAGGCCGGGGAGGGGGAACTGGATCTCGCCGCTGCGGGCCTCTTTTGCGGCGGTGTCGATTGCCATTTCCCAGGCAGGTTGGCCTTCAAAGTTGAGACGCACGGTGGTGGTGGCGGCGGCGAGGATGTTGCCGGGCACGCGAAGCTCGAAGGCGAGGTCGGTAAGCTTGCGGTGGTAGGGCGCGGCCGCGGTGATGGTGGCCTGCTCGCGGACGCCGCGGAGGGATTCGACTTCCTTCGCCGGGTTCATTTCAAGCTGGCCCTGCGCGCCGATGGTGAGCACGCGCGGGAGCGACATGCAGCCTGCCCAGCCCGCGGCCGGGAGTGCTGCATCGGGGCGCGTCTCACGAATCCAGCCCCAGAGAATGCGGCGGCCGTCGGGGGCGACGAAGCTTTTGGGCGCGTAGTAAGCGCCGTGGTCGAGGACGCCATCGCGCCGCGGGGTGAAGCGTAGCGCGTCGTGATCGTAGTCGCCGGTGGCCCAGATGACCTTGCCTTCTGTCGAGTAGAAGAGACAGTGCTGCTTGCTGACGGCGAAGAAGTCGGGGCACTCCCACATTTCGCCCGTGTCGCAGGGGTTGGCAGACTGCCTGCCATTGGGTTTGCCCTCGGCGAGCTTGTGCAGATACTCCCACGTGCGAAGGTCGCGGGAGCGGTAGAGAAGAACGCAGCCGCCCACGCCGCGCTCGCCGGAGCCGATGCCGCAGTACCACGTATCGCCCTCGCGCCAGGGGCAGGGGTCGCGGAATCCGGTGACCTTCATCCCCGTTGGCGGGGTGGCAATCACCGGCTGGTCAAGCTTCTTCCAGTGCAGGAGGTCGTCGTCCTCAGCGGTCGCCAGCATCTGCGTCTCGCGCAGCTTGTCGTTGCCGTCGCGGAGGGTGACCTGATCGGGCGGGGCGTTTTGAACGCCGGTGTAAATAAAAGTTGGGACCCCGTTGAAGACAACGGCTGTACCGCTGAAGCAGCCTTCGCTGTCCGGGCCGTTGGGCGTGGGGGCGAGCGCGATCGGCTGATGATGCCAGTGGATCATGTCGGGGCTGACCGCGTGGCCCCAGTGCATGTCGCCCCAAACAGCGGCGTCGGGATTGAGCTGGTAGAAGAGGTGGTATTTGCCCTTCCAGAAGATGGGGCCGTTGGGGTCGTTCATCCAGTTGTGCGCCGGCATGAGATGAAAGGTCGGGCGCAGCGGGTCGTGGGCGATGTCTCCGGCTTCTGCGATGAGGAGTCGCGGAAGCGCGAGAGCTGCGGCGCTGGCTCCGGCAGCGGTCAGGAAGGCTCGGCGGTTCACGTGCCGGAGGATAGCATGAGCCACCCCAGCGACGAAGACTTGTCGCCCCACCCCATGAAGCAACAGCGGCTTGATGGGAACCCCGGTCGCTGCGGACCTCGGCGAGGAAATGGGGACTAGATGGGACGAGGGACGCTGGGTGCCCCAGAGCCTGCCCTGAGCTTGCCGAAGGGTCTCCTCGTTTTGGAGACCTGGGAGAGCACGAACGCGCCCCTTCGTTCCTAGAACCTCAGCACGGGCCCGGTGGAGATGCGGCCGTTGGAGTTTTTAATCTCGTTGAAGTTTTTATTGGTGGCCTGGTAGTGGGTGTTGTAGTAGTCGCCGGTGACGCGCCAGGCGAGCCAGTGAGAGATGCCGGCGTCGAGGCCGGCCCCGACGGCTACGGCAAAGCTGTTATCCGAAGTTATGTTGGGGAGGGCGGAGCTGGTGAGATGCGCGCTGCCCACCATGCCGTGCGCGAAGAGCGTCGAACGTCCCACATGCATGCCGACCTGCGGACCGACGAGGAAGAAGTAGGCCTTGGGATTGAAGTTGGGGCTGTCGTTCCGATAGAACCCGGAAACGTCGCCTTTGATGCCAAGGAAGTTGCCGAGGATGGGGAACTTGAGCGAGGCATCCCAGCCGTTCATGCCGGCGGTGGAGACGGAGTTTTGTGTGGGGTTGTAGGTGTTGAAGACGTAGGAGTAGCCGCCGTAGAGCTCAACGCTGGAGCCTCCGCCGTAGGCTTCGTGGGCGGATTGCGCGAGGGCGCAGACGGGTGCGGCCGCAAGGGCCACGAACAGAAGTGGGGAGAAGAACCTCCGAACCATGAGAAAGCACCTCAAAAAACTGATTTGATTCCAGGCACGAGAGGCAAAGATGCGCACGCGGCCAGCGCGATGGCGCACGGCGGACGCGAAATGAGGGTTGCAGTAAGGCCCAGGGCGGGTCGAGTCTAGGTCATCTCTTGAAGATCTTTTAATGCTGCCCCGCAGTTAATTTGAGGGCATAGGCGTACTTGCAGGTTGCTCCGGCAGGCAGGTTGACGGTGAGGGCGTCGGTGTCCTGGGTCCAGGTGACTCTTCTGGAGGAGCCGATGAGCTCGATGTTGGCCACGGGGAGAGATGCGCCTTCGTGCGCGGATCCGAGGGTGTGGATGATTGCCTTGTCGGCCATTTCACCGGTTTGGGGAGGGCAGGCCATGCCGATGGCGTAGACCGTGTTGCCTTTGGCAGTGAAGCGAAAATCCTGGGGCGTATACGGCTTGGTGTCGGTGTCGTGGAAGGCTCCGCCGACCACCTGCGTGGGGCCTTCGCCGTAGGCCTTCCAGTAGGTAGTGCCGTAGATGGCCTCGCCGTTGACCTTCAGCCATGCGCCCATTTCGCGTAGCGTGCTCTGGACTTGCTCCGGGATGGTGCCGTCGGAGCGTGGGCCAAAGTTGAGCAGCAGGTTGCCGTTCTTGCTGACGATATCGATCAACTGGTGGACGAGAAACTCGGGCGTCTTGAACGTGTCGTGCTCGATGTAGCCCCAGCTGGCGTTGGAGATGGACGTGTCGGTCTGCCAGTGGTCGGGGATGATGTGGTCAGTCTGGCCGCGCTCAAAGTCGAGCACCGCGGCCTTCCGGTTGAGGGAGTAGTCCTTGAAGTTGATGACGCCGGTATAGTCGTGGGCTGCTGCGTAGTTGTAGTAGAAGGCGGCAAACTCGGTGACGGCGCGGCGGAAGTTCGGCGTGCCGATCCACCAGTCGAAGTAGACGATCTCGGGCTTGTATTTTTCCACGAGCTCGGTGTCGCGTGCGAGCCAGTCGCGTGTCCAGTCTTCGGATATCCAGGTCCAGTCGTTGACCAGTTCGTGAGCGTCGGGCGGGGCCATGAACCACTGATGCGCGGGACCGTAGAGCGAGGCGTATTTGGGGTCGTTCACGTCGGAGCGAATGGAGCGGCCGCCGTCGTAGAAGAAGTTGTGTTCCGCGCGGTGGGAGCTGAGGCCGAAGTGCAGGCCTTCGGCACGAACGGCCTTGGCGAGCTCGCCAAGCGTGTCGCGCCTGGGGCCCATCTTGACAACGGTCCAGTCTGACAGGCCGGAGTCGTACATGGAGAAGCCGTCGTGATGCTCGGCGACAGGAACAACGTATTGCGCGCCGGCTTCCTTGAAGAGCCTGGCCCAGGCAGAGGCGTCGAAGTGCTCGGCCTTGAAGAGCGGAATCAGGTCCTTGTATCCGCACCCCGCGAACGAAGACCTGTCCGCGGGGGCCCCGCCGCCACAGGATATTTCTCCGTTGGCAAAGTGCTCGCGAAAGTTCTTGTACGCTCCTTCGCTGGGCCGGTACATATTGCGCGGATACCACTCGTTTTCGGCCGCGGGCACCGAGTAGACGCCCCAGTGAATGAAGATGCCGAACTTGGCGTCGGTGTACCACTGGGGCTGCTGGTAGTGGATGAGGGTGGCCCAGTCAGCGCGGTAGGGGCCGTCGTTCGCCTGCCGCTCGGCTTCGGCGAGCAGGCGGTTGCGTTCCGCGTCGTACTTGGCAACCGACTGTTGCCACTCGTGGTCGATTTGCTCGGCGGACTTCACCCCAAGGGTCGGAGCCAGCGGGTCGGATTGCGCAGAGAGCAGCACAGCAGCCGAGAGCACCAGCAGAGGCAGGCACAGAATGGGTTTTGTCATAACGGAGCATGGTAAACGTTGTCAGGGCGCACAGCAACGCCGGGTCAATTTGACAAGCGTAACTGGATCGCGCTTCATATAAAACTTGCGGTCGTCCTCACGGATGACCTGAAAGCCAAGCCGCTCGTAAAACCTCACGGCGGGGTTGACTTTAACTACGTTCAGTCGCATCGCCTGATTGACACCTGCTGCTTCGCCAATCAGGCGCCTCATCACCTCGGTACCGATTCCTCTGCGCTGAAACGGGCGGTCCACAAACATCTGCGCGATAAAAAAGTCATCATCTTGCGTCATGGTTTGCAACCAACCTACATCGGAACCGTCGAGCGCTATGATCCGGACCTGCGTCACATCCCATTGCTGCTGGAATCTGGCCGCTTGTGCCGCTCTATCCAAATGCAACTCCTTGATGATCCACTCCATCTCTCCAAAGTAGAGGCGTTTGCAATAGTCAAAATCCTGATCGAGAGCTTGGCGGAACGAAATCGGCATTGATCTATCCTGTGACATGGACGGTTTCGTTTCAAGCAATGGGGCGCTGCTGGAGCCAAATTGACCCAATCCGCAACGCTTTCACCGCCTGCATGAGGAATGGGCCCAATAGTTTCGGGATCAGGGCGCTAACGTGTCGAAATTCGCGATATCATTGCAGTATTGATTCCGCTTAAGATGAAGTATTTTCGAAGATTGCATACACCCATCTCGGGTCTCGTGCTGGTTCTTGCGACTGTGATCGCCCGAACCCAGGCTCCTGTTTCCTCTGCTGGCGCCGAGCCGGGCATGACCGCCGCGCAGATTGTCTCCTCAATGCAGGACCACAACCAGGCGCGCGCCGCTGCCTTGAAGCACTTCCACTCCGTCCGGCACTACTCGGTGGAGTATCGCGGGTACTCGGCGAAGGTGGCCGCGCAGATGGAGGTGGAGGCTGACTACGACGCGGCGTCGGGCAAGACCTTCCACATCGTTTCGCAGAGCGGTTCGAAGCTGCTGGTCGACAAGGTGCTGAAGCGGCTGCTCGAAAGCGAGACCGACGCGCAGAAGCAGCACTCGACCGATCTGACCCCGGCCAACTATAGCTTCAGGCTGGCGGGCGAGGAGGATGTGGCGGGAAGGCCGGCGTACATCCTCGAAGTGGCGCCGCTGACCGATAACAAATATCTTTATCGCGGCAAGATCTGGGTGGACGCGGCAGACTTTGCGCTGGCGCGGATCGAAGCGGAGCCGGCGAAGAACCCTTCGTTCTGGATCTCGAGCACCGCGATCCATCATCGCTACGAAAAGACGGGAAGCTTCTGGCTGCCGGCGCAGAACGAGAGCGATACCAATGTGCGCGTGGGCGGCAAGGCCGTGCTACGGATCGACTACGGCAAGTATGAGGTGATGCCGTCGGAGCCGCTGGTGGCGGGCGGCAATTAGACTATTCGCGCTCGAACACGTAAATTCTCGCTCGGCCCTGCCCCTGAGGCTTCACTGTCATCGTCAGCGTCTTCTGGTCGTCGGAGATCTCGGCTTGCTGGGTATTCAAGGGTTTGCCGCCGATCTTGTCGGCGAGTTCAAGCGTGTGCGCGTTCACGCGATGGCCTGACGAGACGTAGCCAGAGGGTAGGTTGCCGCCCTGGACCGGATAGTCCTTGCCATTGAACTTCAAGCTCTTGGTTGTCTTCTGGCTGACGTTGATGATGGAAAGACCGTCGCTCTCGTAGGGCTCGATCTGCAGCTCGAAGGCGGTTGGTCCCGTTGTGTTCTCCCAGGTGCCTGCGAAGCCCGCGCTGCCCGCAGTCCGCTTGTAGAGGTAGTCAGTGCGTTTGATCGAGCCATCCGTCTGGACGGCGCCGAAGTGGTCGGTGAGCGTGCTGCCGTCGGCGGAGAGCTCCCAGATGGCATTGATCGCGGTGCGGCCGCCTATCTTGCGGATAACTCTCCAGCTCTTCGGTCCTTCCGTGCTGACGGCCAGGGTTGTCCCGAACTGGCCGGGCTGATCCGTGCCATCCAGGACGATGGTCTCGGGGTTGCTGCCGAAGTCGAAGGTGTATTTGTTTTCACCGGCGTTGGTCACCTTCATCTCATCGGCGGCTCTGCTCCGCGACGGGTCGAGCTTCCATTTGCCAATGAAGGGATCGGAGGCGTTGAGAGTAGACGCCGCCGGCCGATCGCGTGCTGTTCGAGGATGGAACCGGAGCAGAGTGTGATCGCCGCGCAGACAGATGTTGCTGCAAGCATCGAGAACATGGGCGTCGAACCTCTGCAACTGTTGGAGCCAACAATATGCCTGAGATGATTCGCGTTGAGGGAATCGGGGAAACCAAGCGGTTCCTAGAAGAGTTCGATGCGAAGATGCAGGATCGCGCAATGCGCCAGGCCCTGAACGCCGGTGGAGAGGTGATGTTGGTGGCCGTTGCGGAGGCAGCGCCGGAGCGGGTGGAATGGCTCGGGGGCCGGCTTCCACCAGGTGCGCTCAAGGCCGACGTACAGCTCGTCACGAAGCGGCTCGATGATGGCAGGCTGGCCGTGATCGTGCAGTTCGGGAAACTCACCTATTGGATCGCCGGCTTCGTGGAATATGGCCACCGGTTGATTCGCCGAGCGGCCGGGGGAAAGTTCAAGCTCAAGGTGCGCGGCGGCGGTACCGGTCAGCAGATCGGCACAGTCGAGCCGCACCCATTTATCCGGCCGGCTTTCGAGGGATCGAAGGTCGCGGCGATTCAGGCGTTTGCTGAGCGCTTCAAGGCGGAACTGAGGAAGAGGTAAACAATGTCGAGCGAAGTCCTGGCAACTGCCGGCGCGGTCCGGATTGTGATCACTGGCGAGGGCGCGAACTTTTCGGCCGTTGTCGCGGATGCAAACCGGCAACTGAACAAGCTTGGCGTCGGTGCGAAGGATGTCGGCAAGCATACCGTGAGCTCCATGCAGGCCGCGAGCGGTGCGATCCGCTTATTTGAGGGTGACGTCACGCGTAATGTGCGGGCTGTAGAGCGCTTCATTACGACGATTCCTGGCGTCGGGAAAGCTCTCCAGATAGCCTTTCCGGTCGTTGGCGCACTGGCTCTCGGGGGCGTGATCGTCCGAGTCGGCGAGCAGATCGTGGACTTCTTCAAGAACATTGACGCACGATCGCGGCAAGCTCGGGAATCGATGAGAGAAGCGACCGGTGGCCTGCAGCTGGCGAACGATGAGCTCCTGGTGGCGAATGATCGGCTGCGCGATTCCATTGCGAAGATTGAGGGCAAGCCTCGTAACGGGATCAAAGACGCGATCGATGAGTCGGTCGTGGCCGCAGATAAGCTCGGTCAGAAGCTGGACGAAAATCTCAAGAAGATGGGCGAGGCGCTCAAGCTTAGCTTTACGTCTGTGCTGCAGAACCTGGGCGGTGCTTCCCCAACCAAGGACCTGCAGAAACGGTGGGAGGATCTGACTAATCGAATGGAGCTCACCACCGCCGCGGGCAACTTGAAGCTCCACGACATGCGGAGCTCGGGCGCAGGCAAAGATGCGATTCTGTCCGCGCAGGGCGATCTGGAGAAGAACCTGGAGGCGATCTATGCGGAAGGACGCACCGTCGCGGCTGAGGCGCTTAAGCGAGCTATGGCGTCGCAGCAGGCGCAGGCCTCAGGTGACCGTAGTCAGCGCGGCATAGAGGCCGGTGACCAATCACACCGGATCCAGGTCGCATCTGGGATGCTCTCCTTCTTTAATGCCCAGTCGGATTACCTTGGCCTTGAGAATGAAAACCAGCAGCTCTCGGAAAAGAACAAGACGCTCACGAATCGTCGCGAGACCGATGCTGAGCGGATGAAGATGCTCGAGAAAGATCTGGAGCGACTGAAGGAAAAGGCAGCCAAGAGCGGCCGTGAATTCGATATTGAAGACGAGCAGAAGTATTGGGAAAAGCTCGCCAATACGATTAAGGGTGGCAGCGACCTAGTCGATGAGGTCAACAAGAGAGCTTTGAATGCCTGGGAGGAAGCGGGGCGGAAGAAGATGCAGGCGCTCCTTCGCGATGCGCGCGAAGGAGGACTCCTCGAGCATCCGATGACGCCCGATCAGGAGAGCGACGAACTCAACCGGAACTTCGTCGAAGGCCAGCGCCAGGATAGAGAGGGGCAGCATCACAGCCAGGAAGAGGCCGCCAAGGCATTTGAGAACGCCGTGCAGAACCTCAAAGTCTTCGAGTCCATTCAGGAGGCCAACATTCGCGCGCTGTCGAGCGCCGGGTTGCTCACGCCTCATCAGGCGGCTCTCCAGACGCAGCAGATCCACGGCGAGACTTTCGACAAATGGCTTCATATGGCCGGCGAGCTCTCGCAACGGTTTCCGGAGATGGCCACGCCAGGCGCCGCCGGCGAGATGCGCCAGCAGGGCGTACAGGGTGTACAGGATCAGTTTGCGGTGAACATGACGAGCGCGAGTGGGAAGACGATCCGCGCGCTGAGCGAGCTGACCGATTCGTTCACCGATCTTTCGAGCAACATCACGCATGTATTCCTGCAGGCGCTCGGCCAGTTCAATGACGAACTGGTGAAGCTGATGACCGGTGATAAGCATGCCAGCTTCCGCCAGGTCGGCGTCAGCTTCTTCAGCGGGGTCAGCAAGAGCATGCTGCAGAATGTCGAGGGCATGGCGCTGCGCGGGCTGGGCGTCGGGGCTAAGAAGGGCGATGGCTATCACGTGTACGTCGACAATATGCCCGGTGGCGGCGCTGGAGGCGTGTCGCCAAAGGGGCTGCTCAAGTCGGGCGGCAAGGGTCTGCTCGGCATGATGAATGATTCGAACTTCTTCAGCGGGCTATTTGGCGGCCGTCTCTTCGGCGCCGGTGGCCTCTTCGGTGGGGCTTTTGCCGAAGGAGGATCCATTCCCTCCGGAGTCGCTTCACTGGTAGGCGAGCGCGGCCCGGAGCTCTTCGTTCCGTCAACGCCAGGCCATATCGTGTCGAATAGCAAGCTCGACGGTATGGGTGGCGTCACGAACCATTACCACATCGACGCGAAGGGCACGGACCCGGCCTTGGTGGCTGAGCACACAGCTCACGCGATCAGAATCGCGACACAGCATGGCGCCGCTGCTGGGGCGCGCGCTGTGATGGAGAAATCGCGCCGCACGCCGCGGTAGATTCCGAAACCTTCTTTTCATAAAACTCTCCGGAGGAGAAATCCATGAAGTTAGCTTCCTGGCTGCGCAGCTGCGCGGCGATCGCATTTGTGTGTCTGGCCGCGCTGATTCTGGCAGTGCCGGCCGCTGCGCAAACGACCACCGTGTCGTCGACCTACCTGGGCGGCACTGTGTCTCCCACGGCGAGCGGGAATATCTACTGGCAGCCGGTGCAGGCGCTGTCCATAGTGCTCGGCGGCGCGCGTGTCGGCACCACGGGCGGCCAGATCCGTGGCATCCCGTATATCGGCTCGATCGCGACCGGTGTGACATCTGTGGCGATGCCGGACTCGCTGCTGACGAATCCGAACATCTGTTATGCAGTCACGGCGATCGACGGCAACGGCAATGTCGTAATCGGCAACGGCCTGCAGGCGGATGGCGTGCACGTGAACCTGGGCGGCGCCTACGGGTGTGTGCAGCCGACGGGCTCGACGTGGAACTTCGATACGTATATTCCAGGCATGATCCCGACCGTTCTGCCGAACACGCTCTTTTCGGCCCCGGTCACGAACACGCTCTCGGCGGGCTCGAGCGCCACGGCCTCGATCGCGCTGCTCAGCAGCCAATATCAGATCACTTTCGGGATTCCCACGGGACCGACCGGACCGACCGGGCCGACGGGCGCAACGGGACCGACCGGGCAGACGGGCGCAACTGGACCGACGGGCGCAACGGGACCGACGGGACCGACGGGGCCGATCGGTGGATCACTCAGTTATCCCGGCGTGACCACGGACAGCGCAAACGGCCTGACGGTGGTGGGCAAGGTCGCGGCGGGGAATGTAGTCACCGGCGGCGGGAGCGGAAGTTGCGCGGGGAAAATCGCGATGGCTGATGGAAACGGATGCATCACGCCAGTGCCGGTGCTGCCGCTCGCTGGCGTGAACCCTAATTATGCCTGGAATGGTTCACCTCGAACGGGCAGCGTCACTTCCAGTGCACTCACCACTATCTACAACGATGGAGAGTTTGAGGCGTTCCCTGGAATCACGCTTTTTGGCAACGGGTATCTCGTGGCGACTTTTATGCACTCCGCAATAGGCGACGGAGGATCAGACGGCGTAATTGAATACACAATAACAACGGATGGCAGCAACTGGAGTACGCCGCAGCCCATCTTTACATCCCCCACCGGGTTCCATCAGCAAGACTCCAATTTGATCACTCTTCGACGGGACGGGACCATACTTTTAACAGGCTTTATTGAAGGAAACAGCGGTTCTCCAACGCAGGGGCAGTGCTTCTCCATTCGGGGAACTCCCGCAGGGTCTAATATCACGTGGAGTAGTCCTACTTATCTTGGAGCGGCATTCCCCACAAGCGGAGATGGCTTTTGTACAGGAAAAGCTCTGGAACTTCAGAACGGTAATCTGCTTCTCGCAGTCTATGGTTTACAGAGCGGTGCGACCCACTACAGCACGGGGGTTTACACGGGCACTTTTTCAGGGTCCGCTCTAACGTGGGGGAGCACGACCACTTCAATCATCGCAGCTGGGACATCAGCGGAGCAGTACGATGAGACTGAACTTATCCAGCAGCCGAACGGTACCGTCCTGGCCATCGCCCGACACGATGTGAGCGCGACTACTACGGGGTATTCGCAAGCGACCTCAACAGACAGCGGTGGCACCTGGAGCAGCCTAACTCAACACGTAGTGTGTCCCTCGGGCTGTGGCCGACCGGCCGTTCTATTGCTTCCGTCTGGAGGTCTCATACTAAGTACGGCAGGGACATCAGCCAACCACTACTACTTTACAAGTTGGGACAGTGCAGCCACATGGACTGCCGGCACACCGTTGGGGAGCACCGAAAGCGAATACTCCTCGATGACCCTGATTGGCGGTGGAGTGGTCGCGGAGGCCGTACCCATCGCAACCACTCCCAACACAGTCTCGCCCCTGCTATTCAATTACCTTTATGACGGCTACGGATTGCAAGACGGTGGCAAGGTAGCGTCTAGCAACGTAAGTGTCGGCGGCGTTGTTCAACCGAGTCTAGGTGGATGGGTAACGGCAGCGTCTCCTAATAACTATCAAACCTTCACCCCGTCGGGAGCGAATATCACCTCTGCCATTTCTCTCGGCACTAATTACGCGGAGGCGTCAAACGCGGTCTATCTTATCGCAGGAGGTACGTACACCGTCTCCTTCACTGCTACTCTCAACAGCGGGACTGCGCCACACTTTTGTTTCTGTTCAGGGCCAGCGTCGGGGGTGCTCGCCAGCATTACGGTAACAGGGGGCGCCAACACCATAACTTATACGGCGACCAGCACCGGGATAGCCTACCTCAGTCTCTATCAACCCACCACAGCGGCCGCTAACTTCTCGATTTCTGGTCTGACTTTTACGGGTTTTGTTCCCACGGCGTTTCAGATAACCCCAAATGGGATAATTGGACCTCTGAGCACCCCGTCAAGTTCGTCGGCCACATGCGTAACTGGCAGCTCTGCCCAGGACGCCAATTATGTGTATGTCTGCACGGCCACTAACACCTGGAAGCGCGTGGCATTGACCACGTTCTAGGCAGCGACTACAGGGGTACAGCAGGGCGGCATTCTGGCCGCCTTTTTTATTGGAGATAAAAAATGAGACTGCCAATCGTCGCTTTTGCGATTATCGCGGCCGTGTGCCTCTCCGTGCAGGCGCCTAGCCAGCGCAACGAGGTCGGCGTCTCTTTGGCCGGCAACTTCAACCCCGTCTCTTATATCTGGATCCAGCATCCTCAACCGGAAGTATTCAGCTCCAACCGCTCGGCCTTTGGCGGCGGCGCAAGTTACCAGCACTGGGTAAGTGACCACTTGGCTTTCGGAGCCCATTACGAGCAAAACCCATCGAGCGGCAAGCTCTTCGATCACACCTATTACATCCGCTGGCCGCAGATGAGATACGAGATTGCCGCGATAGCCACTCAGCAGATC
>Ga0307474_10001596_pt1 | contig 16354 bp, 22 predicted proteins | sample atmos_gasesECM1C_2_FD_203312 | JGI IMG/M metagenome (GOLD analysis project Ga0307474, IMG submission 203312) | Hardwood forest soil microbial communities from Morgan-Monroe State Forest, Indiana, United States - atmos_gasesECM1C_05 | ecosystem: Environmental > Terrestrial > Soil > Temperate... | reverse complement strand
CTCCGGGCGGCATCGGCTGATCGCATGCGCGAGGTTCCAAAGAAAGAGCTCGGGGGCGAGGTCTTTGACCTCGTTACCGAGGCGTTAGTGAGTGACGCCGCAGGCGACACAGAGCGCTTCGCCAAGGCATTCGCGGCGTTGCGTGCTCTTTATGCTCGTCAGCAGGCACTTGGCAAGTCGGACCCGGCTCTAACGGAGGCTCTTGCTGACTATACTGACGATGCTGCTGAAGCGGCAGCGTTGTATCGAGTCGCCATTGCGCAGAGCGCGGCCTATGTGGACGAGCCCACGCATACGAAGCGCATCTGCCTTGCGTCTCGTCTCATTGATCTCGGCGACTTTACGCAGGCGCGCTCGGAGCTTGCGCTTGGTCGGGCGGAGGCGGAGCGAGTGAACGATACCGAGTACCTCAAATATGCCGACAATCTGCTCTTGCAGCTGGCGACGTGACAATCGTTGCAGAGGCTGTGATCCGATTGTGGTCTGGCGCCCGGGGCGCTGAGAGATTGTGCGCGCGCGGTGCCGGAGGGTTGAGGGGTGCGCGTCGCCCCGACTTCCCCGTCAGAGGAACAGGAGGCGAGGTCAATGCCGAACATAAGGTCTTCCCGCGACGTAATCATCAGAACACGAAACTTGCCAGCGGCTCTGCGATTCTACGAGGGGGTCCTGGGCTTCCCTGTCGCGAGTCGTGCAGAGGCAATCGTCGGCTTCGAAACCGGTGCGTTTCGCCTCTATGTGGAGGCTGGCGAGGCTCACACGCCGGTATTCGATTTTCTGGTAGCGGATGTTGCGGCGACCAGGGCGCAGCTCATCTCGGCCGGCTGCATACTCGTTGAAGAGAACGCGAGTATCCCGCGTTGCTACCTTCGTGATCCCTTCGGCCTGGTGTTCAACCTGGGCCAGGCGCCAGCCGCGGGGGCATGAAGCAACCCCGGCGTTTGAGATGATTGCGAATGCCAACGCGGTGCACGGTCAACTGCTTGAAGCGCAAGGCGCCGCTGTCTGACGATCGTGGCCGACCGCATCCCGCACCGCGACAGTAAGGGCCTTCGCTGGCTCTTCGCCTTGTACGCCGCAGCGTCTCTCCTGCACTTCGCGCACAACGCGGAGTACCTCGCTCAATATCCAAATCTCCCGGTCTCCTGGTCTCGAGCAGAGATTTACTCCGCCTGGTGCTGTGTCATGGCGCTGGGGCTGTTGGGCTATGGGCTGTATGCCCGCGGACCGCGCACCGTCGGGCTGCCAATCCTGGGCTTGTATGCTTGCCTCGGTTTTGGCGGGCTTCTTCACTACACTCGGGCTCCGTTGGCGCACCACTCAGCGATGATGAATCTGACGATTTGGACCGAGGCCGTGACTGGCGCCCTGCTCCTGGCCAAGGTGGCCTGGATTGCGCGGCGTCGACTCGGAGTCGATGGCGCCTGAGGATCCGTCGAGGGGAAACACATGAACGCTGGTGCCGCTGCCGCTGTACTCATCATTATCGTGGCTGCTTTCATCGTGCATCGCAGGCGCAAATGAGCCTGGGCCGCAGGAGTGTCTCAATGCCCGCGGCAAGTATGCGCATTGAGAGCATCTGTCCTCTGGGTGAGATTCGCCACAGCCCTTTTGCGCGATGCTGCCGCCGACGTGCGTCCGCTGTACGCGCAAGAACCAACCTTGCCCCGAATTGCCGGTTGATCGGCAGCGCGAGGCAATGGAGGTTTGACGCATGCGATGGTCCCTTCCTTCGGTCCTGAGCTTCACCGCGGGTTATGCCGACGCGAGCGGCTTTCTCGCGCTGAAGGGTCTGTTCACGGCCCACGTGACAGGAAACTTCGTGACCTTGGGCGCCTCGCTGGTGTTTGGAACCAGCGGTGCGCTGGCCAAGACACTCGCCTTGCCCATGTTCTGCGTGGTGGTACTGCTGGCGAGACTTCTGGCTTATCGCCTGAAGGCCTGGAGACGGCCGGTGTTCGGGACCCTCGTCGTGCTGCAGATTCTGCTGCTGATAGCGTGTGCGGGGCTTGCGGCCTGGGCCGGTCCATTCGACGATCCCAATGCATGGCCGGCGCTCCTCATGGGAATGACGTTGATTGCCGCAATGGCTCTGCAGAACGCGAGCTACCGCACTCACCTCGCCCATACGCCGCCGTCGACGATCATGACCGGAACGACGACGCAGCTGATGCTCGATCTCGCCGACATTCTGCACGGACTGGAACCGGGAACCGCTGCAGCAACGCGTGCAAGGTTCAGGCGACTGACAGCGAGCGTGGTCGTATTCGCGGCCGGCTGTGCCCTTGCCGCCTTGCTCTATGCGAAGTGGAATGCGTGGTGTTTCTGCCTGTTGCCGCTTCTCGGACTGGCCGCGCTGACCTTCCGCAGGGAGATCAACGAAGCGGACCGGTAGCCGTCTGCGGTGTCGGATTTGCTGCACCGGCCGCGACGCAGACCGGGGTCTAAACTTCGTCATCGGGTGCCACGCTCGGCCCGAATTGGAGATGTGCGCCAATGCTGCAACTTCGGCCCAATTGCGAATGCTGCGATCGCGACTTGCCTCCGCAGTCGACCGATGCACTCATTTGCTCGTTCGAGTGCACGTTCTGTCGCTCCTGTGCAGAGACTGTCCTCAAGGGAATTTGCCCGAACTGCGGTGGTGAATTGGTGACGAGGCCGCGTCGTCCCGCCGAGAAGCTCGCCCGGCACCCCGCTTCAGCGCAGCGGGTCGTGAAAGCCGGCGGCTGTACGGATGCGGCGTAGAGGTCTCAGCAATGCGACTCTGGACCCTTCACCCGAAGCATCTCGACGCCAAGGGCCTGGTTGCACTTTGGCGAGAAGGCCTGCTTGCGCGCGCAGTGCTCCGGCGCGCCACCAGGGGATACCGCAATCACCCCCAACTCGAGCGTTTTCGCTCACACGCATCGCCCCTCATCGCGATCAACACCTATCTCAGAGTCGTGATGCTCGAGGCACAAAGGCGCGGCTATTCATTCGATCGACAAAAGATCGGTCCAGGACGCCGCGGTGTGGCGCTCAGTGCAACCCACGGGCAGCTTGCCTACGAGTGGAAGCATCTCCTCGCCAAACTGCGCGGGCGCAGTCCGGCGCTCTACGCCCAGTGCCGCAAAGGTGCGCGTCCCGAACCTCACCCGCTGTTCGAGATCGTCCAGGGTGGCGTCGAATCATGGGAACGCCGAGCGGCGCGGACGTCGAGCCAGCGCGGCAGGGATCGGGTCACAGGTAGGGTCCAAAGGTAAAGAGCAATGCGCTATCCGCGGACTGACGGGGCTGGCGCTTCGAGACTTCCCACCGGGCTCATGCAGCTCGCAAAGCCATATGGCAGCACTGACCCGGCATGGCTGGCCCTGCGCCTGCGCCTGTGGCCGGATGCATCGGCGCCCGAACATCTGTCCGCGATGGCTGACTCGATCGCACGCGGTCACTACGTACGTATGGCCATGACGGACAGCGACGGCGCCGTAGGGTTTGTCGAGGCGTCAAAGCGAGTGGACTACGTCAACGGCACGAGTAGCTCGCCAGTGGCTTTTCTGGAGGGGCTGTACGTCGCACCGGATTTTCGCCGCCGAGGCATTGCACGAGCCCTCGTGCAGTCGGTAGTGGAGTGGGCGCGGCACGAGGGCTGCCGTGAGCTTGCCTCCGACTCTCTGCTCGACAATCCGGGCGCGCATGCAGCTCACCGCGCATTGGGATTCGAGGAGACCGAGCGTGTGGTCTACTTTCGGCAAGCGTTGCAGGATGCCTGACACTCACCGCGAGCAGCACCACGGACTGATCAAGCCTGGGTGCGACTGGGGGGCCGATGTCCGTGAGCTCCGAGCGCCGGCATTACGCCATCATTTGAGCACCCATCGGGCGGGCGCATCTAGGGCAAGGACGGCCGGGTCATGTTCGGGGTAGTTGCACCATTCGATGGTGCGTGGTCGTGATTGCACCATGGGCGGTCTCGAGAAAGCAGCAGGCGCAGACGACCGGCAAGGGGCCGGCAAATGATCATCGTGGGTAGTGAGTGCCTCGACTCGTTCGTCGATGTCTCGGGCGGGCGCATCTTCGTACGCCGCTGGAGTGACGGCCTCAGCAATCGCCCGCCGCTCATCCTTCTGCACGATTCGCTCGGCTCCGTCGAGCAATGGCGCGATTTCCCCGCTGCGCTGGCGCAAGCCACGGGCCACCCCGTCGTTGCGTACGACAGGCTAGGGTTCGGAAAATCCACGCCGCGGATCGAGCGGCCGTCCTTCGACTTCATCCGTGAGGAGGCCGAGACGTTCTTTCCTGCATTGTGTCGTGCGCTCGGCCTGACGCGCTTCATACTATTCGGGCACAGTGTCGGCGGTGCGATGGCTCTGGTGATCGCGTCCGAGCAGAGCGAGGCCTGCGAGGCGGTCGTCACTGAAGCCGCGCAGGCATTCGTCGAGCCGCAAACCTTGACCGGCATCCGCTCCGCCAGGGCGGCATTCAGTGATCCCGAGCAGTTTGAAAGGATCGTCCGATGGCACGGTGACAAGGCCCGGTGGGTCCTGGACGCCTGGACGGAGGTCTGGCTCTCACCGCGGTTCCTGACGTGGAGTCTCGATCGCCATCTTGGCAACGTCACGTGCCCGGTCTTGGCGATTCACGGGGACCTGGATGAGTACGGCTCCCTCGCGTTCCCGCGCCGCATCACGAGCCAGGTACAAGGTCCCTCTATGATGGCGATCCTCAGTGGCTGCGGCCACGTTCCCCACCGCGAGAAGAAAGACGAGGTGCTGCGATGGGTCGCGGATTTTCTCGTTGAGGCGGCTCAATAGCGAGGTACTCTGATATGACCGCAAGAACCGGGCGCTGTCTGTGCGGTGCCGTGACCTTCGAGCTTACTGCCGAACCTCTCGTGACCCGCGTCTGCTGGTGTCGTGACTGCCAGCACCTCGCCGCGAACGGAACGGTGAACCTGCTGGTGCCGGCGGAGGCACTCGTCGTTTCGGGCGCGCTGTCCGAGCACACGAAGAAGGCGGGCAGCGGCAACCAAGTCACACGGCAGTTTTGCCCAGGGTGTGGCACGCATCTCTTCGCCAGATCATCCGGATTCCCGCAGTTCCGGGTTGTTCGCATCGGCAACCTGGACGAGCCATCGTCGGTCCGTCCGCGCTTGAACATCTGGGCCTCCAGCGCACCGAAGTGGGCGTGCCTCGACCCGACCCTGGAGCGAGTGGAGCACCAATCAGCGCCACCCAGACAACCGTCAACCTGACGTCGGCCTGACGCGCCTTTACTATGATTCGCCCCCTTGCCGCCTGCAACGAGGTTCATCATGCGCTGGCTGTACCTCTTTCTCGCTCTCCTGGGCACGGCGCTGCCCTATTCCCAGTTCCTTCCCTGGGTTGCCGAGCACGGCCTGAACCTTCGGCTGCTCTTCATGCAGTTGTTTCTGGGACATGTCAGCGCGTTCTTTGGGCTGGACGCAATCGTTTCAGCGTTGGTTCTGTTCGTTTTCATTTTCCATGAAGGCACGCAGCGTAAAATAGGCATGCTCTGGCTGCCTGTGGTGGCGACCTGCGTCGTTGGCGTCAGTTGCGGCTTTCCGCTGTTTCTGTACTTGCGCGAATGCGCCCCGCGGAAAGGCGCCTGACACAGTGAGGACCTTGCGACAATCTCGTCGCACTGAGTCGACCGGACGAATTGTCGCCACGGCTGATCGCCTACGCCACGAAGCGAGCGGCGGCGTCTGAGATCCGAGATGGTGGAGCGCAGTGATGCCTGAGGACCAGCCGACCGCGTCGCGCCGCCAGGGATTCGCGCGCCTCGCCAGCGGATTGCTGTGGGCCTTCACGCTCGCTTTCGTGGTGGCAGCCGTTCAGGTCGGAAGGGCGCTGTGGTCACATAAGGTGTGGATGAACTATCGTGGCGACGTGGTCTCGCTGACGGCGATGCGCGGAGAGATGATCGTCTTCAGCCTGGGTGCAATTTTCTGTGCGCTGCTCGCCTGGCACTGGCACCGGATCTGGCGACGCCCGTCCTAACGAATGAAGATCCCGCAGTCGGCCCTCGCGCTCCTCGCCACCGCCGCGGCGGCCCAACCTGCTGTGGCGAATGCACCCGCGGTCGTGAATGCCCTGTCCGATGCGACGCTGCTGGCTTACGCCTCGAGCGCTTATGACAGGCGCCAGATGACCTCTCTCCATATGGTTCTCGGGCAGAACCACGGAGCGACCGTCATAGCAGATTTCCCCTGCTCCGACCTCTGCCCCGCATACACCGTGCGGATAATTCACTACGACGTGCCCCTATCCAGGTGCTCGGCCGTGGGGGGCGTGGAGAAAGCGATCCTGGTACCGCTCTCAATTGCCTCGGCCGAGAGGACCTTCTGTTTCCCCAAAGTGCTCGCAGATCATTGGGACAAGTATGTGCGCTAGTGCGTCGGCTATCGATTGCCGCAATTGCCACGATTGCGGATGCTTGAGGACAATCGGCAGCCGGTAGAGACCGCAGGACACACCCATCATGGCCAAAGCTTATTGGATCTCCGCGTACCGTTCGATCCGTGACCCGGCGGCACTTGCTGCATACGCGAAGCTCGCCGGTCCCGCCCTGGAAGCCGCCGGCGGTCGCTTCCTGGTGCGTGGTCTACCGGCATGCGTCTACGAGAATGGCGTCGCGGAGCGCACCGTCATTCTCGTTTTCGACAACGTTGCACAGGCAGTTGCCGCGCACGACAGTCCCGCGTATCAGCGGGCATTGAGTGCGCTCGGCAACGGCGCCGATCGTGACCTGCGGATCGTCGAGGGCGTCGAATGACGAGCAATACCATCCTCGGCCTGCGAACCGTGATTTACCCTGCACTGGATGGCGGCCGCGAAGCGCTGGTACCCGGAGGTCCTCGGTGCTGGATCGCCCTGTGGGCAGTGCGGCTGCTGCTGCGCGGCCCCGCGTCCGCGGATCGCTGAACGGTCGGCGTATAACCTGCGATGCATTGACCTGAGGAGGAGACTGCAGTGGGCGACTCTCCTATGTATCACGAAGGTATGCGCCGGCTTCAGGAGCTGCGCGAGACGCGCCCGCTCGCGGATCGACTCGAGCAGGTCACCGTGCGCAGCGCATTCACCGAGGAAGACCGTGCCTTCATCGGCCGGCAGTGCATGTTCTTTGCGGCTACAGCCGACGGCGAGGGACGTCCGGAGTGCTCCTACAAGGGCGGCCTGCCCGGCTTCGTTCGCGTGATCGATGAGCGCACCCTGGCCTTTCCCGACTACGACGGTAACGGCATGTATCGATCCTGGGGCAATCTGCTCGTCAACCCGCAGATCGGCCTGCTGTTTCTCGATTTCGTGACGCCAAAGAGGCTGCGCGTCAACGGCACCGCGCAGATCAGCAGCGATGATCCCCTTCGCGAGGAATGTCCCGGCGCCGTATTCATCGTGCGCGTCTTCGCGAAGCGTATCTTTCCGAACTGCCCGCGCTACATTCACAGGATGCAGCTCGTCGAATATTCCACCTACGCGCCGCGCCCGGATTACACGCCGCCGGTACCGGCCTGGAAGACCTTCGATGCCTTCCGCGATCACCTGCCTGCCCGAGACCGCACCGACGACAAGCCTGCCTAGCGATCCATTCGCGTAGCGCCCACGCCTACTCGGCCTCTGCCCTGATCGGCCTGCTCATCAGCTCGCGCACCGCCTCCTTCGCCGCAAGATGCTCGAAGAGCACCCGGTACACCATCGCACACAGCGGCATCTCGACCCGCGCACGGCTGGCGACGGCGACGATGGCGCGCGCCGCCGCATAACCCTCGACGGCCTGTCCGATGTGCGCCAGCGCGCTCTCCACGCTGCGGCCCGAGGCGAGCAGCAACCCGAAACGGCGGTTGCGCGACTGGTCGTCGGTGCAGGTGAGTACCAAATCGCCGAGCCCGGCGAGCCCCATGAAAGTCTCGGCCCGGGCTCCGAGTGCGAGGCCGAGGCGTGTCATTTCCTTGAGACCCCGCGTGATCAGCGCGACGCGCGTGTTGGCGCCAAAGCCTAAGCCGTCAGAGAGCCCGGCCCCCACTGCCAGCGCATTTTTCACCGCCCCGCCGATCTCGACTCCCATGATGTCGGTCGAGGTGTAGGCGCGGAAGTTGGCGGAGGAGAGCTCGCGGGCCAGAGCTTCGGCGTAGGTCGCATCTGGAGACGCGACCGTCATGGCGGTTGGGAGCCCGGCCCCGACTTCGCGCGCGAAGGTAGGTCCGGACAGAACAGCGACGCGACGGTCGGCGCCGAGTATCTCGCGCGCGACCTGGTGTGGGAGCTCGAGGCTCTCCTGCTCGAAGCCCTTGGTCGCCCACGCCACGTGCATGTCGGGGACGAGAAGGGGGCTAAGCTCGGTGAGCATCGCGCGAAACGCCTGGCTCGGCACGACCACCAGCACATCGCGCGCAGCGGCGAGAGCGGCGCAGAGCTGCGGCTCGACGAGGAGCGAAGGCGGAAATCGGGCGCTCTCGAGGTAGCGCTCGTTGCAGCGGCTCACCGCCATTGCCGCGAGGCGCTCGCGGTCGCGGCCCCACAGCCGAACCGTGCGCCCACCGCGCGCGAACTGGATCGCGAGCGCGGTTCCCCACGAGCCTGCGCCGACGACCGCGATCGGCACCTCATTCGCGGAGTGCGTAGAGCGTGTGGTCATGACCTGCTCGTGGCTCGGACTGGAAGAGTCGCGGCTGCCGTGCCTTGCATGCGGGCGGCTGTGCGGCGTCAGGCTCTCAGTTGGTCATGGTGGGCTGTGTCTGGTTCGCCGCATAGAGAGCGTCGAAATTCACCGGCGGCAGCAGGAACTGCGGGAAACCGCCCTGACTCACGAGCTGCGAGATGGCGCAGCGCGCGTAGGGGAACAGTACGCCGGGGCACACCGTGCTCACGGCGCGCTTGAGATCGGCCTCGGGGAGGTTGCGGATGACGAAGAGCCCGGCCTGCTTCACCTCGACCAGAAAGATCGTGGTCTCGCCGTATTTCGCCGAAACGGTGACCGTCAGCACGACTTCGCGCACCTCGGGGCCGAGAGAGGTGGAAGCGGTCTGCAGGTCGAGGTTGATCTGCGGATTCCAGTTGCCCTCGATGCGGGGACCATTCGGTGACTCGTAGGAGCAGTCCTTGAGGTAGACATTCTGCAGAGCGAGTACCACGCCCGTATCGCCCGGCGTACCGGAGGGAGGGGGAGCGGCGGTTTCGTTAAACATGATGTTCAGACTCCGATTGATTTCAACATGGCGTCGAGGCGACCGGCGGCATCGAGTGCATGCAGCTCATCGCAGTCGCCCACGTATTTGTCGCCAATGAAAACCTGCGGGACGCTGCTGCGGCCGCTGCGCGAGCGCATCTCCGCACGAGCGCCGGGCACCACCTCGACATCGATTTCCTCGATGGTGACACCCTTGCTCTCGAGGAGGCTGCGCGCCCGCATGCAGTAGGGACACCAGCCGGTGACATACATGAGGACCTTGAGCGTACTCATCGGCGATGAGCGGGTACTCGCGACTTCAGCTGCGCGTCACGGGGAGGTTGTCGGCGCGCCACGCCGCCAACCCGCCACGCAATGCGACCGCACGCGTGAAGCCCTGCGCGGTGAGCTGACGCGCCGCGGCGCCACTCAGGGAACCGCTGTCGTCGTAGACCACGACAACCTTCTCCTTGTGCTTCTTCAGAGTGTCGGCCGCGCGCAGGATCTCGTCGCTCCCCATCCGGCGCGCGCCAGCGACATGGCCGGCCTGGTACTGCTCCAGCGCGCGCAGATCGAGCAGCAAGGCACCCTGATTCATCAGGCGAATCGCCTCCTGGGGCGACACCGACGCGCCTCTCTGCGAGTGTGCGCGCAGCTCGTACGCGACGATGAATGCCGCCAGGGCCGCCGTCGCGGTCCCGAGCCAGGGATGGTGACTCAAGTACTCGAGCAGTCGATCGACCGGCAAATGCAAGTCTCCCTGACAGGGCAAAAGGGCGCGCATTATACCGCCCTATGCCTTCTGGCACGCTCAGGCCACCGCTGCCCGCATGGCGTGTCCGCCGCCTGCGGATTCGATTGCTGGTCACCGTTTTATGCGCACTCGCCGCTGCGGTGCCTTACACCGCTGCGCCCACGGAGCGTTCGCAAGCCGACGCCCGCCGCGCCGAGGAACAGCTCCAGGCGGTCAAGGCCGAGATCGAGCGCGTCACCCGGGAAGTAGGCGCGGAGCAGGTCGAGCGCGATCGCCTGACACGGCAGCTGCGCGGTGCCGAGCTGTCGCTCGGCAATGCACGTGGAGCCTTGCTCGACCTGCGTCATGCACGTGCGGAGGGTGCGGCGCGCCGTACGGCACTCGCGGCCGAGAAGCGCGCTCGCGAGGCGCAACTCGATCAGAACCGCGACGCACTGGCCGGGCAGCTGCGCGCCGCCTATGCGATCGGACGGCAGGAGCCGTTGAAGCTGCTTCTCAACCAGGAGGATCCGGCGCGCGCCGGGCGCATGTTCGTCTACTACAGTTACTTCGGGCATGCTCGCGCCGGACAAATTCGCCTCATCGCCGACGACGTCACGCGGCTCTCGCAGCTCGAGAGCGAGCTCGAAGCGCAGGACCAGAAGCTCGCCGAGCTCGAGAAGGCGCAGCGCGCGCAGCTCGACGAGCTCGAGCAGGCGCGCGAGCGGCGCAGCGTGGTGCTCGCGAACCTCGAAGCCACCTCGCACACGCGCGCGCAGAACCTCGAGCGGCTGCGAAGCCAGCAGTCGGGGCTCGAGAAGTTGGTGCGCGAGTTGCGCACGGCCATGGAGCGCTTCCCGGTGGAGGGCAACGATGCCTTCACGCGGCTGCGCGGCAAGCTTGCGTGGCCCGTCAGCGGACGGCTGGTCGCACGCTTCGGCGAAGCACGTGCCGGAGGCGTGCACTGGGACGGTGTGCTGGTCGAGACGGAGCGCGGCGCACCCGTGAAGGCGGTCTGCCAGGGCCGCGTGATCTATGCCGACTGGCTGCCGGGTCTCGGACTGCTGGCGATCGTCGACCACGGCGACGGATACCTCAGTCTCTACGGCCACAACGAGCGCCTCTACAAGGCTGCCGGCGAGCAGGTCGCGGCTGGCGACACCATCGCCGCGTCGGGGGATAGTGGCGGAAGTGCCCGCCCGGAGCTCTATTTCGAGATCCGCAAGGGCGGCAAGCCGGTCGACCCCCGCCCCTGGTTCAAGGCCGCAGCCCCGTAACCGCAGTCCCCTCACCCAGCCCCGTAACCTGAACGCCCGCAGCCGGTCTGGGCAGCACGCTCGCCGGTCCGGGCGGGTCGCCCCGATGTGATTGGGGTCAATGTTTTGCCCCCGGGGGGTTGGCTCCCTTGGTGGATTCGCCAACTCGCGCAAGGACGTAGCGACCAAGAAGCGCAATCGTGTGCGCTGGAACTTAACAGATACCGGGCCCGCTACTACTAAGGATCATGAGCCCGCCTCCGGACAGCACTCACGCACCCGGCCAGCCCGGCGTGCGCTTCGAGCCCTACGTGCGACTCGTGCGGTCGCTGATGCCGCGCACCTTCTCCATGGCCATGTTCGGGCCCTCCGGGGACCTGCTCTGGTCGACCGAGACGATGACGGGCCCGGACCTGATGAACATCGTCGAGGACGCGCTGTCTGCCGTGCGGTCCGACCCGGCAAGCGCCGGCCAGGTGCGGGTGCTCGCCGGGAATCATCCCGTCTATCTCTACGCCCTGCGCGACGATGCGAAGCAGTTGCTGGCGCTCCTCGCGCTCGTCTGCCGCGCGCAGGAGTCACAGGACAAGCGCAACCAGGATTTCTCCTTCGCGTCCGCGCTCATTGCGCCGGCACTCGAGTGTCTGCGCCGGGAGCTCATCTCCCACGCCACCATCGAGGAGCTGAACCAGACTGTGGGCGGTCTCGACAAGGACCTGACTCTGCTGCTCGCCCACGGGACGAGCGAGCGGAGCCCGGGCGTCGAGGATGGCGCCAACGAGTTGCAGCAGCTGCTGCTGCAGACCATCGAGCACCTGATGGCGCGCACCGGGGCACTGCTGGTGCCAGAGAAGGGCGTCATGCTGGTTCGCTCGGCGTCCGGCGCGCCGCCCGATACACAGTTTCTGATGCGCGCCCACCGGCGGCTGCTCACACTGGCGCAGAGCCAGCGCGAGCCTGTCATCTTCAACGAGACGCTGCTGCCCGCCTCGCCCGACTCCTTTCCCTACCGTGTGCTCTCCTGCCCGCTGCACTCGCGCGCGGGTCGCGCCATCGGTGTGCTGGTGCTGCTGCGCGACGCCTCAGCCGAGGGCTTCAGCCCGCGCGATGCGCACGTGGCCGAGATTCTCGCCCGCAAGGCGATCGGCGTCATCGAGAGCAATTACGACGCCCTGAGCGGACTCTACACGCGCCCGGCACTCGAGCGGCGCATGCGCGCACTGGTGACGGCCAAGGGTAAGCAGCCGTGGAGCGCGCTCTACATCAACGTCGACCAGCTGCACATCATCAACGAGAAGTTCGGCATGCACGTCGCGGACGCGCTGCTCGGACAACTCGGCGAGCTGGTCCGTCAGCGCCTGCCGCCCGGCGCCTTTGGCGCACGCATCTCCGGCGATCGCTTCGCCGTGATGTTGCCAGCGGAGATCGGCGATGCCGAAGGGTTCGCCGAATCGCTGCGCGAAGGCAGCGAGCGACTGGTGCTGAACCAGGGTGAGGGGCACCTGCCGATCTCGATCAGTATCGGCGTGGCCCCGCTCGAGGCCAATCAGCCGGAGCTCTCGCACGCGCTCGCCGCTGCCGAGACCGCCTGCAAGGCGGCCAAGGATCGCGGCCGCAACCGCGTGGAGGTGTACCGGGCGAGCGATGTCAGCATCGTGCGCCGTTTCGCCGACATCGGCATCGTCGGCCGCCTGCACCAGGCGATCGAGCAGGGCCGGCTGCACCTGAACGCGCAGCTCATCCTGCCCTTCGCCACGGCCGAGAGCGCCCGCCCGCACTACGAGCTGCTGCTGCGCATGATCGACGAGGAAGGCCGCACCGTCGGCCCCGACAGCTTCTTGTCCGCGGCGATGCGATATCAGTTGATGCCGGTCATCGACCGCTGGGTCATCAATCACGTCATCGAGGCGCTCAAGCCGCGCGCCAGCATCCTGGAAGGAAAGGCACTCGGCTTCGCCCTCAACTTCTCCGGGCAATCGCTGAGCGACGACGAGGTCTGCGACATGCTGGTCGAGCGGATCGGCAACAGCGGGCTGGATCCCGAGCTCTTCTGTATCGAGCTCACCGAGAACGCCTCGGTCGCAAACCTCGGGCGCGCCGAAGATCTGATCCGGAGACTTCGCCGGCTCGGCTGCGGTGTAGCGCTCGATGATTTCGGCACCGGGCTCTCCTCGCTGTCGTGTCTGCGGCAGTTGCCGGTCAGCATGCTCAAGATCGACGGCAGCTTCGTGCGCGACGTGTTGAAAGACCCACGTGCGGAGTCGATGGTGCGCGCCATCGCTCAGCTTGCGCGCAGCATGTCGATCACCACCGTCGCCGAATACATCGAGACCGAAGCGATCGGCACGCGCATCGCCGAGCTCGGGGTCGACTACGGGCAGGGCTTTGCGATCGGCAAGCCCATTCCGCTCGCGGAGCTCCTTCTCGAGCTGCCGATGCCGAGCCCACCGGCCGAGCTGGCCCGGGCAGGCCTCGCGGCGAGCGCCCCCGAAGAGCTCACTCCCGGGCGCTACAGGGGATCGGCGCACTGAAGCGCGGCCGCCAGCCGTCGGCACCGAGTCGTCGACCGTACAGCGGAAATCAACAGCAGGACAGGCGGGAACGGACTACGATGTTGACGATCAGAATCAGACGATTGCTCTCGCGACCCGCCCGTTCCCCGGGTGCATGGAAGCGCGAGACGGGGGCTTCGGGCATGTGGATGCGTTCGCGCACGCTGATCGCATTGGTCGCCGGCGTGGGGCTGGGATTCTGTGCGGCGCTCACGAGCGGCGTGCTGGCCGACCGTCAGGTCGAAGGCCTTCGGGCCGATACCTCCCACGCCGTACCTCGCGCGGGGCTGCCGTGGCAGGAGGCGAGTCTCTTCGCCGAGGTTTACGAGCGCATCAAGCACGATTACGTCGACGACGTCGATGACCACACCCTGATGGAGAAGGCGGTGCGCGGCATGGTCGCCGCCCTCGACCCCCATTCCGCCTACCTGGACAGCGAGGAATTCGACGAGATCCGGCTCTCAACCATGGGGTCATACCCGGGTGTGGGTATCGAGGTCGAGGCCGAGGACGGCGTGGTCAAGGTGCTGAGGCCGATCGACGGATCGCCCGCTCAGCAGGCCGGGCTCCGTCCCGGGGATGAGATCGTACGGATCGACGACGCCGATATCGGCGCCGACCTCGCCGGGGCGATTGCGCGCATGCGCGGTGCTTCCGGGAGCCTGGTGACCCTCACGGTCCATCGCGACGGCGCACCCAATCTGCTGCAGTTCGCTCTGCGTAGAGCACAGGTCGAGGTGCACAGCGTCGCGCAGCAGACCCTCGAGCCGGGTTACGGGTACCTGCGCGTCAGCAATTTCAGCGAGACCACCGCTCAGGACGTGAATAGAGCCATTAATCGCTTAAAACGAGACAATCCGTCGGGAATTAAAGGTCTAGTGCTCGACCTGAGAAACAATCCAGGGGGCGTGCTCGAAGCGGGTGTAGCCGTCGCGGATGACTTTCTGGACGCCGGGGTGATCGTGACCGCCGACGGCCGCACTTCCGAGGCGCGGTTCCGGATGGACGCCACGCCGGGTGATCTGATCGATGGTGCCCCGCTGGTCGTACTGGTGAACGGTGGCTCCGCATCCGCCTCAGAGATCGTCGCCGGGGCGCTCAAGGATCACGGGCGCGCGCTTCTCGTCGGACGGCGGACCTACGGCAAAGGCTCGGTGCAGACCGTCATGCCCCTCGCGCATGGCGGGGCGGTGAAGCTCACCACCTCGCGGTACTTCACGCCCTCGGGCGCCTCGATCCACGGCAAGGGCATCGTGCCGGACATCGTGGAAGAGGGACCCGGCCAGACACCCGCCGAGATCCTCACCTTCAAAGGCTCACAGCCCCTGACCGTCCGCGATGCGGACGTTCGGGCCGGGCTCGACGTGCTCAAGGGGCGTGCCGATCAGCCGGGCCTGACCACGGTCGCGATGCACGCGGTCGTCCCCTGAGCGACTGATTCCCCGGCCGAGACCGAGCGCTGCGGCGTCGCGCCTGCGCGCGCTTGCCCGTATCCTCCGCCGCCATGCTGGCCTGGCTCATCGACTTGGTGCTGCATCTCGACCGCCATCTGGTCGAGCTCCTGGCCCGCTACGACCTGTGGATCTACCCGATCCTCTTTGCGGTGATCTTCGCCGAGACGGGATTCGTGGTGACACCCTTCCTGCCCGGTGACTCGCTTCTCTTCGCCGTAGGGGCGCTGGCCGCAGTCGATTCGAGCGGTACGCTGCGCGCCCCCCTCGCGAGCCTCGCGCTGGGAATCGCCGCCGTGCTCGGCAACGTAGTGAACTACAGCATCGGGCGTGCGATCGGGCCCCCAGCCTTCAGCGGCCGCTACCGCCTTCTCAGGGTCGAGTATCTGAGGCGTACCGAGGATTTCTTCCGCCGCCACGGCGGGCTCGCCATCGTCCTCTCACGCTTCGTGCCGATCGTGCGCACCTGCGCACCATTCGTGGCGGGCATCGCCCGCATGCCCTATGGCCGCTTCCTCGCTTACAACCTCGCCGGCGGCTTCGGATGGGTGCTGCTCTTCATATGGGGTGGCTATCTCTTCGGCAACATTCCGCTCGTGAAGCAGCACTTCGGCCTGGTCACCATCGCCATCATTCTGGCCTCGCTCGTGCCTCTGGCGAGCACGCTGCTCAGGCGCCCGAGCCCGACGCCGCCCGCCTGAGGCACAATGCACTCATGAGCGACAAGGAGCGGGGCTACGCGCACCGCGTGGACGTCCTCGCGGACGCGGACCTGATATGGAAGGCGCTGACCGACTCCGCGCTGCTTTCCCGGTGGTGCTCGCCGAAGGCTTCAGTTCGGCCGCGCGCCGGAGGACTTTTTCGCGCGAGCGTTGATCCTCAGACGGAGCTCGAGGCGCACATCGATGTGTTCAATCCGCCTCGCCGGCTGCGCCTCATCTACCTTCCCGCCCCTCAGCTGCCACCGGCCGGCAGCGTGTTGGCCGATGATTTCATTCTCGAGCCGATGCCCGGCGGCGGCACGATCGTCCGACTCCTCGGCTCGGGTGTGCCCGCGACCCCGGAATGGGATACTCAGTATCGCCGGCTGCGCGTCGGCTGGCAGCAGGCCATGACCCGCCTCAAGGTATTTGTCGAGCAACAGGCCCGGGGTGGGGAGGGTGCGCGAACGGGAGGGAGGCGATGAGGGGATTTCTGCTG
>Ga0307474_10001595_pt1 | contig 16356 bp, 15 predicted proteins | sample atmos_gasesECM1C_2_FD_203312 | JGI IMG/M metagenome (GOLD analysis project Ga0307474, IMG submission 203312) | Hardwood forest soil microbial communities from Morgan-Monroe State Forest, Indiana, United States - atmos_gasesECM1C_05 | ecosystem: Environmental > Terrestrial > Soil > Temperate... | reverse complement strand
CATCATATCGCGACGTCGAGGAAATCCGCGCCAATCCGTTCTGGCGAACGCTTGCCGAGGATCCGACTGCGACGCGCAAGAACGCGATGCGGCACAATATCATCGGCGGCCCTGGCTGCACGGTGATGCCGCAACTGCTCCACGCCAGCGATTTCGTCGTCAACACCAAGAAACGCTATGACTGCTTCCTCGCGACCGATCTCGATTTTCTCCTGCGCTCGCACGGCGTCAACACGCTCCTGATTACCGGCGTGAATACCAATTCCTGCGTGCTCGCCACCACCACGGCTGCAAATGTCCGCGATTACGCGGCGATCGTGGTCGAAGACTGCGTCGACAGCATGGACGGCCGAGAATTGCATGCGGCGGGGTTGGCCTGCATCCGCACCGCATTCGGCTTTGTGATGAATACGGATGCGGTGATGGGTTTGGAAGCGCTTTCCCCGCGTCATCCCAGCGCCGCGTAACAAACGTTGTTCTCAACCGAGAAGAAAGAGTATCTGACATGTCCGGCTCGCCCCCGATGATCCCGCGCGAACGCTGCGAATATTCCGCCATCGTCGATCGTCCGCCCCTCAAACTGCCTGGCGGCGCCCGCATGGTGGTGTGGTCCATCGTCAATCTGGAAGTCTGGGACATTTCCAAGCCGATGGCGCGGCAGGTTCTGCCGGCGCCGACTGGCGTCCCGCTTCTGCCTGACGTGCCGAACTGGAGCTGGCATGAATACGGCATGCGGGTCGGCGTGTGGCGGTTCTTCGATCTCTACAAGCGGCTCGCCATCGCGCCGACGCTGTCGATCAACGCGCGCGTCTGCGAGGACTATCCGCGTGTGGCGCAACAGGCCAGGGACGCCGGTTGGGAGTTCATGGGCCATGCCTACGAACAGGGGCCAATACACAAGGAGACCGATCAGAAGGCGATGATCCAGCGCTCGATGCAGGTGATCGAAAAATTCACCGGCAAGCGTCCCGTCGGCTGGCTCGGACCGGGCCTGACCCAGACCTTCGATACCCCGGAATTTCTCGCCGAGGCCGGCGTCAAATATATCGGCGATTGGGTCTATGATGACGAGCCGACCGTGATCCGCACCGCGAGCGGCCCGCTGGTGACCTTGCCTTATACCGTGGAGCTCAACGACATTCCGATGATGCTGGTGCAGCACCACGAGAGCGACCATCTGCTCAAGCGCACCATCGATTCCTTCGACCGCCTTTACGCCGAGAGCAAGGACCGGCCGAAGATCATGTCGATCGCGATCCACCCCTACATCAGCGGCCAGCCGTTCCGGATCAAATATCTCGAAGCGATTTACGACTATGTGAACAAGCACCAGGGCGTGGTGCACTGGAACGGCGAACAGATTCTCGACTGGTTTGAGGGACAGGCCGGCAAGGCTGGATCAAGTCATGAGCGAAATGGCGCTGCCAAAAATTGCCGTCACCAAAGTGCCGATCGCGGGCGGCGGATTCTAGAGGAATAAGCATGCTGCCGACCGAACGCATCAGCTATTCGCCGATCACCGAGCGCCCACGGCTGACGCTGCCGAACGGCGCGCGCATGGCGGTATGGGTGATCGTCAACGTCGAGGAGTGGGATGCGAAACTGCCGATGCCGCGCACCGTGCTCACGCCGCCGGCCGGCGGTTCGCCGTCGCCCGACATTCCGAACTGGGCCTGGCATGAATACGGCAACCGCGTCGGCTTCTGGCGCATGCTCAAAATATTCGACGAGTTCAGAATTCCCGGCGTCCTCGCCATCAACGGCTCGGCGCTATCAGCTTATCCCGCGATCGTCGAGGCGGCGAAAGCGCGCCGTTGGGAGTTCATGGGTCACGGCTTCACCCAGCGCAACATGCAGAAGGTGGAAAACGAACGCGAAGACATCCGCAGGACTGCCGATGTGATCGAGGCAGCGACCGGAAGACGTCCGCGTGGCTGGCTTGGCCCTGGACTCACCGAGACCTGGGAGACGCCCGACCTTCTGAAGCAGGAAGGTTATGAATATGTCGCCGACTGGGTTCTCGACGACCAGCCGGTGTGGCTGAAGACCGCGACCGCGCCGATCGTCAACATTCCCTATACGCAGGAATGCAACGACGTCGCCATGATGTTGATCCAGCATCACAAGGCATCCGAATATTACTATCGCGCCATCGACCAGTTCGAACAGATCTACGACGATGCCGGCGATTCCGCGCGCGTCATGGCGCTCGTGGTGCATCCCTACATCATGGGCGCTCCGCATCGCACCAGATATTTCCGTCGCATCTTCGAGGTGGTTCGGCAGAAATCCGACGTCGCCTTCATGACCGGGGAACAGATTCTCGATTGGTATCTGACGACCGGACCGAAGGCGCCTTGACGCAATAGACGAGGGATGAGCACCTTCCAGCTTCTCAATGGTCTGACCTTCGCGGCGCTGCTGTTCGTGGTGGCGAGCGGCTTTACGTTGATCTTTGGATTGCTGCGCATCGTCAATCTGGCGCATGGCGCGCTTTATCTGCTCGGCGGCTATATCGGCTTTGCGGTTGCGAGCAGGACCGGCAGTTTTGCGCTCGGCGGCCTGGGTGCGATGGCGGCAATCGCGGGAGTAGGCTTCGTGCTCGACCAGGGCCTGCTGCGCTTTGTTCGCGGCCACGAGCTGCGCCAGGTTTTGCTGACGCTCGGCTTTGCCTTCATTCTCGATGATCTGGCGCTTGTGATCTGGGGCGGCGACAGTTTTACGGTGCCGATACCGCAAGTCCTGCGCGGTGGCGTGCGGGTGTTCGGCGTGTTTTATCCGATCTACCGGCTGTTCGTGCTGGCAATGGGAATCATCGTGTTCGCAGGCTTGTGGGCGCTTCTCAATCACACGCGGCTCGGGGCGCTGATCCGTGCCGGCGTTGACGATGCCGAGATGGTGGAAGCCTCCGGCATCAATATCCGCCGCGTGTTCCTTGTCACCTTCCTGCTCGGCTCGGCGCTGGCGGGGTTGGGAGGCTTGTTGGGCGGCGCCTTCCTGTCGCTTTATCCTTCCGCGGACGCCGAAATCCTGGTGTTCAGCCTTGCCGTCGTCATCATCGGCGGTCGCGGCAGCCTGATCGGCGTCGGCGTCGGCAGCCTTCTGGTCGGCCTTCTCAACACGTTGGGGCAGGTGATGTTTCCCGAACTCGCCTATTTCGTGATCTTCGGCCCGATGGCAGTGCTGCTCGCGTTTCGACCGCTTGGCTTGTTCGGACGGGCGGCCTGAGCATGACGCAAGCGACATCGCAGCCGTTCAGGATCGCCGGCATGACCGGTCGATCCGTCATCGCGGCGGTCGCGGTGCTCGCGGTCGCAGCCGCGCTGCCTTTGCTGCTTTCAAACTATCAGGTCGGGCTTGCCACCGAGATCTTGATCTTCGGCGTGCTCGCCATGTCGATCGATATTCTCGCCGGTTTTGCCGGCCGCACCTCGCTTGGCCATGGCGCCATCTTCGGCGTCTCCGGCTATGTCGTCGTGTATGCCTCTGCGCAAGCGGGACTCTCGCCAGCGGCAGCCTTCGTTTTCGGAGTGATTGCCGCGACCCTGGTGGCGGTGATCTTCGGCACGATCGCGGTGCGCACCTCGGGCGTCTATTTTCTTCTGCTCACCCTCGCGCTGGGCATGATCGTCTGGGGGATTTGCCTGCGCTGGACCCAGGTGACCGGCGGCGAGAACGGCTTGCGCGGCGACGTGCGGCCGGTCTTACTGGTGTCGCACCGCGCCTTCTACTGGGCGGTGCTGGTGGCGGCGACGGTGGTGAGCTACGCGATGTGGCGTTTCGTCCGCTCGCCGTTCGGCCTGACGCTGCTCGGCATCCGCGACAGCGAAAGCCGGATGCGCAGCCTTGGCTATAATGTCTCGCTGCACCTCTTTATCGGCTTTGTGGTTTCCGGCTTTTTTGCCGGCGTGGCCGGCGCGCTCTATGCGATGTTCAATAATTTCGTCAGCCCTTCGACGGTGGCGCTGGCGCAGTCGGTTGAGGGCGTGCTGATGATGATCGCCGGTGGGGTCGGCACGTTGTTCGGCGGCTTTGTCGGCGCAGCTGCGATCATCGCGCTTGAAAATGCCGTGAGTGCCTATACCGAGCGTTGGCAGACGGTCCTCGGCGTTACCTTCATCCTGATCATGATTTTCGCGCCTGAAGGCATCATCGGTACGCTGCGCGCCATCCTGACGCGCAAGGGGCGCTGACACATGATCCGAAGAAGAGATTGTGCTTTGACAATCACGTCGTTTCCGTGAAAGGACCTTGAAATGGACCGCAGGCAATTCCTCAAGAATTCCGCCGCCGCCTTCGCCGCGACAGGCGTTGCCGCCGCGCCCTGGAAAGGCGCCTTGGCGCAATCGGGCCCGATCAAGATCGGTCTGTTGGCTCCGTTGACGGGCGTAGTGGCCTCGGGGGGCAAGGAAATGGTCGAGGGCGTTCAATTCTACCTCGATTTCGCGAAGGGCGAGATCGCCGGTCGCAAGGTGGAACTGGTGATCGAGGACGATGCGTCCAATCCCGACACTGCGCTGCAGAAGGCCCGCCGCCTGGTCGAGCAGGGCAATTGCCACATGCTGATCGGAGACCTGCTCGCCAACACCGGCCTTGCGGTTGCCAATTACGTCAAGGGAACGGGCACGCCGTATTTCATCCCGATCATCGCTGCCGACGACCTCACCCAGCGCCAGCGCATCCGGAACGTGATCCGGGTCGCCGGCTATTCGGCAAGCGCCTTCACCCATCCGTTCGGTGATTGGGCCCGCAAACAGGGATACAAGAAGATCGCAACCATCAGCCAGGATTACACCTTCGGCCATGAGCAGTGCGGTGGCCTTGCCCAGGTGTTCGCCGAAGGCGGCGGCGAAATCGTGCAGCAGTTCTGGCATCCATTGAATACGGCGGACTTCAGCCCGTATCTCGGCCAGCTCGCGGACCTCAAGGTGGATGCGATCTTTGCCATGGAAACCGGTGCCGACGCCACGCGTTTCATCCAGCAATATGCAAGCTTCGGTCTGAAGGGGAAAATCCCGTTGCTCGGCGCGATGAACGCCACCGACCAGTCGGTGATCCGCACATTGGGCGAGGAGTGCGAGGGCATCATCGCGGCCGCTCACTTCGCCGAAGGATCGGACAATCCGGTGACGCAGAAATTCACCAGGGACTATGAAGCCAAATACAGCAAGATCCCCTCGCTTTACGGCTTCTCGATGTATTCGGGGATGATGTGGGTGGCGCAGGCGATCGAAAAGCTCGGCGGCAAGGTCGAGGACCGCGATCTCCTGATCGACACCGTGCTCAAGACCGAGCTCACCGGCTCGCCGCTCGGCAAGACCGTGAAGCTCGACGCTTACGGCAACCCGATCTACGACGTCCAGATTCGGAAAGTGGTCAAGCGCGCCGATGGCAAATATTGGAACGTGCCGATAGCGACCTATCCGAACGTGTCGCAGTTCTGGACCTACGATCCCGAGACCTACATGAAGCAGCCGCCTTATTCGCGGAGCTTCCAGGGCATCAAGAAGACCTGATCAGGCCTTGGCGGGATGCGGGGCGCTGCTCCCGCGTTCCGCTTTTATTTGCGGAAATTGCCGTGTCCGAGCCGATCCTGACGCTTTCCGATGTGGTCGTTGCATTTGACGCACTTCGCGCGGTCGATGGCGTCAGCATCATTGTGCCGCGCGGCCAGCGTCGCGCCATCATTGGTCCCAACGGCGCCGGCAAGACCACGTTGTTCAATGCCATTGCCGGAATTCTGCCGCCGACCGCCGGCCGGATCGCATTCGACGGTCACGACGTCACGCGCCTGCCGCCCCACAAGCGCGCCCGGCTTGGCGTGTCCCGCACTTTCCAGATCACCAATCTGTTTCCGCGGTTGAGCGTCATGGACAATATGGTGCTCGCGTTGCGCGGACGATCGCGGCGCAAGTTCTCGCTGTTTGGCAAGAGGGACGTGGATTCGGCTGAAGCGCCGCAAATCGCAGCTGCACTTGAAGCAGTGCGGATCGCCGCGCGTGCCGATGTCATGGTGAAGGATCTCTCCTACGGCGAGCAGCGTCAGCTCGAGATCGCGTTGTCGCTCGTGACCTCGCCGCGGCTGTTGCTGCTAGATGAGCCGGCGGCAGGGCTCTCGCCGTCGGAGCGTTCGATGGTTGCGGGAATCATCCGATCGCTCGACCGCGACATCACCGTCGTGCTGATCGAACATGACATGGACCTCGCGCTCGGGCTGGTCGATCTCGTCACCTGCATGTTCGAAGGCCGCGTCCTGGTCGAGCAGTCGCCCGACGACATCCGCCGCAACAGCCGCGTGCAGGAAGTCTACCTGGGACGTCCGCGTCATGCTTGAGGTTCGCAACCTGCACTCAGGCTATGGAGATGCACATGTGATCCGCGGTGTCTCGCTTGACGTGGCACCCGGCGAGGTCGTGGCCGTGCTCGGGCGCAACGGCATGGGCAAGACGACCCTCATTCGTTCCATCATGGGGCTGGCGCCGCCGCAAATTCGCGCAGGCTCGATCAGATGGCGCGACGAAAGTTTGATCGGTCTGCGGCCGCACGACATCGCCGCGCGCAAAGTTGCGATCGTACCGCAAGGCCGGCGCCTGTTTCCGTCGTTGACCGTGACCGAGCATTTGACCATGCTGAAGGGTGCGCGGGCGAGGACCGGGTGGACTGTGGAGCGCGTGTTCGCTCTGTTTCCGCGCCTTGCCGAACGGCGCAATCACCGCGGTGGACAATTGTCCGGCGGCGAGCGCGGGATGCTCGCGGTCGGCCGCGCACTGATGATCGATCCGCAAATGATCCTGATGGATGAACCCTCGGAAGGCCTTGCCCCTGTCATGGTGCAGCATCTGGAGGGGATCTTGCTTGATCTCAGCGCGGGGGCCTGTCGATCCTGCTGGTCGAGCAAAACCTCTATAGCGCGCTTGCGGTCGCCGACCGCGTCTATGTTCTGGAAACCGGTCAGGTCGTGCATCAAGGCGATGCCGCAGCCCTCGCGCAACAGACCGAACTGTTGTTTCAACACCTCGGCGTGTAGTAACGAGATTTTTCAAATCGATCGTGTCAAATGGCCCACTGCCGTTGTGCGCTGGAATCGCTTTCCTGCTTTGCGCCCGCTTCTCTGTTCCGCCGCGGCGGCTTGATCGAGCAATCCGCCAGCCGATCGATTTCATCCAACTCGACCGCATGGTGGCGGCCCCATTCGCACAACGCCGAGAGCACTGGCTCGAAGCTCAGGCCGAGCGGCGTGGCGCTGTATTCGACGCGGGGAGGGACCTCGCGAAAGACCTCGCGATGGACGATACCGTGCTCTTCCATTTCCCGGAGCTGCTGGATCAGCATTTTCTGGCTGACATCCGGCAGCAACCGTTGCAACTCGGACAGACGCTGCGGTCCGCCGAACAGATGATAAAGAATGATCGCCTTCCAGCGACCCGAAATCACCTTCAGCGCGCGCTCGGCAGGTAATAGCGGCAAGCGTTTTACGGGGTCGGCCATACTTACCTCTTGGTCTGTATCACACGGATTAGTCGGTACGACTGGCTGTCGCCAATACTCTAGATAAGCGGCTCCCCAAAATTTCAAATAGGAGCTCGCATGAAAGCCGTCCAGATCAGCCGCTTCGGCGGCCCCGAAGTCCTCAAGCTTGTGGAACTGCCGACGCCGGTGCCGGGAACCGGCCAATTGCTGGTGCGCAATCGTGCCAGCGGGGTCAATTTGGCCGACGCACTGACGCGTCAGGATCGTTACGCGGTAACGCCGCCGTTACCTGTGATACTCGGCGCTGAGGCCGCGGGCGTCGTCGAGGCGATTGGCGGCAACGTTCACGGATTTGCGATCGGTCAGCGCGTGGCGGTGCCGTTGTTTGCGGCCAACAGCCTTGGCGCCTATGCCGACTATGTGGCGATCGACGCCGCTCTCGCTGTGCCGCTGCCCGATGCCATATCCTTCGAACAGGCGGCCGCGCTTCAGATCCAGGGGCTTACGGCTCTTTATTTGACGCGGCAGGCATCGCCAAAAGGCAACATCGTTCTCATCAATGCCGCGGCCGGCGGCGTCGGATCGGTTCTGGTGCAGCTCGCCAGACGCGCCGGCGCCCGAAAGGTGATCGCGGGCGCGAGCTCGGCGGACAAGCTCGACTTTGCCCGCTCGCTTGGGGCCGATGCCGGCGTCAACTATACGAGGCCCGACTGGACCGAGGAGCTGCGGCGCGTCACCGATGGCAACGGACCGGACATCATCTATGAATCCGTCGGTGGCGATGTCACCGGCGCCTGCCTCGCCGCGCTGGCGCCGTTAGGGCAAATCGTCATCTACGGCGCGCTCAATATCCAGAGCTTCCAATTGGGGGTGGGCGAGCTTCTCGGCCTCATCTTCAAGAACCAGTCATTGACCGGGTTTGCCTTCCAGCCTCTGCTGACGCCTGAAAAGCTTCGCTCGGGACTTGCCGAATTGTTCGATCTCGTGCTCAGGGGTGAACTTGTCGTGACGGTCGACAGAAAATACCCTCTGGCGGAAGCCTCAAAGGCCCACACCGCCCTGGAAGGACGTGGAACGAGGGGTAAAGTGATTCTCACGCCGTAAAGGCCAGGTCATTAAATTATGATCATCATTTCATCAGTCATGGAATGATGAGCATAATTCCATTTTATGGAATGATAATCGTAATTTAATGTCGGGAACCCCCGCTTAAAATGGTTCGCCATCCGGCGGGATTAGTTCGCTCCCTGGCGTCTCTCATGCCCTGACCGTGGCCCAAACCCTCTCTTGCGGCGACGGTCTTGAAGCACCATTTGAGACGGCAAGGAAAACGACCATGCTGGATTTCATCGACGATACGTCAGACGAATTCGCCTCATCGCAGCCGAGCCCCGCGGCACCGGGAAGCGAAGCGGCCCACCCGAGCGATCAAACACTCCTCGATGCCTATTCCAACGCTGTCATCGACGTGACCGAACGTGTCGGACCCGCGGTGGTTCGTGTCGAAACCGGCTCCAGGGAGACCGGTTTGCGCGGGCGCGGTGGCCTCGGTTCGGGCATCGTCATCTCGCCGGATGGGCTTGTCCTGACCAACAGTCATGTCGTCGGATCGTCACGGCAAATCAGGCTCCGCGACACCGAGGGCGCCGTCACAGATGCGCGCGTGCTCGGGGTCGATCCCGATACCGATCTTGCGTTGTTGCGCGCCGACGGCGCACGCGACCTGCGTTACGCCTTGCTCGGCAACTCCAAGAATCTGCGCCGCGGCCAGCTCGTGGTCGCGATCGGCAACCCTCTCGGCTTCGAATCGACCGTCACTGCAGGCGTGGTTTCTGCGCTTGGCCGGTCGATCCGCTCGGTGAGCGGGCGGACGATCGAAGACGTCATTCAGACCGACGCCGCGCTCAATCCCGGCAATTCCGGCGGGCCGCTGGTGTCCTCGCGCGCCGAGGTGATCGGCATCAATACGGCGATTATCAGCGGAGCCCAGGGCATTTGTTTTGCGGTCGCCAGCAACACCGCGCAATTCGTGCTCTCGGAGATTATCCGCCACGGTTATGTCCGGCGCGCCTATATCGGCGTGGCCGGGCAAACGGCGCCGGTCCCGAGAAGGCACGCGGTGGTCGCTGGCGTCGACAACAAGATGGGCGCCCTTTTGGCGCAGGTCGAGCCGGATGGTCCGGCAGCTCGCGCCGGACTGTTGGCCGGTGACGTCGTGATCAAGCTCGATGGCGTCGTCATCAATGGCGTCGACGATTTGATCCGGGTGCTTGACCGCGACCGGATCGGCCGCACTTTGAAGATGGACGCGTTGCGGCTCGGCCGCTCGCGCGCGGTCGAAATTCACCCTGTCGAGCGAAAGACGACGGGGCGGTGATTGATCCTCATGGCGAGGAGCACGGAACGCCAGGGCAGGACGCGCCTTGGGCGAGGCCATAAGAGTTTAGGCGTTCGCAAAACTCTTCAATGACGCTAACGGCCGCGTCAGCGTGGGTTGCCAAAAGCATGTGCGAAGCATCCAACGAGCGCACTTGGCAGCCCGGTTGTACGGTGACGATTTCGTCCACGTGTCTCTTACTCACGAGGCGATCCAAGCGCCCATGCAAACAAAGCATGGGACATTTGATTTCGTGCAGGCGGCCGCGCTTGTCTACGCGAAGCACATCGTGAGCGCGAGCCTGAACGATCTCCCGCGGCAATTTCGCCAATATCTGACCAAGAATGGCCTTGAGTTTCGGTGTCGCTGTCTGTCCCATGAGCACTGCGACGACGATACTGACGGGTATCCATCTGAAATCCACTAACCGCGTGAACGCTGCTAGCTGATGCGGCAATGGGTGGCGTGCGAAGCTGGAGGCGAGAACAAGCCCAACGACTCGCGCGTCCGTGGCTGCTATCTCTATTGCGATCGGTCCCGAAAATGATTCACCAATAATAACGAAGCGATCGTTTGGCACGCGCGTTCGGACATAGCTGACGAGTTGATCATAGGTGAGAAAATGATCGATCGGATAATCGATAAGCCGAACTGGGCGATGCGCTGCTAGCTGTTCGGCAAAGGTCCTCAGCAACTCCCCCGTCCCGTCCATACCCGGCAACAGGACGACCCCAGTCTTCTCAAGCGTACGCATGGCCATTTTGTAGCACATGCTGGGAAAAAAGATCAGCGGCACCCGCCCTGCTGTGCCCTCTCCCCTGTGGGAGCGGGCGGCGAGCATCGTACCATGCGAGCCGGGTGAGAGACGTATTGGCAGGAAATGACTCCTCATCCGGCGCGGACTTTGTCCGCGCTACCTTTTCCCGCAAGGGGAAAAGCAAAGAAACCTGCAGCCTGCCAAAATGCGGCGTGCTTGGCCGCGAACCCGGAACTTGAGAGGTTATCAAGCCTCACATGCCGCCCCCGACTGCGGCTTTCCGATCTGGATCGTCGTTCATGGGAGGAGGCCACGCCGAACTGGAAGATTTGTGGCCGCTGATACCAGCGCTGTTTTGGATCTTCTTCTTGTTCTTATCGATTTCCGCATTGTTGTCCGGCGCGGCCTTGACCGATGTGAGCGTGGGAACCATTCCCAGCGCCACGGCGCAGGTGGACAGCGTCAAAAGCCGGATCGCAGATTTGATCATGCGTCTCTCCTGAAGTGATTGCAGCACCGACCGCTCCAGCCTCCCGCAAATCCATACCTCTCCATTCTTGTCGGCTTTTCATTACAGCCGCAACGCCGCCAACAGTTCGTCCGGCTGTTCGGCCATCATCATGTGGCCGGCGCCCTTGAGAACGATTGTGCGGGCATTTGGTGTTGCGGCGGCGAGCGCCTTGCCGGCTTTGGCAGGCGTCATCATGTCGCGCTCGCCGAGGATGAAGGTCACGGGCACCTTGATCTCTGCCGCGGCGGCAAGCGCGTTAAGGTACGAATTGCAGGCGGTAAGATCATTATAGAGCACGCCAGCGGCGCATCGCTGCAACACGCGTTGGGCGCCCTGATGCATCCAAAGCCCTGGCGCGAGGCTGCCGCCGAGTTCGGCCGCAAAACCGAGACCCCAGATCGAGACCATGTCGATAGCCGCGACATCATTGGCCTCGGCCGCCTCCAAGAGATCAGGTCCGACCGTCATGACAGCGGCGGTTCCGATCAAGCCCAAGGCTGATACTTTGCCCGGCCACCGCGCCGCGGTCTCGAGCGCAATCAGCGAACCCATGGAATGTCCGATCAGCTTGGCTTGCTTCGCGCCCGCCGAATCAAGCAAGGCGGCGGTCCAGTCCGCCATGGCGGCGATGGTCGGCAGCGGTTTGCCCCCCGAGCGGCCATGGCCAGGCAGGTCGGGCGCGAGCACGCTAAAACCATGATGGGCGAACCAGCGGCTGTGCAGCGCCCAGACCGAATGATCGAAGCCCGCGCCGTGCAGGAACACGACCGCCGGCAGCGATTTGTCGAAGGGCTTGCCACCGGTTGCGACGAAAACCTCAATGCCGTTCACAGAAAGCTGCATGGCGCCTAGTGTCCCGATTCCGAAGTTCGTACCATTGTGCGGCCCCTCGTTTACGAACTTCGGAATCGATAGGACACTAGCAAATTTATTAATCTAGTGTGGCTTTGGTTCAAAAGTCCGCATGACGAACTCGCGGCATCAATATTGCGGACTTTTGAGCCGCCACACTAGACCTTCTGTGAGGCGCGGAGCGCCTGGCCGAGGTCGTCGATAATGTCCGTTGCCGCCTCGATTCCGACGGACAGGCGCACCAGTTCCTCGCCGATGCCGGCCGCCTGAAGTTGTGCAGCGTCCATCTGCTGGTGCGTGGTCGAGGCGGGGTGAATCACCAGCGTCTTGGCATCGCCGACATTGGCAAGATGGCTGATCATCCGCAGTGACTCGATAAATCTCTTCCCTGCCGCGCGGCCGCCCTTGATGCCGAAACTGACGATCGAGCCCGCACCGCGCGGCAGCAGCTTTTTGGCGAGCGCGTGATCCGGATGGCTCTCAAGCGCGGGATTGAGAACCCAATCGACCGCCTTGCTTGACTTGAGGAATTCAAGCACGGCCAGCGTGTTGCTCATGTGCCGTTCCATGCGTACGCCGAGCGTCTCGATGCCCTGCAGGAGCTGGAACGCGTTCATCGGCGACAGGCACGCGCCGAAATCCCGCAAGCCTTCCGTGCGCGCCCGCATGATGAAGGCGGATGAGCCGAACTGCTCGTCGAAGACGATGCCGTGATAGCCGGCATAGGGTTCGGTGATGCCCGGAAATTTGCTGGAGGCGCGCCAGTCGAACCGGCCGCCATCGACGATCACTCCGCCGATGGCGATGCCGTGGCCGCCGAGCCATTTGGTCGTCGAGTTCATGACGATATCGGCGCCAAGTTCGATCGGGCGAGAGAGGAACGGTGTCGCAAAGGTGTTGTCGATCAGAAGCGGAATTTTCGCCTGATGCGCGATTTGCGCGACAGCCGGAATGTCCAGTACTTCGAGGCCGGGATTGCCGATCGTTTCACCGATGACGAGCCGCGTATTGGGGCGGATTGCTGAGCGGAAATCGTCGAGCGCGCGGGGCTTCACGAATGTAGTGGTGATGCCAAAGCGCGGCAGCGTATGTGCCAACAGATTGACGCTGCCACCATAGAGCGAAGCCGAGGCGACAATGTGATCGCCGGCATTGAGCAGCGTAGCAATTGCCAAGTGAAGCGCCGCCATGCCGCTTGCGGTCGCGATTGCGCCGACACCCGCCTCGAGCGCCGCAATCCGCTCCTCCAGCACCGCCGTCGTTGGATTCGAGATCCGCGTATAGATATGGCCGGCGCGTTCCAGGTTGAACAACGCGGCCGCGTGATCGGAATCCTGGAAGACGTAAGAGGTCGTTTGATAGATCGGCACGGCGCGCGCGCCAGTGGCGGGGTCGATCCTTTGGCCGGCATGCAGGCTCAGGGTTTCAAAGGCAGGCGGCTTGGGCGTCGGCATGCAGTTTCCTCGCCGGGTGAGGGATGTACGCGCCGGCTTAAACGTGCACGGCGGCGCGGACCCGGCCGGCATTGCCGAAGACACGCACGTAACGCTCGACTTCGCTCGGACTGCCGGTCGCCTTTTCGGGATTGTCGGAGAGCTTGACCGCGGGTCGGCCATCAACCGAGGTGACCTTGCAGACGATCGAGATCGGGTCGAGATCGACCGAACCGTCCACCGCGCATCCGACGAAGTCGTTGGTCAGGTTGGTGCCCCAGCCGAAGCTGATGCGGACCCGCCCGGCAAAATGATGATAGATCTCCTCGATGGACTCGACGTCCATGGCGTCGGAAAAGACCAGAAGCTTTTCCTTAGGGTTTTGGCCCTTCTGCTTCCACCATTTGATGATTTCCTCGCCGGCCTTAATCGGCGGCGCGCTGTCGGGGCGAAAGCCGGTCCAGTCGGCGACCCAGTCGGGGGCATCGCGAAGGAACGCCCTTGTGCCGTAGGCATCCGGCAGCGCAATCAGAAGATTTCCGCCATAAGTGTGGCGCCATTGGTCGAGGATGCGGTAAGGCGCCCAGCGCAGCTCCTCATCGTCGTTTGCCAGCGCCGCGGCCACCATCGGCAATTCATGCGCGTTGGTTCCGATCGCCTCCAGGTCGTTGTCCATCGCCAGCAAGACGTTCGACGTCCCGGTGAACGCGGGGCCCAGGCCTTCCTTGACCGCCTCGACGCACCAGCGTTGCCAGAGAAAACCGTGGCGGCGCCGCGTGCCGAAGTCGGAAAGGCGCAAGCCCTCCAGTTTGCGCAACCTCTCGACCTTGGTCCACAGCTTGGCCTTGGCGCGGGCGTAAAGCACGTCGAGGGCAAAGCGGCCTTGTCCCTTCGTCACCTGGCGCGAGCGCAGTTCGTTGAGGATGGCGAGTGCCGGGATTTCCCACATGGTGGTATGGGTCCATGGGCCGTAAAAATTCAGCTCATACTGGCCATCGATCTTGTTGAGCTCATATTCGGGAAGGCGGAAGGTGGCGAGATAGTTGATGAACTCCGGCGAGAACATCTGGGTCTTGCCGTAAAAGCTGTTACCGGCAAGCCAGATCAGTTCCTTTTTGCTGAACCGGATCGAACGCGCATGATCGAGCTGGGCGCGAAGCTCGCTCTCGTCGATCACTTCGGCAAGGCGCACATGCTTGCTGCGGTTGATGACCGAAAAGGTTACCTGCTGGCTCGGGTAAAATTCCCGGATCATCTGCAACATCAGAAGCTTGTAGAAATCGGTGTCGAGCAGGCTTCGCACGATCGGGTCGAGCCGCCAGCCGTGATTGTAGGTTCGGGTTGCGATATCGGTGACTGTCATCATCAAATTCTAGCGCGCTCGTCCGGGGGCGGCCAGTGGGTTTTCACATTTCTTAAGCAACCCTGTCATTGCTCTTAAGCAGGATTGTCATTGCGTTCAATTAGAGGTTGCTCCCGCTTTTCCCCTCAAGAAGAAGGTCGAGCATGCCTCTCCCCACGTCGATTCATCAAAAAAACCAGTTCAAGCTGATCGCCGGCGTCTCATTGACGGCCCTTATCGGGCTCGGCGCAGTGCTGCTGCCGAGCGATGTGCAGCGCGCATTCGCGGATAATGCGCGGCATGAGACGCCCGAGGAACGTTTGCCGACGGAAACGCCGATCAAACACGTCATCTACGTGATCGCCGAAAACCGCAGCTTCGACAATATCTATGGCACCTATCAGCCAAAGAACGGACAGCGAATCTGGAATCTGCTGTCGCGAGAGATCGTCAACACCGACGGCACGCCGGGCGAGCATTTCGCCAGGGGGCAGCAGTTCCAGGTCACGACGGGTAGCCTCAACGGTCAGTTCTTTCTGAGTCCGCTCGCCAAAGAGCCATACACCGTCCTGCCGGTGCCAACGTTGAACTCGGCGCAGCCTTTCGGCATCGGGATCGAGGTCGGCATCGTGGATGCCACCGGAAAGCCGACTGCGAATTTCCCCAATGGTGATCCTGAATTGCCGCCGCAGGATCAGGTCACGCTCGCGACCGGCGGCTTCGCGCAGGCTCCGTCGCCGATCACGTCACCCAAGGCGAGCGGTCCGGATTTCCGCATCCCCAACGTGACTCAATTGCCTGCGGGGCCGTTCCCGCAGACCAGCGCAGAATTACCTTACGACGCCTATGCCGGCGACACGATCCATCAGTTGTTCCAGATGTGGCAAATGAACGACTGCAGCATGCAGAATGCGACGCGCGAAAATCCGACCGGCTGCGTGCATGATCTCTACACGTTTGTTGCCACGACCAATGGCACGTTGCCGGGCAACGCCCCGGGCGATGGCGGCCAGGACATGGCCTTCTTCAACATGAACAATGGCGATGCGCCGATCTTCAAGGCGCTGGCGGATCAGTACGCGATCTCGGACAATTTCCACCAGGCGATCATGGGCGGATCGGTCACCGGCCATTTCGGAATCGTTTACGGCGACAATCCCTACTTCGCCAACCCTGACGGCACGCCCGGGACCCCGAGCGGGAGTATCACCAACCCCAATCCCGCGATCGGCACGGTCAATACCTATCAGTCGAACGGGACCTGGGTGAAATGCAATGATCCAACCCAGCCTGGCGTGAGCGCGATTCAATCCTACCTCGCCTCGCTGCCTTACTCCGTCGGTCCAAACTGCGCAGCCGGCGCCTACTACCCTATTCGCGACGCAAGTCCGGCGTTTTCGCCAATCGGCACGCTGAACCCGGTTAGCGCAACGGTGATGCCGCCCGTCACGGTCCGGCATATCGGCGACGAACTTAACGCGCACAACGTCTCGTGGGCGTATTACAGCGGCGGCTATGATTCCGCGATCGCTGTCACCAATGGTGCCAAGGATGTCTTCAACGAGGTGTTCCGCCTTGGCTATTGCGACATTTGCAACGCATTCCAGTATTCAA
>Ga0307474_10001594_pt1 | contig 16356 bp, 15 predicted proteins | sample atmos_gasesECM1C_2_FD_203312 | JGI IMG/M metagenome (GOLD analysis project Ga0307474, IMG submission 203312) | Hardwood forest soil microbial communities from Morgan-Monroe State Forest, Indiana, United States - atmos_gasesECM1C_05 | ecosystem: Environmental > Terrestrial > Soil > Temperate... | reverse complement strand
CCGCTCCTATCGTCACCCTGTCGGCGGGCCCGAGCACGGTAGCCAGCGGCAGCAGTTCCATGTTGACCTGGTCGGCGACCAACGCGACATCCTGTGTCGCGTCCGGCGCGTGGTCGGGAGCCAAAGCGGCCACCGGCGGTTCGCAATCGACCGGTGCGTTAACCGGCAACCAAACTTATACTCTGACTTGCAACGGCAGCGGCGGCAGCGCGGCGCAATCCGCGACGGTGTCGGTCACCACGCCCGCGCCGGCAGTGACCCTCGCTGCAAATCCCGCGACGGTCAAGAGTGGCGCGACGTCGGCATTGACCTGGTCGGCGACCAATGCCACGACGTGCTCAGCCTCAGGAGGTTGGAGCGGCACGCTGCCGACCGCCGGCACACACGCGACGGCGGCGCTCACGGCGACCACGAAATTCACACTGACCTGCACGGGCGCCGGCGGCTCGGCATCGCAATCCGCGACTGTCACTGTCTCCGCCCCCTCCGTGCCCACAGTCTCACTAACGGCCAGTCCTACAAGCGTTGCCAGTGGTGGCACATCAACCCTGACTTGGACTTCGGCCAATGCCACCAGCTGCACCGCCTCGGGCGGATGGAGCGGCGCTCAGGCGATTAGCGGATCGAAGTCCACCGGTGCCTTGAGCGCGAGCACTGCGTATACATTGAGCTGTACGGGCACGGGCGGCACGACCAGTCAAACGGCGACTGTCACGGTGACTGCGAGCAACACTGGAACGGCGACTCTGACCTGGGTGCCACCCACGCAAAACACCAACGGAACACCAGTGACGACGCTGAGCGGATACCGCATTTACTACGGCACCGCCGAGGGCGCACTGACGCAATCGATTGTGATCAGCAGCGCGAGCACGACCAGTTACGAAATCACCGGTCTCAGCAGCGGGACCTGGTATTTTGCCGTAGTTGCCGTCGCCGCAGACGGCACGGAAAGCGCGCAAAGCAACATCGGTTCCAAGACGATTTAGCCCGCGGCGCGGGCGCACGGATGTTGCGTGATTGCGCGCTCGGGACTATTTCGCGCAAATGGTGCGCCGCAAGAACGCTGTTCGCCTGACCGCCTAGCAGTTCTCGCTCAATCATTCGGGTCAACACCCACATTTCTGACCCTCCCGGCAGTCGATTGCCTTCTGCGCTTGCCGTAGTTGGTCAATGCCATGCTGTATTCTTCGCACCATCTACTATTAGCTGTACTGGAGCGAAATGCATGTCGCTAGAAGAGATCGTCAAGGCGCAATTTGAGCAGGTGGCGGTCGAGCAGCACCGGAGGTTGTCGCGGTTATCTCCCGAATTAAAATTGCTCGATTGTGGACTGGACTCCCTCAGCTTTGCTCTCATCGTAGCGAGACTCGAGGATGCCTTGGGTTTTGATCCGTTTGCCGTGTCCGAAGACGTGAAATTTCCGGTAACTTTCGCCGATTTCGTCAAGTTGTATGAGAATCACAGCAAACAAATTACATGAGGTATCACCGTAACTTAGCGGCAACGCAGCAAATCTGTGATTCCCTCCTGTCTTGGCCCGCGTGAAGTTCGCTATACTGCCTTTTTAGCCGAGGGATGGTCCGGGCCCCACGGATAGGTCCAAGCGGTGGGGATGTTATGCGCGTTCGGCTGTTAGGCCATCACATTCCGCTCTCAATGGCGATGCTCGCCATACTCGAGGTTGCCGCGGTCTTTAGCGGCTTGATTGGCGCAAGATTCCTACGCTTCCACTGGAGTCCCGACGCGATCGACTACGATCTAGGCCCCATCTGGGCACGTGGTCTGCTCTTCACCGCCGCAACCTTTGCCTGCACGATGGCCTTCGGGCTTTACAGCGAGCGTCAACGTGCGCGCACCGTTGGCATCCTGGTTCGCGTAGTCGCTTCGGTCGCGGCGGGAATCGCGATCGCTGCCTTAGGTTTCTACCTGATTCCGCATTTATGGATCGGACGCTCGGTTCTTCTGATCGCTGGTCTTCTGGTAATCGGCCTGATGTTGCTACTCAGGCTCGGATTTTCGCGCCTTGTGGACCCGACGACTTTCAAGCGTCGCGTACTCGTTTACGGCACCGGCCAGCGGGCTAAGCCGATCGCAGGGTTGCGGCGCAGCTCCGACCAGCGCGGCTTCGTACTTGTGGGCTTCGTACAGCCTCCTGGCGAGGAGTTCGCCCTGCCGCCAGAGCGCCAGGTGTACTCGGGTGAAGTGCTCCCAGCGCTGTGCGAGCGCCACGAAGTGGACGAGATCGTGGTTGCCATGGACGATCGGCGCGCCGCGTTTCCTGTCCGCGAGCTACTCGACTGCCGCTTGGCGGGCATCGACGTGACCGACCTGTCCACTTTTCTCGAGCGAGAAACGGGTCGAGTCCGCCTCGATGTGTTGAACCCCAGTTGGCTCATTTTTGGCGAGGGATTTAAACGTGGATCCTTCCGGTTGCAAAGCGCGCGCGTGCTCGATCTATTCGCGGCATCGGCTCTCTTCATCTTGACCTGCCCATTGATGGTGGCTACGGTCTTGGCTATCAAATTGGAAGACGGTTGGCGCGCACCGGTATTTTATCAGCAGGAGAGAGTGGGATTCGGGGGCCGGATTTTCAGGCTGTTGAAGTTTCGCAGCATGCGCGTCGATGCTGAAGCGGCCGGCCAGCCGCTCTGGGCACAGAAGCAAGACTCGCGCGTCACTCGAATCGGCGCCGTGATCCGCAAACTGCGGGTCGACGAATTGCCTCAGATCCTGAACGTACTCAAGGGCGAAATGGGCTTGGTGGGACCGCGTCCCGAGAGACCGCAATTCGTCCAACAGCTGGCCGAGAAGATTCCGTACTACATCGAGCGCCTCAGCGTGAAACCCGGGATCACCGGCTGGGCACAGCTATGCTATCCCTACGGTTCCTCGGAGCGGGACGCGCTCGAAAAACTCCAGTATGACCTTTACTACATCAAGAACAGCAATTTACTGTTTGATCTCGCCATCCTCGCCCAGACCATAGAAGTCGTCGTGATGGGCAAGGGCGCGCGCTAACCCCCCTACTCGACCGTGACGCTCTTCGCGAGATTGCGCGGCTGATCCACGTCCGTGCCCTTCAGGATCGCCACATGGTAGGCGAGCAGCTGCAGCGGAATGGTGTAGACGGCGGGAGCTTGGAAGTAGGTGACGTGGCGCGGCATGGTGATCACGGTCACCCCATCGTCTTCCTTGAGTCCGGCCTCGGGATCCGCGAACACGATCAGTTCGCCGCCACGGGCGCGTACTTCCATCAAGTTCGACTTGAGCTTGTCGAGCAGGTCGTTGTTGGGCGCCACCGTAATCACCGGCATGTCGGCATCGACCAGCGCGAGCGGGCCGTGCTTGAGCTCGCCTGCGGGATAGGCCTCGGCGTGGATGTAGGAAATCTCCTTGAGCTTGAGCGCCCCTTCCATCGCGATCGGGTGTAAGGCGCCGCGGCCGAGGAACAGAGCACGGGATCAAGCGCGAGGGTCTGTTCGATGAGCCCGGGAAGCTCGATCAGCCGCGTGACGAGGCCGCGCTCGCGCTCGGCGTCCGCCCCATGATGTTTGGCGAGGGCGATCACGAGCATGTCCAGCGCGGCGAGCTGCGTGGTGAAGGCCTTGGTCGAGGCGACACCGATCTCGGGGCCGGCGCGGGTGAGCATCACGAGCTCCGACTCACGCACGAGGGAACTCTCGGGAGCGTTGCAGATCGCGAGCGTCGACAAATAACCTGACTGCTTCGCGAGCCGCAGCGCCGCGAGCGTGTCCGCTGTCTCGCCGGACTGCGAGATGGTCACGAACAGAGAATTGGGCGGCACGAGCGGATTGCGATAGCGGTACTCGCTCGCGATCTCCACCACGCACGGCAACCGGCAGATCTGCTCGATGAAGTAGCGTGCGACGGCGCCCGCGTGATGACTGGTTCCGCACGCAACGATATGTACGGTTTCGGTGCGCTCGAAGATCTCGGCCGCCGCGGGGCCGAATGCGGCCTCGAGCAGGCGTCCGCTCGCGACCCGCTCTTGGAGGGTGTTGGCGACGGCGCGCGGCTGCTCGTGGATTTCCTTCAGCATGAAATGACGAAACTGCCCCTTCTCCGCCGCGTCCGCCGATAACTCACTCTCGCATGCGACGCGATCAACGCTGTTGCCTTTGCGGTCGACGATTCGAACCGAGGTACGGCGGATCTCCGCGACGTCGCCCTCCTCGAGAAAGATGAAGCGGCGCGTCACGGGCAGCAGCGCTGCAACATCCGAGGCGACAAAGTTCTCCTCGACGCCGAGCCCGATGACCACAGGGCAACCCTCCCGTGCGAGAATCATGCGGTCGGGATCGCGCTCGCTCACCACGGCGAGCGCGTAGGCACCCTGGAGCTCAGCGACGGTACTGCGCACCGCCTTGAACAGATCGCCGCCGGTCTTTAAGTAGTGGTGAATGCGGTGCGCGATGACCTCCGTGTCGGTCTCTGAAGTGAACGCGTAACCCTCGCGCTCCAGTTCGGCGCGCAGCGTCTCGTGATTTTCGATGATGCCGTTATGCACGATCGCGAGGCCGTCGTCCGAGATGTGTGGGTGCGCGTTGCGCTCGCTGGGCACGCCGTGCGTGGCCCAACGAGTGTGGGCGATGCCGAGCGTCCCATGGCAGGGCGTGAGGTCGAGCGCATTTTGCAACGCCTGAACCTTGCCAACCGCGCGCAGGCGTGCCAGGTGATGGGAATCGTCCACGATAGCGATGCCCGCGGAGTCGTAACCCCGATACTCCAGCCGCCGCAGTCCCTCCATCAGGATGGGAACGATATTCCGCTCAGCGATTGCTCCGACGATTCCACACATGCTTTTCAAGCCCTCGTAGCTGCCCGTGGACGGAGTCCGGGGGCCTGCAATATTGATTTAGTGTAACTCGGTCCGCGCCCTCTGTAGGGTTGCGGTGAGGGCCGTCGGCGGCCATAGCGCAATGAGATACTGACACGCAATTCTACGCTGAGACGGATTGCTCAATTGCTGCATCGCCGCATTCGTAAGTTGCGGAACTCGGCCGTTGAAGGCGGCGGCGGACGGGATCGGCACCGGTTACGTCATTGGTTGCAGGCAGGCACATCCGCGCGTGTGACTTGCGCGTCGATGCACGCCGGCGATGAGCTTTCCGGATTTGGTGCGAGATCGACGCGGGATCCGGACATATTCAGAACCTCGAGCTTCGAAGGCGGTCGGTACGATCGGGAGAAGATGCTCGCGGCGGCATGCCTTCCATCATAATCGAGCCCGGTCAAATCGACGATTGACTCGAACACGCTGTGCAATTCCACGCCGGAATGCGCATTGGCCTCGAGTCTTGCAACCAGATCACGATTCAACTCTTCGAAGTCTGCGGAGAGCCAAAAAAACAAGGGAACTTCAATCTCGTGCCGCGACACAGTGGGGAACCCATGCCCGAAATCCTCGTCGCTCGGTCCACCGTCAAATAGGCGCTCACCGTGATCCGAAAAATAGAGCAAAGCTGCCTTGCAGCGGCATTGCGAAAGCTGATCGATAACTGCGCGCACTACGTAGTCGGTAAAATAAACGCTGTTGTCGTATTCGTCGAGCGTCTCGTTCTGCCTTGGGGTGAGTTTTCGAGGCGGGTCGCCGGAACCGCGAAACTTGGCAAACTCCGCAGGATAGCGCTCTGCGTATTTATAATGACTGCCGATCATGTGAAGGAAAATTACAACCTTCCCATTCGCGGGGGACAGAGACAAAACATCGCTGAGTCTTGTCAATAGATTCGAGTCATAACCCGGTCCTGCCATACTCGCAAGCGAGTCCTCCCGAAAAGAGGTGCTGTTTGCGTCGAGCGCCAAGGCGGAAATGAGGTTTGAATTCCGGCCGTAGCGTTCTTGGTTTGATATCCAGTCAACCGTAAATCCGCCCTGACGCAGCAGCCCGATGATGGATTTTTCCGAGCGCGCAGGCGACAACGAGTCCGGAGTGGCGCGAGTCAATGTGAGTGGAATACTGAATATTGTAATTGTGGCGTTTGACGTGGCGCGGTCAAAGACCACCAAATGATGGCGTATCGCATCGAGACGAGGAGTAGTCTGGCGCGCATAACCATAGAGCGACCAATTCTCACGGCGCGACGCCTCTCCGATCACGATGACATAGACTTCTGGGATAGAGCGTCGTTCACTTGCGCTGAGCATCTGCACGTTTGGAAACGAAAAGTTGGCGCGAGCTGCCGCACTCCGGTGAGTGTCTATCGCACCCTTCACCACTACCCCGGTGGAATATACGAAATCGACCGGAAAGGATGCCTTCAATCCATCCTTTAAAATGGCGGGTAGATCAGCATGATTCCCGGCTTGTCGATATGCGATACCCAGTGACCCAAGAATCATCAATATCGAGACCATGCCAGCGATCAGACATCCCTTCGTTGAGAAGGGGCTGACGCCGGTCCACGATGCCACCAAGGACCAAAACATCAGTATCACTAGCGGGACTAGCAGCAGCGACACGGCAATATGCCCCGCAAGCAATTCGAGCGTCTCACGCGTGCTGGTTCCGGCGACAGACAGCAGCACACCAGGGGTTATAGGACCGCCATAGACCAGCCGAAAAAAAAGCGCGATCGGCAAACAAAGCAGCACGATGTGCAGGGTCAGGCGGCCGCCGCGCCAGCGATACAGCAGCAGTATTCCGCTTGCCAGACATCCGGTCATGCCAACCGTCAGAAGCAAGCTCCTCACCGACTCGGCGGCAAAAATGGCAATCAAGCCGGGCGCAAGCAGGCCCGCCAGAGCGAACAGCGGCGCTAAGAACTCAAGCCGTTGCTTGCTCGTGATGGCCAATGCTTCTGTGCCCCGTTGTAGCTTGTTGGTGTTATATATCTCGGGACAGCTGCGTCGCTGAACAACCGTAAATTCTTACTGGTTGGATCGCTGCGCCGAGTGGCCTAGCTAACCGAATCGGTGGGGGAGTATGTGGCCGGAAATGTTCCATCGTCAATGCTTTCTACTGTTTGGTGTTTCTCCCTCGCACTCAGATTGTCCTCGCCGTGTGGCGGCACGATAGTTTTCCGCAGGCGGCCATCATCCTCTGCTATTTATCCTGGCAGTCACGCGCAGCAACAAGGCAGCAAAAAATAGAATGGATGCGACGACATGCACAGCGTTTCCAACGTGACGAACATAGATGTAGGTGGCCACAAACCAAATAACATATACACCGGTCTTGTGAAGACGCCGCCAGTTCGTCGGTTTCAGGCGACGAGCAAGCGACCTGAAGGAAGTCAGCGTCAAAAGGAGCAGGAAAATGAAACCGATGAAATCTAGCGCGAATCCCCGGGGGGTCAACCCACTGTCAGACAACCCAAATGACCATATGGAATAGCCGACGAAACTCAAATGCCAAGCCATTCCGAAGGCGAAGCCGAGCCCGACATACCGACGGTTTCGCAGCAGCCATCTAGTTAGCTGATTCGGCCAGAGCCGCGCGAGCGAGGATGCCGTGAAGGCGAGGAGGAACAATGGAAGCGCATAGCGCACCGATTGCTCGATCATGGGATTGGTCCCACCGGCGGAGTGAAAATCCGCGAACGGCAGCCCCAAGCAATTTGCCGCGCTTAGAGCCAGCGCGAGCAACCAAAAGAGCCGCCACGATTCAAGCGCCCTTGCCATGCTCGGACCGAGCGGCGCGTCCCGCGATCTCACGTCTCAAGTACGGCGTCTCTGTTACTTCGTAGTTGCGACGCTTCCGCCGGCTGCGGATACTGTGCCAGAACCACAACCCTTCCAAACGAAATAGCCCATATCCCTCCAGTAGCGGAATCCCACCCTGCACTTTCACAAGATAATCGAGCAGCGTCGAAACGGGTGGAAACCACCCAGGGCGCTGGGAGAGGCGGGTCAATAGCTCAACCACTTGGGGGTGAACCTGACCGTCGCGCAGAAAACCCTTACCGAAGTGGGTACCGACAATGGCCACGCCTCCCTCTTGCTCAAGTTGCATCTGACGGGTCGGGCTCAGCAACTCTATAAATTCCTCGACGTTGTCGACAAACGAGCTGGGGAAAAAAGCGTTTACGACAGGCGTTCCCGCGGTTCGATACGGTATTGCTGTCGTGATATTCCATAGGTTTAGCTCGTCGTACGTAAAGCTGCGCACGTAACGCACGTAACGCTGGGCCAGGTCTCCCCAGTAGTACGGCGATTCCGGGAGATGACCCGCGCCATAACCTTCTCGTTGCTCGCTAACCGCCGCATACAACCACCGCCACAACCGGAAGCGGAAACGATTGACGCCCCAATAGAGATTGTCGCAGTTGTGGGCGTGCGCTGCATAAGCGGTCGGATAACCCCCGAGATGTTGCTGATAAACCTCGAAGGCTCTGTGAATCTCCGCCCGCTCAGTCGACTCCATTCGGGCTCCATGAAATGCAATCTCAAAGCCTCGCTCCTGAAGATCGCGTACATACTTCGCGTGCTCAGGATCATCGAGTGTGGCCGATCCCTCGTACTCACTACTGCCCTGATACGGGAGCGGCCAGACGGACTTGGTAGTACGAAACCCAAGCCGCTCGAGCAGTGCGTAAATCGGGCGAATGTAATCGAGTGTCGCGACATCGGTGTCGTCGAAAATGGAGAAGGCAAACTTTTTGCCGTCCGGGAACGAGGCGAGAGGCTGGTTGGTCATGGGTTCGAAACGAGCTCCGTGTGGTGACGCCGAGGCACCATAGGCCAGGGATGATCACTCCAGCCAGTGCTCCGCGTCACCCTCGAAACACCGAGATTGGGACTCAGCCCTTGATTGCCGCCGGGGTCGCGAAGCATGAGGTGGATCTTACGCGCATTGATCTGTTTCCGGCCCTCCGCACGGCGACACGGCGCGCGAGATTTGACATAGTTGTGAAAAGCACTGTGACCCCGAGCACATTCCAAGATTGAAGCCACGCCAGAGCAACTGATACTCTACTGGCCCCGTCAATGCGGGCGACTCTTGGCACCACGGTTTCGTTCTGTAGCCTACAGTGGAAGAACCTGAGGCCGAAGGCAAGTAGAGGGACGCCAGAATGCACTTGAAAGGGCGCCCGCGCGAGAAAGAAAGCGCGAAATATCACTGACTCGACCTCACCTATGACTTCACGCTCATCACTCGCAACTCTTTCCACCGGGCGGGACAACAATCTCAATTTGCTGCGCTTTACGGCAGCAACTGCCGTCGTCTATGCGCATGGTTTCGGCATTCTTAATCGGACCTCCGCCGAGATTTTCTATTCCATATACGGCATTGGCCTCGGAGACATGGGTGTAGATGCCTTCTTTGTCGTCAGCGGATTCTTGGTTACCAAGAGCTTCTGCTCCAAGGATTTGAGGCACTTCATCTGGGCGCGAATCATGCGAATTTACCCCGCGCTGTGGGTATCCAGTTTGCTGTTTGTCGCCGTAGTGGGGCTTTTTTTCAGCCCATTGCCCGCGATCGAGTTCTGGTCGCGTCACGACACTGTTATGTACTTGATTAAGAACGCGACAATGCTCCCCCGGGTCGGTGCCGAGACGAACCTGCCCTTTGCATTTAACGTGGGTGACATGGAATTCAACACGTCCTTGTGGACCTTGCCGCTTGAATTGCAGATGTACATGCTGCTATGTCTGCTCGGAATACTCGGCGCCCTCCGATTTCCTGTTCTTTTGGTGTTGGTTGCGTGTTTTGGGGCGATTGCATTCGTCGGTGACTCCTTCGGTTGGTTTCAATTGGTTGGCATGGACAGGGCGCGTTTTATTTTCATGTTCTTTTGTGGCTCTTCGTTTTATCTGTTCCGAGAGCGTGTATCGATGTCTGGAATAATTGCAGCCGCATGCGTTGCCGCGCTCGCGGCCGCCGCAATTCTTACCTCAAATCACGTCTTACATCGCTTGGTGTTGGCCGCCGTTCTGCCGTTCTTGACGCTATGGTTCGGTTTCGTTCCGGGCGGCAGAATTCGCAGGTTCAATGAACTAGGTGACTACTCGTATGGCGTGTACATTCTGGCATGCCCGGTGCAATTTTATCTCGCGGACCGTTATAACGGTCTTTCGCCGTGGGGGCTTTTTGCACTGTCCATGCTGGTAGTCGTGCCTCTTGCGGTCATCTCGTGGCGGTATCTTGAGTCCCCTGCGCTGCATACTCCGCTGCCCCGCTGGTTGACGGCAGCTAGGCACGATCCGCTCCCACCGTAGACGTCGGGATGGGCGCTCGCGAACGCGATGTTAGACTCAGGCTTGTTGAGAAGAGCCCAAAAGAATGCCTGAGCCCCTAAGAGCCCGCCGCCTGGATGAAACAGACGCGGATGCCATCGCCGGATTTATGCGGTCCGCCGGATGGGATGCCAATGCAACGCCCGATGGGGTGCGCGAATGGCTACAAAATGTGGCCGCGCAAAATCCCTTCGAGCCTGGCGCGGCACCACCCCTAGTGGGGGTTTTCATCGGAACGCTTCTGGTCGCCTGCTTGACCTCCATCCCGACTCGCTTCTGGAACGGCAGGGAGTTCGCAGCTGCTCACTGGCTCAAGGGGTTCTGGGTTCTAGAGCAGCACCGCGATGGTCTGATCGGTTACTTGCTACTGAAGGAGATGCTGAAGCATGTCGGTATAGCCGCCTCGATGCCTGCGGCGCTAGCGCCACGACGACTGTCGGTCGCGCTGGGCATGCTCGACCTTGGTACGGTGCGCAACTACATCAAGCCGCTGCGCGTCGCACGCATCCTTCGCAAGCTTGATTCGCGGCTTCTCGCGCTAAACGGCGTACCTTGGTCGGCAACAATTGCACTTAAGATCGCGAAGATTCCGCCCGTGGCCTACGCGGCGGAGACGCTGATCACTTTGAGTCTCGCGGCTGCGCGCCTTCCGAGTATTTTGGCGGTGCGGGCGCTGACGACGCAACTGGGAGAGCGGCTTCCGAGTGAGGGTGTTCTCGATGGCCTTTGGGATCGCGCGCGCACTGCGGGGAGCTGCTGCGCTTCCAGATCAGGCGCTTATCTGAAGTGGCGCTACGAGCATGGGATAAACGGTCGCTACTGCTTCGCTTCATGTTGGCGCCAAGCGGAACTGGTCGGCCTCGCTGTATTGCAGCACCCCGAGCGACTCGATGATCCCCGTCTTGCCGGGCTGCTGATCGGATCGGTGGTCGACCTGGTACTGGACCCGAAGTGCCCGGGCGCTTTATCAAGCGTGCTGGGCGCGGCGCGGCGTTGGGCGAGGTCACTGGACTACGACGCGCTCCTCTTGACCGCGTCACATCTCGCGCTCCGTGGCGCCCTGCTGAGGGACGGATATGTCCCAATGCGCGGCAACATCCATCTCATGCTTCGCGACCCAGGTGGAAAACACGGACTAAGTCCCAATCTCGATGCCTGGATGGTGACGCGAGGCGATGCGTGGAGCGATCATTTATAGCCTTACCTCCGCAGCATACGCCCACGGAGGTCCCGCTCGCGGGAGATGCATGAAAAATCCACGGAAATTTCTTTCGGCGTTGGTTAGCTGCCTCATCTTTAGCGCCGTCGCTGGTGTCGCGTTCGCGAATCCGACTCTCCTCGCGGGCACTCCGCCCATGGGTTGGAACAGTTGGAATCATTTTGCGGACAAAGTAAGCGATGCCGTGATACGCGCCCAAGCGGATGCCATGGTGAGCAGCGGCCTGCGGGATGCCGGCTATGCTTATATCAATATCGATGATACATGGCAGGGTAAACGCGACGCTCAAGGTGTCATTCATGCGAACGAAAAATTCCCCGACATGAAAGCTCTTGCGGACTACGTTCACAGCAAGGGCTTAAAGCTCGGAATCTACTCTTCACCTGGCACGAAGACTTGCGCGGCCTACGAAGGCAGCTTCGGTCACGAGGAACAAGACGCCAGGACTTATGCCGACTGGGGGGTCGATTACCTAAAATACGATCTGTGTTCCTTCTACGACTTAATGGCAAGGGCCTCTTCGAAGGAGCAGAAGCACCAGATGATGATTGACGCCTATCTCCGAATGTACCGCGCGCTAAAAAGCACAGGCCGCCCAATCGTCTATAGCCTATGTCAATACGGCCTTGATTCCGTCTGGCAATGGGGCGCGTCAGTGGGTGGCAATTTGTGGCGTACGACGAACGATATTTCGGACAACTACGAGAATATGGCTGCGATTGGCTTTAGACAGTTTGCCCAATCTCGCTATGCCGGCCCCGGGCATTGGAACGATCCCGATATGCTGGAGGTCGGTAACGGGGGGATGAGCACTGCGGAATACCGAACTCATATAAGTTTGTGGGCCTTGCTGGCCGCCCCACTGCTGGCCGGCAACGATTTGACTACCATGACCCCGCAAACGATCGAGTTGTTGACCAATCGGGACCTGATCGCAATCGATCAGGACTTGGCCGGCAATCAAGGCACTCGGGTGTGGGCTCAGGGCGCGACCGAAGTTTGGGCCAAGAAGCTTGCTGATGGCTCGCGAGCGGTGGGTTTTTTCAATCGATCCGACGAACCGGCGGATGCACAGATTGAGATCAAACTCCGCGATCTCGGGTTTATGAGTTCCGCCACGGCCCAGAATGTATGGACGGGGAAGGATCTAGGAATGTTTCACGGAAAGATCAAGGTTGCGGTACCGCCGCATGGCGTCGTTCTTCTCAAGGTCATACCCACTTAGTCGCACGAACGTTGTCCGCTCCAAGAGTTCAAGGAGCAAAGGTCCAGACTTTATTCAGCACGAAGTTGACCAAAGTCGAACCCGTGATTGCCACGACCTGCGCCCATTGCGGAATCATTACTCCAGTCGAGACGAGCAGATACAGCAAACCGAGATTTACACCGAGTGACACTAAATTCACGGCTACGAACCTGCTGAGCTCAGTGAACAGCTTTTGATTGCGGGATTCAAACGTCCACCTGCGATTCAAGATATAGCTGTTGGTCATTCCGGCAACGTAGCCAATGATGCTCGCTAACAGGTATTGAGTTCCAGTGAAGCTGTACAGGAACAAGAACACCAGATACTGAATCGCAGAATTCAGTACCCCGACGACTGCGAACTTCACGAATTGCACCATTGGACCGCTGCCCTCGAGCCTCCGCCCAAGACCTCGCCAACGCACTACCGCGAAAACCTGGCTGACTGTTCCGGAAAATTGATTCTTTCTTTTACGATGTATAGCGGTCGGCCTTTGATTTCGTCGTACACGCGGCCAAGGTACTCGCCTAGAATTCCGATACACAAAAGCTGCACACCGCCAAGAAACAAAACTGCCGAGAAAACCGAGGCCCATCCAGGTATTGCAAACTGGGGGTACAAAAGTTTCACGACGAAGCCATAGCCGATCAACGCGAAGCTAAGCAAAGCGCACAAAAGTCCAAATAGCGATGAAATCTTTAGAGGCACGTCCGAAAACGAAAGGATCCCGTCGACGGCGAAACGAAGCATCTTCTTAAACGGATACTTCGTCTCTCCGGCAAACCTCTCGTGTCTGATGTACTCAACCTTATCTTGTCTGAAGCCGACCCAACTTACCATTCCCCGAATGAAGCGATTTCGCTCCCGCATCGTGAGTAATTCATCTACGACTTTTCGATCCATCAACCTGAAGTCGCCCGTGTCTACCGGAATATCTACGCGCGTCATACTCCGAACCAGCCGGTAGAAGGCCGCGGCGCTCATCACCTTGAATAGACTCTCGCCTTTTCTTTTTGTTCTCACGCCGAACACTACATCGCACCCCTCCCGCCATTTTTTCATCATCTCGGCGATGACCTCGGGGGGGTCCTGGAGGTCAGCGTCAATGATGACGACAGCCTGCCCCGCGGCGTTGTCAAGTCCCGCGGTCACCGCCATTTGATGTCCAAAATTCCGGGAAAATGAGACGAGACGCACGTCGGAGTGGTCGTTGCAGATTGCCTTGGCCAACTCTTCGGTGCGATCTTTGCTTCCGTCGTTGACGAAAATGATCTCGTACGGGGACCCTTGCGCGTCGAGTGCTGTGCGCAAACGTGCGTGCATATCCCGAATAACCAACTCTTCGTTGTAGAGTGGCACAACGACGCTTAATACCGGGGAGGACAGGTCATTCATTCTCGACCCCAAATTCCAGTGCGCACTTGCGACACTCGACTAAAACACCGCTTGCTGTCAAGCCGGCTGGTACAACGCCGTTATTCATGCGGACCAGTCATTTGGAAGGCTCCCCCACTTGGTAAATGGATACCTGACCGTACCTGTAGACCGACTTGAAATGCAGAATATCTGCATCCATGCGTGCGGTAATTCCGGGATACTTTGCCTGTTCTTGAGGCCCGACGTACACGTAATTTATGTCCAAGGCTTTCGCAAGCGTTATACGCTCATCGTCACTCGACGTCATATACAAAGCATTCACTTCTCGCACCCTTTCGTCCAACGCAGGTTTGTTTGGGTATCGTTGGTAAGCCATTTTCCATAGTCCGAGTGCTGCCCTGCGGTAGGCAAAGTTAACCGTGAGGGAGTAATCGAACGGACCGGGGTAATCGATTAGAGACTGCACCACCGCACCTCGTTCGGTATGTCCTCGAATCCACAAAGCCGCGGCCATATCATCCGTAGAAACGTAGTCTACATGTCGTGCATCGGAGGTATCACTCGTTGCATATGCATCGGTAAGGAGAGTTGGCGCAGCCAAAAGAACCAGCAAACCCACCCCCAAGGTCGGCCGGAGGAAGGAGTACAGATATCTCCCCGACAGTAAGAGGAGCGGTAGTCTCGCTACCGTCAACGCCTTTCGCAGAAACACATTGCCTTCCAAGACTTCGGTGATGCAGAGCATGAAGAACAGTGACGCAATCAACAGAGCGATCAATAGCCAGGTCTGGCGTTCCAGGTGCCAAGCTCGTTGTTTCCAAGCCAGCAGCGGCAAAATCGGCATCGCGCCAAGACACAAGGGCAGCAATAACGGAAGCCCCACGATCGCCGCCGTGTAAGGCAAAAAGACAATTTTATTGGAATACTCGGCCGAACCGAATGCATGAATACCAAGGCACAGGGCGACGACACAGGCCACGCTGCCAATCATTTGCGCGAGCTCGCTGATCCTGCTCCGATCGAATACTTTGAAGAGATACCAAACTCCAAAGGCGCTGCCTATCACCAGGAAAACCACAGTGTCCGCTAACAACATCGATCCCAGTAGCAGCCCGATCCACAATCCACGCAACGGCAAGGGGGGACGCAAGGACAGATACATCACTGCGAGAAGCTGCATGAGAGCAAGCATGGAATGGGGTTGAAATAAGAGATCCTTGAACCACGAAGTAGAAACCGGACCCATCATGTGGGAAACGCGGTCGACCGCCGGGTACATGGCTGGATCAAGGACATGCGTCAAACCATAAAAAACCCAGTGGTACGAATAACAGCACGTAAATAACAACAAGAATATTATGGCCAACCGCATCGAAGCGATAGCGGCCTGAGTGGTAGCCTTCACAAAAGACTCAAGAGCGAAGTAAACAAGCATCCCGAAAACAGGGACGCTGATTAGACTGACTGAGGCGACGATCTTGGCGGCATCGGCATTCTTCCCAAGGAGATTTACGATCGTGGCCGGGAGGATGTACCAAAGAATGTAGTAGTTTTTTGTCTTCTGCCCATGAAAGAAAAAGTTATCTTCGGGAATAGATTGCGCAAGCGTAACCGAGTCCGTCGCCCGCAAGATGAAATCGTGTCCAAACAGTCCGGCGAACGCGTAGCCTCGATCCGTAAGGCTACCCGCGTGTGCTAGCGGGACACTGAGCAGCAGAACAAACGTGGCCAACGTGATGGCGACGAAAAGCGGTAGTTCAGCATCATAGCCGTCTTGCGCGGACACCAGATCGCCGCGCTTTTCTTGCGCCACACGTGCAATCACGTATACGATGGCCAATAAGAGGATATAAGCGCAGCCGATTACAGGGATACTCCAGCCACCGAGTCCGACTGCTGCGATGACGACCAAGCTGGTTAGCGAATACCCCAGAGGCACTCCGTAGACCATGGCCACCGTAGTGCTGGCAAAACGTCTAAAAACCATAAAACCCGGCAAAGCGAATGCCACGAACGTGATGACCGCGGCAGTCATTGTTGCCGCGTCGGCGATCCATAAGCCGGCCATTGCGGCCACACCGAGAGGCCCGGCGACATAGAGGGCTTTGGAACCGGCTAATTTTTCTGCTTGTGTGCTATGTGTCATCCCATTCCTTACTCAGGCGCCAGCTCGGTGGAGGCCCCCGATGACAGCGGCCTCCCGCGCTTGACCCTCTGAACTTTTCCTTGCCAGCGCTCTGTCCACCGCGACGAGCAGTGCGCTCATGAACCAATAGTGCGGGTAGTACAAAGCGGACAAGAAAGAGCCGGC
>Ga0307474_10001593_pt1 | contig 16371 bp, 16 predicted proteins | sample atmos_gasesECM1C_2_FD_203312 | JGI IMG/M metagenome (GOLD analysis project Ga0307474, IMG submission 203312) | Hardwood forest soil microbial communities from Morgan-Monroe State Forest, Indiana, United States - atmos_gasesECM1C_05 | ecosystem: Environmental > Terrestrial > Soil > Temperate... | reverse complement strand
GTTCGACACAGCGAGTTCAACCCGTCACACACCGAGGGCACCCATTTTCTGCAGATCTGGATTCAGCCCGACAAAGTGAATATCGAACCGAGCTACGAAGAGAAGCGCTTTGCGACCGCGGAGAAGCGCGGGCGACTGCGGCTCATCGTCTCGCCCGACCGTGCACAAGGATCGTTGTTAATCCACCAGGACGCGCGCATCTTCGCCGGCCTTTTCAGCGGCAGCGAAGCGGCTGATCTTAGCGTGCAGAGCGGCCGGCGAGTCTATGTGCATGTGGCGCGGGGCGCGATCGAGGCCAATGGCGTTTCGCTCAGCGCAGGCGATGCGCTGCAAATCACGCGCGCCACTGAACTGCATCTGGGGAGCGGAAAGGACGCGGAAGTATTGGTATTTGATCTACCGGGCGACGGCCAGAATCTCCCGGGCTAGGACCAACGAGGAGCCTGTCTGTCGCCACGTACTCAGACAGGCACCCCGGGGTTCTTGCGCGACCAGTACCAATAGAGCGGCAGCCCCGCCAGCAGCACGGCGACACCCTGCAGGGCTTGCCTGGGCGCTGCGACGAAGGTATTGATCAACAGCGCGGCCGTGACCAGGAGAAAGATGACAGGCACCACCGGATAACCGAGCGCTCGATAAGGTCGAGGCGCATCCGGCATGGTGCGGCGGAAGATGAACAAGGACCCGGTGGAGAGACCGTAGAAAAGCCACGAGGCAAATACCACTGAATCGGTGAGCGCATCATACGAGCCTGAGAGCGCGAGCACGCTGCCCCATGCGGCTTGCGCGACGATGGCCCGGGCCGGCACATTTGAGCGCGGCGAGAGATGCGCGAGGGCGCGAAAGAACAATCCGTCGCGAGCCATCGCATACGGGACCCTGGAATTCGCCAGCACGCTCGAATGCAATGAACCGAACGAGGACACCATCAGGGCGACCGCCGTCATGGATACCGCGATCGGGCCCAGGAAGCGCTTCAACACTTCCGTGGCCACCGAGGAACTCGTCGGCACGCTCGCAATCTCGAGCGGCGACATCGCGTAGTAGTAGGCGATATTGACGAACAGGTATAGCGAAGCGACCACCAGCATCCCGCCGACGAAGGCGCGCGGCAGATTGCGCTGCGGATTGCGGATTTCGCCGGAAAGCGGAGCGACGTTGCTCCATCCGTCATAGGCCCATAGCGCCCCAAGCATGGCGGCGCCGAAGCCGGCGTATCCGCCGCGCGCGCCGGCGGCCACGCCTTCGCAGCTACCGGCCAACCCGGAACCGCTCAAATGCGACCAAGCGCCAGGGGCAAAGACAAATGCGCTGATGGCAACGCTTAAGATCAGTGCGACTTTGGCGATCGTCAGCGCGAGCGCGGTGCGGCCTCCCGCGGTTACTGAAGCGCAATTGATCAGCGCCACCGTCCAGATGGTGGTGAGCGCGACCAGCGTCAAACCGCTTACGCCAAGGTGATAGCCAAACGGGCTCACCTCTATGCGCCAGTGTTCCAATGCCCCGCCCACCGCCACATTCATGAAGATCGCAAGCCCAACCGCCAATGCCGCCTGCGATCCGGCCTTGGCGACGGCGAATGTCATCCAGCCGTACAAGAAACCAACCGCCCTGCCATATGCTCGCCGCAGGTAGACATAGTCGCCGCCCGCCTCCGGCATCATGGCGGCAATCTCGGAATAGGAGAACGAGCCCGCGAGCGCCAGCAATCCTGCTGTCAGCCAAACCAGCAACACCAGCTTGGCACTACCGACATTGCAGGTCATGACCCGCGTCTTGAGAAAGACACCGGTGCCAATCATGTTGGCCACATTCACCGCGACGGCGCCCCAAGCGCCGACGCCGCGGGTCAACTCGCCTCTCCCTGTCGCCGCCAAAGCTTGGTTGCTCATGGGTGTAGTAGTATCAGGGATATGAAGTTCGATGGTTCGCAAATCGGTCCGTTTTTGATCGCGATACTCGTGGTCTTCGCCATCTACCGGCGCTTTCGCCGCAGCTTCGGTCAGCAGCCGCTGCGTCCGGTGCGCATGCAAGTGCGCATCGTCGTGCTGCTGGTCATCGGTTGTTTATTGCTGCCGGCCGCCTTTCGCTCGGCCACATTCATGTCCGCGGTCGTGGCGGGAATTGCGGCGGGCGTGGCGTTGGCCATGTGGGGCGCCGCACGCACTCGGTTTCTGCGCGTTTCAGGTCAGCTGTACTATGTGCCGCATACCTACACGGGTATTGCCGTGTCGTTCCTGTTTCTAGGCAGGTTGGTTTACCGCTTGATCCAGGTGTCCGGCAATGTGCATGCTATCCATGCGGCCGGCCCTGACTCGGCCAACCAAGCGTTTGCTCCGTCAAGCATGCTGCAAAGTCCGCTGACCCTCGGCTTGTATTTTGTTTTGATGGGATACTACGTTTGCTACTACAGCATGGTGCTGTGGAAGTCCAAACGAGTCGTCGCCGAGGAAGCCACGCTCAGTGCGCGGCCTTCCGGTGAACTGGAAAAACGCGCCTAACGAGAGCCGGTGCTCAACTAGCGTAGCGTGATGACTACCGCGTAGGTGATGAGCAGAAATGTGATCATCAAGGCGCCGTTGCCCCATCGAGATACCATTTCAACCATGATAATTTCTCCACGTTTATCGCGGGCGGAACTTTACATTTCCCAGACCAAAAAATGCATGCCGCAAGTCTCAAAACTGCGGAAAAACAGCCGCTTTTCACCGTGTTATGTCCTAAACAAGTGCGGCGCAATCAGCGCCCGCAATCGGGTGATTCGATGAACCCTATGCAGATCAAAGTGTTGCTGTTCGGCGCCTCAGGAATGCTGGGAACCGCTGTCTTGCGCGAGTGTCTCGCCGATCCGCGGATCGCCAGGGTCGTGACCGTGGGACGTACCGCTTCGGCTTTACATAGTGCGAAGCTCGAGGAGATTATTCACCCGGATCTCTCAAATTACGACTCCATCGAATCCTCTCTCGGTGATTTTGATGCTTGTTTTTTTTGTCTCGGCGTCTCTTCCGCGGGCTTGAGCGAGGAAGACTATGGCCGCGTCACCTACGGCTACACGCTGGCCGCCGCAAACACTCTGGTTCGATTGGATCCGCGCATGACTTTTATTTACGTGTCAGGCGCCGGAACCGACAGCTCGGCGGCCGGGCGTGTCATGTGGGCGCGAGTCAAGGGCCGCACGGAGAATGCTCTGCTCGCGCTGCCTTTCGCCGCCGCCTATATGCTACGCCCGGGAATCATCCAGCCACTTCATGGCATCAAGTCGAAGACCCGAAGTTATCGCGTCTTTTACGCGATCTCGGCGTTTCTGCTGCCCGTGCTGCGCGCTGCATTTCCGAACCACGTGCTTACCACCACGCAGATCGGCACGGCCATGTTGAACCTTGCCAAGCATGGCTATGACAAACGCATTCTGGAAACACGCGATATCCGCGCGGTCGCGGCGATGTAAATGCAAGATATGCTAGGCTCTTGTCTGCATGAACATTTTACTGGTTGAAGATAGCGACGAAGTCAGCTGCATCACCGTTGAATACTTGCAGGAACTTGGGCACCAAGTGGTCGCCGTCGCCGAAGCGGAAAAAGCGCTTAGCCGGCTCAAGAACGAGTTGTTCGATGCGGTCATGACCGACATTCGTTTGCCCGGCATGTCGGGAATTGAACTTGCGCGCTCGCTCGCCAAGCACTATCCGAATCTTCCAGTGGTAATCGCCTCCGGATACGGCGCACTCAACCTCGAATTTCTCTTGGGCGAGAGGTTGCGCACCGTCCTGATGCTGCCAAAGCCTTATGACTTACCGGATCTCGAGCGCACTCTCAACGAAGCCGCTGCGATCACGCGCGGAGCCTAGCACGCCTGCGGATTGACATTCGGGGCAACTCACCGGCGTTGCGCCCAACGTGTCGCTGAGAAGATCCATCAGCTCGTGCTCGTCGTCGTGAAATTCATCGACATAAAGCTTGTGCTTGCGCACCAGCTCGATGGCCAGCGCAAATGCGCTGGCCGTGTCGGCGTCATCGTCGAAGTAAATCTGGCGATGGGTGGGACATGTTTTTAAAACGTGCGTCTGAAGTGCGATTTCAATCGCAATCGCCTGTTTCTTGTCCATGTTTTTCTCTTTGATTCTTACTCTTTGCGAATAGTGGTCTTGACGACCGTGGTGCGACCCATTCGATAGTCTTTGGGCGGGGTGTGGCCGATCACGCGCAGCGCGCGACGCCACGCCGCCGCTTGGGGCGCGGGCTCGGGCGGATCGTGGGGCGCCAATGGCGGTTGTTCGGGGCTCGTCGGAGTGGGAATATTTTCGCTTCGCATCATTCGCTCCTGGTATCGCACATGCGAGCGAATGATGCGGCCGCCGCGACGCGCGCAAGATCGGCGCAGCGCGACGCTTTCTGTAGGATTAGTGTCGCTTTTTGTAGGATTCGCCAAACGCGCTGCCAGCCCAGGCCCGCGCAGCGATGGGGCCCGCTAAATAGCCAAATAGGGCCAGCTGTTATCCGCTGTCATTTCGTCGAGCGCGTTGCTGCTCTCAGCCTTGGCACGCGGCATCATCGCAGTTCCGGTTTCCGCGAGCGCGCCCAGATCGAGTTCGTCCGCGAGGCGCCGCATCTGAATTTGCACGCGCCCCAAGGCATCGCTCAATTCCGGCGACCAGGTGAGTGCGCGCACATCGTCGACCTCGCGCGCAACGGTTTGCAACTGCTGCGCACAGACACTCGAGCGGCGATTCCGGCGTCGTGCGTTGAAGGCACCGAGTGATGCGATCACGCCATCCGCCAGGTCGCGCAGCTGACTCGGGCCTTGCTGATAACTCAGGTATGGGTGGGCCCGTAGACGGCCGGAAGCGATTCGCGCGATAGTCCAACAAATGACAGCGCTTCTCGCGAAGGCCGATTGCTCCTGCACGGAATCAGAATCCAGAATCCTGGCCAGCGCCCGAACGCGCAATGCCACGTTTCGCAGCTTTCGCAGCCGCAACACTTCGGCGTCGATCATTATTTTGCCCCTTCCGCTGCCCCTATCAAGATCTCCGGTCTGGGCCGGAGAACCCCTCCATCGGGGCGACACTCGTATTCTCAAGCTTTATCGCTACGATATCTGTAGGACGGTAGCGCATGAGATTGCAGGGAAGCACCCGAGTTCCGCATTAATGTCAAATGCGCGTTGCTTATCGTCAACAAGCTATAGTGTCGATCCATGATTGCACCCCGTCCGCGGCTCGGTTTTTGGATGTGCGTGGCGTTGGTGGTTGGCAATTCGATTGGGTCGGGAGTATTTCTGCTGCCCGCCTCGCTTGCTCCCTTCGGACTCAACAGTGTGATCGCGTGGGGCTTCACCGCAAGCGGCGCCATTGCGCTCGCCATCGTGTTCGCCCGCCTCAGCCGCGCGTTTCCGCAAGCCGGTGGTCCCTACGCTTATGTGCATCTCGCGTTCGGTCCATTGATCGCCTTCGTCGTGGCATGGGGCTACTGGATTTCAATCTGGGTGGGCAACGTTTCGATTGCCACCGCCGGGGTGAGTTATCTCAGTCCTTTGTTCCCCTGGATCGCGGAGAAACCGGGTGCATCGGCGCTCACGACGTTGCTGCTTCTGTGGTTGCTGACCTTCGTGAATTGGTACGGCATCAAGGCTTCGGGCTGGGTTCAGGGCGTCACCACCGTATTGAAAATACTGCCGCTGCTCGCGGTCGGCGCGCTGGGCCTCACATCCTTGCATTCGAGCAGGGCCGTTTCGACGCTGAGTATTCCGCTGTCCGTCAGCGGCGTGACGGCCGCGGCGACTTTGACGCTTTGGGCATTGCTCGGGCTGGAGTCGGCCACCATCCCGGCCGACAAAGTGGCCAATCCGGCACGCACCATTCCCATCGCGACGCTGCTCGGCACGGTAATCACCGCGCTGATCTGTGCCATTGCGTGTACCACGGTTTTGCTACTGGTTCCACCGGCGACGCTGGCGCAATCCAATGCGCCCTTTGTGGATTTGGCCGCGCAGTTTTGGGGCGTGGGCGCCGGAAAACTCGTGGCCGTATTCGCGGCAATCAGCGCATTCGGCGCATTGAACGGGTGGATCCTGCTGCAGGGCGAGCTGCCTCGCGCGATGGCGAACCGGGGCGAGTTCCCGCGAATCTTTGCGCGTGAATCCGTACACAACACGCCGGGGTTCGGTCTGTGTTTCGGCAGCGCGCTGGCGACACTGCTGATTCTCGCGAAGTACCAGCAGTCCATGGTCAGCGTATTCACGTTCATGATTTTGCTCTCGACCACCACCTGCCTGGTGTTGTACGCAGTCTGCTCATTGGCGCTGTTGCGCCTGCAATGGACGCGGCGATTGGGAGCGGCGCGTGGGAGCAGCGTCGCCCTGGGCATTGTCGGGATCCTGGCTACCGCTTATTCTCTCTGGGCAATCATCGGCGCGGGCGCGGAGGCGGTCCTCTGGGGCGCTGCGCTGCTGCTGCTAGGTGTCCCCCTGTATTACTGGTTTAGGAGTTCGCACTAATCCCATGTGGCGGTCTTTCATTGCGGTGGCCGTGGGCGGTGCGCTGGGATGCCTGTTCCGCTGGTATCTCGCGATATTCTTGAATCGCTATTTCCCGGCGATCCCGCCGGGTACGTTGGCGGCCAATTTGATCGGCTGCTACGTCATCGGCGTCGCGATTGCGTTTTTCACCACCTACCCCACCTTTGCGCCTGAGTGGCGGCTGTTCATTACCACGGGATTTTGTGGCGGCCTGACGACTTTCTCGACCTTCTCTGCCGAGGTGGTCGTGCTGATGCAATCCGGCCGATCGATCGTTGCGTTGGGCGCTGTGGGTGCGCACCTGATCGGTTCCTTGCTCATGACATTCGCCGGCATCGCCACCGTGGCGTGGCTCAAGGGTTAGCCGCCTGGTGCCTAGCGCTCGCGCCTGGCAATCGCGACAGCTTGCTCAAGTCCCGCGACATCGTAGACACCGTTGATGATGTGTCGCCCCACTAGAAGGCCCGGTGTACCGCGAATGCCGAGTGCCCTTGCTTCGGTGTCGTTTCGCTGCAGCACGGCGTTGATCGTTGCGCCGTGTGAAAGCGCGTCGGCTTTCAGTTGGACCATGTTCAAACCCGCATTTCGCAACAGCGAATCGACCTGAGAGTCGGACGCGAGGCGCGCGGCCGCCATCAAAGTGTCATGGGCGAGCAGATACTTTCCTTGATAGCCTGCGGCCAGGGCAGAGCGCGCCGCATACGCTGAGACATCGCCCAAGATCGGCCAATCCTTGTACACGAGCGAAACCCGCGCATCCGCCTTTAACAGCCCCTGCAGCGCGGGCGCCAGCTTTTTGCAAAACGGACAGTTGCAATCGAAATATTCCACCAGAATGACGTCAGCGTCAGCCGCGCCGACTGCCGGCGTGCCGGGATCGCGCAGGATGGCAATCTCAGCGCTTTTCGGGACGGCACCCATGTCTTCGGCAATCGCCGCCGAACCGCCTACTGTGAGCGTCAGCAACCCAATAGCGTAAAACCAGCCGATCCAGCGTCTTTGCATGTGCTCAATTATTGCAAAATCGACGCTTTTGGTCGCGTGTGATATATTAGTTAGAGATCTAACCATTAGAGATCTTTCAATGAGCGATTTGGAAGAACGATTCAGCGATGCCCTGCACAGCACGTCCCGGTCATGGCGCCAAGCAGTTGATCGGAAACTGAAATACTTGGGCGTCAGTCAAGCCAGCTGGATGACGATTGCCATCGCCGCGAAGGCGCGCTCCCCGCTCTCGCAGTCGGAACTAGCCGATAAATTGGCCGTCGAAGGCGCGACCATGGTCGCGATGATCGATCGCCTGGTAAAAGCGGGCTTGGTCAACCGCGAAGCCTCGACCACTGATCGGCGCGTGAAGCGCGTGATCCTCACGCCGGCGGGAATGAAGGTCTACGAGAAGGTGAAAGCCGAAGCGGCGGCGCTGCGAAAGGAGCTGCTGGCCAACACCGATCAAAAAAAACTGCTGATTGCCACTGAGCTTCTCGAGGGCTTGCAAGGAATCATCGACCAGCACGCATGAACCGTCCGCTCAATCGGCCGATGATCACGCTATCCATCATGCTAGCGACGATCATGCAGACGCTCGACAGCACGATTGCGAATGTGGCCCTGCCGCACATGCAGGGCACCCTGTCCGCCTCTCAGGATCAGATTGCCTGGGTGTTGACCGCCTATATCGTCGCCGCCGGCATCGCGACGCCGGTCACCGGCTGGTTGTGCGATCGCTTCGGCCAGAAAAATATTTTCATGGCCTCGATCACCGGTTTCACGGTGGCCTCCGCATTGTGCGGAATGTCGAACTCGCTCGCGCAAATCGTCGCCGCGCGTCTCCTGCAGGGTGTCTTTGGCGCAGCGCTCGTGCCCCTTGCGCAAGTGGTGCTCATGCAGATCAATCCCCGCGAGAAGCAAGGCCAGGCGATGGCCGTGTGGGGCATGGGCGTCATGGTGGGGCCGATATTGGGTCCCACATTGGGCGGCTGGCTCACCGACAGTTATAACTGGCGCTGGGTATTTTTTATCAACGTGCCCATCGGAATCATCGCGTTTTACGGCATGTGGAGATACATCCGACCGGACCCAGGCGGAAGACACGCGCGCTTTGATTTCTTTGGCTTTGCGACTTTGAGTCTCGCCCTCGGCTCGCTGCAGTTGTTGCTGGATCGCGGACAGCAGAACGATTGGTTTTCCTCCACTGAGGCCTGGATCGAGGCCATCGTGGCCTTCATCGCGGCGACCTACTTCGTGGCGCACACCGCCACGACGCCGGCGAAGCTGTCCTTTCTCGATTACCGGTTGCTCAAGAATCAAAATTACGTCACCGGATTGCTGTTCATTTTCATCGTTGGTCTCGTGCTCTATGCGACACGCGCACTGATTCCGACGATGCTGGAGAACTTGCTCGACTACCCGGTCGCGACCACCGGTCTCGTCACCGCGCCGTCCGGCATCGGCACGATGTTGGCCATGCTGATCGCGGGGCGCATCATCGGCAAGGTGGACCTGCGTCTGACGCTGTTGGCCGGATTTCTGATATCCGCTTTCGCACTTTGGCAAATGACCGGCTACTCGCTCGATCTATCGCAAAGCGACATCATTTGGCCCGGGGTGATTCAAGGCTTCGGCACGGGCTTGGTGTTCGTGCCGTTGAGCGCGGCGACCTTTGCCACCTTGAGTCCCGAGATGCGCGCGCAGGGCACTTCCATCTACAGCCTGGTTCGCAATATCGGCAGCAGCATAGGCATCTCGTTGGTGCAAACGCTGTTGGTTCGCAACACCGTCATTGCACATTCCTCCCTGTCCGAACGCGTGACGGCGGGCAGCTCCGCCTGGCACAACCCTGCCGTAGCGACGGCCTTTGACGTGCACGTTCCTGCTGCTGCAGCCCTCCTCGATGGCGCAGTCAATCAACAGGCCGCCATGATCGCCTACATCGATGATTTTTGGTTCATGCTGTTTTTGACCCTTCTCGTCGTTCCGCTCCTCTTGCTGATACGTCCGCCTCGAGGGCCGGTCACGGAGGATCCGCAGGCCGTGATGGACTAGCGCCTCGGCGCGGGATGGGCCGCGAAGTCCTGTGTCCAAAACACCGCCGAAGCTGTATGTAAATTTTCCGCATAAGCAATGCCGATCAAAGTGAATCGGCCGTCCATGATGTTCTCGCAATGCGCCGGGCTCGCCAGCCATCCTTCCGTCACCTGATCAGGCGTCATGGCGCCGGCTGCTATATTTTCACCCACGATGCGATGCGCGCCGAACCCGGCACGCTCAACGCGAACATTCGGCGTGCTGCCGTCGTGGCCGCGATGTTCGAACGCGTCGTGCTCTGCCATGTCGCGCGAGTGATCCAGCGCCGCCCGCGTGAGCGCCGGATCGAGCGCCAGAGAGGCGACGGGCGCGAAGTATTTGCCGCCGCAACGCCGGCCCGCGGCGCGCGCCCCATTGACGAGATCGAGTATCACGCGGCTCACCGAGGCCGCGTCGCCTCGCGCAGGAAGCACCACGGGGGCGGCGACTATCATCCAGAGATCGCGGCCGCGCTGCTCGGCGCCAAACTCGCGCATTCGGGGGTCTTGCAGGGTGCGGCAATCGCGGGCGATGAGCATGCTTTCGATTTGCGCGTCGTTGGCCGGCCCGGAAAGATGAATCGCAGCCGATTGCGCCGCGAGGTAACCTGCGCCGGCGAAGGCACTTTGCAGCGACGCGCCGTGGGAATAGCGCTGGGCGGCCTGCTGCAGCTGCAGGTTGTAGAACAGCGGCGTGCGCGCCGCTCCGCCTGTGCCGGACGCCCCGCAGCCTTGCAATCGTGCCGCGTTTGCGGCGCTGAGCGGCGCAGAGTGCACCGTGACGGCTGCCAACGATCCAGCCACACAGAGAAGCGCCGCCAGGGCGCGGCACCGGGATTTTTGGCGGATCGCTACTCTTTTGCCTGCTTAGCCGTTAGCGGCGCGCCACCGGGCTCTGCGCTGGGCGAACCGGCCAATATTTTCGCCGCCTTGGGCGCGGCCCAGCGCTCGATATCGTCAAACAGCGTGAATACCGCCGGAACGATGACCAGCGTCAACAAAGTCGAAGTGATCAAGCCGCCGATGACCGCAATTGCCATGGGACGCCGAAAATCGCTGGCCTCGCCCAACCCCAAGGCCACGGGCAACATGCCCGCCACCATGGCTACGGTGGTCATGACAATCGGCCGCGCGCGCTTGTGGCCCGCTTCGACGATGGCCTGCAGGCGGTTTTTGCCGGCGCGCATCTCTTCGATGGCCATATCCACCAGCAAGATGGAATTCTTCGCGACGATGCCCATCAGCATCAGGACGCCGATCATCACCGGCAAGGAAAACGGTGTGTTGGTCAGGAACAGTGCGAACACAGCGCCGCCCAGCGACAGCGGCAACGCCGACAGAATGGTGATCGGCTGAAAGACCCGTGCAAACAGCAGCACGAGCACTGCCAACACCATCAGTACACCCGCCGTAACGGCGATGACGAAGTTCGAGACGAGCTCGTTCATGAATTCGGTATCGCCGGTCTCTACCAAGCGCACACCCTGCGGCAGGTTCTTGAGTGTGGGCAGCGCGTGCACCTTGTCGTTTGCCGTTCCGAGCTGCACGCCCGGCGCCAAGTCCGCATCGATGTATAGGCGGCGGCTTTGATTGTAGCGCCGCACCGACGAGGGTCCCTGGCCAAAACTGATGTCGGCAACCGACTTCAAGGGCACGCTGGCGCCCGTGCTCGTCGGCACGGGCAGATTTTCGAGGGTGGTCAGGTCGCGCCGCGAGCGCTCCGGCAGACTGACGCGGATCGGAATGGTCCGATCGCTCAGCGCAAACTTCGCGCCGTTTTGCGGCAGGTCGCCCAAGGTCGCGATGCGAATGGTCTCGCTGATGCTTTGCACGCTCACGCCCATTTGCGCGGCGAGATCCAGCCTGGGATGCACAACCATTTCCGGCCGCGGCATATCGCCGTTGATGCGCGGCTGGCGAATTTCCTGCAAGCCGCGCATTTCGTCCAGCAATTTATGCCCGGTGCGTTCCGTCAAGACCGGATCATCGCCGACCAGGTACAACGTGACATCCCGTCCGCCGCCAAATCCAAAATTTTGGAAGCTGATGTGCGCGTCGGGAACCTGATTGAGCAGCGGCATCAGGCGCTGCTCGATTTCCTTGGTGCTCGCTTTTCGTTGGTCGCGAGGCACCGTGCTGATGAACACTGTCGCCTGGCGTACTTCGGCGGAATCGGAACCGATGAATTCCACCACATTCCTGATCTCCGGTTGCTTGCGCACGATGGCCGTGGCGGCCGCGGACACGCGTGCGGTGTCCTCGAGCGTGCCGCCCGGCGGCAGTTCAATATTTAAAATCGAGGTGGAAAAATCCTCCGGCGGCGCAAAAGCCTTCGGCAGCAGCACGCCGCCGCCAATCGACAGCGCAAAAAACAAAGTGCCGAATAAAATGGTTTTCCAGCGATTGGCGACGCACCATTTCAGGACTGCGACATAGGAGGACATGATCGGACCGTCGTCCCGATGCGGAATGGCGTCCCGGCTCAACGCATAGGCGGCCAGCACCGGAGTGATCATGCGCGCCACCAGCAAGGAGATGAACACGGCCGCGGCGACCGTGAGACCGAACTGCTTGAAGAACTGGCCGCTGACGCCGCCCATGAAGCTCACCGGGAGAAATACGGCGATGATGGTGAAGGAGGTGGCGACCACGGCGAGACCGATTTCATCCGCCGCCTCCATCGCCGCGCGGTATCCGCTCTTGCCCATGCGCATGTGCCGCACGATGTTCTCGATTTCCACGATGGCATCGTCCACCAGCACGCCGGCGACCAGCGACAGCGACAGCAGCGTGATCTCATTCAAGGTAAAGCCCATCAACTGCATGAAGGCAAACGTGGGGATTGCCGACAACGGAATGGCCAACGCCGAGATCAGGGTGGCGCGCCAGTTGCGCAAGAACAGCCAGACGACGGCCACCGCCAGGATCGATCCTTCGATGAGCGCTTCGAGGGACGAATGGTAGGTATTGATGGTGTGCTGTACGGTGGTGAATATCTGCTCGAAATGCAGGGACGGATTGTCTTTTTGAATCTTCAGCAGTTCCGCTGTCGCGCCTTCCGCAGTGCTGACGTCGGAAACCCCTTTTGACTTGTAGAGCTGGAATGCCGTGGACTGACGCCCGTTAAGACGCGCCAGGCTGCGCGTCTCGGCAACGCCATCGTGTACGTCGGCAATCTCATTGAGCCGCACCGACTTGCCCCCGGGCACGATGATGAGCGTGTCGCCCAAGGCCTCTGCCGATTTGGCGCCGCCGAGCACGCGGATGGCCTGCTCGCCGCCGCCGACCTGGGCGCGGCCGCCCGTCGCATCCAAATTCAACTGCCGCAGCTGCTCATTGACCTCGACCGCGGTCAAGCCCAAGGCCTGCAGACGCGCCGGATCTAGCTCGACGCGAATTTCCCGATCGGCGCCGCCAATTCGCTGCACCTGCGCAATACCGCGCACACCCAACAGGCGTTTGGTGATGGTGTTGTCGATCGCCCAACTCAACTGTTCGGGCGTCATGCCGGTTGTCGTGACGGCATAGATGGCAAAGGTGCCGCCGTCCGAATCTTGCCGCTGTACCTGCGGTTCCAGGATGCCCTGCGGTAGGTCGGCCCGCACGCGGGCGATTGCGTTGCGAACGTCGGTCACCGCCCGATCAATCGGCGTGGCGATATTGAATTCAATGCTGATGTGAACATTACCTTCGGTAATGTAGGTCTGCTGATGGTGGATGTTGCCGATGCTGGCAATGGCGCCCTCCACCTTCTGCGCGATCTGCGTTTCCATTTCCGTCGGCGCCGCGCCCGGTTGGGAAATGTCGACGTCTATTTCCGGAAACGAGACATCCGGATTGTTGTTGATGGGCAATCGAATGAAGGCCACTATTCCTAAGAAAAGCAGCACCACGAACAACACGATGGGCGGCACCGGATGGCGAATCGCCCAGGCGGAAATATTTTTCATGACGTGCCTGCGGACGCCACGACCGGTTTCACGGTCTCTCCTTCTTGCAAGAATGCGCCGGCGGTTGTCACGATTTGGTCCTTGGGATCGATGCCGTCGGCTACGGTCACGCCGCTGGACACCATGCCGGTGACCCGCACTGCGCGGCGCTCGATCTTGCCTTGCGCATTGACGATGAGCACATAGCTGCCCTTATCATCATTCAGCACCGCGGTCTGCGGTAGTACCGCCCGCTCCGCATTGCTGACCGTCACTTCCGCGCGCGCAAAGGCGCCCGGCCGCAGGTTCGGATCCGGCGTCAGGGAGACCTTGGCGGTGCCAAGGCGGGTCGCCGGATCGATGACGGCGCCGAGAAGGCGGATCCGGCCTTGATAAATCTTGGAGGTCCCCGTGAGTCTCACGTCCACGAGTTGTCCCACCTTGAGCAGCGGCAAGTCCTGCTCCGCCACTTGGCCGCGCAACTCGGTCTCGCCGTCCTTGGACAAGCGAAACAATGCGTCTCCGCCCGGCATGGCCGTCTGCCCCACTTCCACATTGCGGGTGAGAATGATGCCGTTGGCCGGTGCGCGCACATCGGCTCGAGCCAGTCGGGCCTGGGCCTCCACGAGCTGCGCGGCAGCCACTTTGACGTGCGTAGCCGCGGTTACCGCGCTCGACTTGCGCTTTTGGGTCTCCTCGGCCGACAACGCACCCGAGGCACCGACCGCCTGGGCGCGCTGATATTCAGCCTGCGCCAGATCTGCCTCGGCGCGTGCTTGATCGAGCGCTGCTTCCAGATTGGTGACCTGGGGTTCGAGCACCGAATTGTTCAAGTGAGCCAGCACCTGGCCCTGTTTCACGTGATCGCCGGCCTCGACATACACCGCGGTCACACGGCCGCCGTCGCCTTCGACGCCGATGGGCATGTCGTAGCGTGCCCCGATGGTGCCAATGATGCTGATGGTGGAAGGCACCGTGCTGACGCCGATCTGCGCGACGGAAACTGTCGGGATGGCTGAAGCGACGACTTCGGGTTTTGCCAGTGCCTGCGTGAGACGCCATGCCACCAGCGCGATCACGATCGCAATGAGCAGGCCGCCGACCAACCACGCAATCGGGCGCCGGTTCTGCACCTTCGGCGTCGCGGTCGTTTCAGGTTGTTGATCAAACAAGATAGTACTCATGACACCACATCCCAGGGATAACTTCCTTTGTCCAAGATGAATCCAGCCAGGGTGTTCATCTCTTCGTCCTCATTGCGCTGCGCGCGCCGTATGTTGTTCGCCATGCGCCGTTTCGCCTGCTGCGCGAATACCCGCGCGATGACGACTGCCTGAGAACCCTGCCCGCCCGGCGAACCGGCCAGCGTCGCGGCGCGCGACAATACACAAAGTCCCACGAATAGATCAATGGCAATGTCGGCAACCCTCTTGAGCGCGTGCTGCCGATCTGCAATGGATTTGCCATACTTGCGCAGCAATACATCGCATGTCCTCGCCAGCTCCACGGTATACCTTTCGTAAATACCCGCGGGCTCAGTCAAAAGTTGCGGCATGGACGATAATATTTTGTCGCGCCCCACCCCCGTCGCCTGGGTCAAGCGCCTCTCCGCATAGTCGGTTAGCACCCCGAATCCTTTAATGGGGTTATTGAAGATGTCGTCAACCGCGGCCTTCATATCCCCTAGGGACTTCCCTAAGTCCTTGAGGCCTGACAGGGCTATATACAGCCTCAGGACCTCGTTGGTTCCCTCGAAAATCGACAAAATCCGGCAATCGCGGGTGATTTGCTCGTAGGGGTATTCCCGCATGAAGCCGCTGCCGGCGGCGATCTGCAGGGCCTCGTACGCGCTGCGCTGCAAGGCCTCGCTGGCAAACACCTTGCTGATGGCCGCTTCCACCGAATAGTCCTCACTACCGGAATCGATGTAATGGGCGACCATCCAGACGACGCTCTCGGCGGCAAAGCAATCGAGCGTCATTTGAGAGATTTTCTCGCGAACGAGACCAAACTCGGCAATGGGCTGGTTGAACTGCTTACGGCTCTGCGCTTGGGCACTCGACAGCGCGATCAGCGCCTTCATGCCCCCGACGGCGCCGCCGCCCAAACCGGTACGACCGTTGTTCAAAATGGCCATCGCCACCTTAAAGCCCTTGCCCTCCACGTCGAGCACGTTCGCGGCGGGCACCTGAACGTCTGCAAAATTCACGGTGGTCGTCGAGGAGGCGCGAATTCCCATTTTGTCCTCATGCTGGCCGTGGCTGACCCCCGGCCACTTGGCTTCCACCACGAAGGCGGTGATCTTGCCCGCGGGAGATGACGTGCGTGCGAATACCGTGTAGAGATCCGCAATACCGCCGTTGGTGATCCATATTTTCTCGCCGTTCAAGGTCCAGGAGCCATCCGGATTCTTCACGGCTTGGGTGCGAATCGATGCGGCATCCGAGCCCGCGCCGGACTCCGTCAGACAGAACGCCGCGATCATCTCGCCGCTCGCGAGCTTCGGCAGATAACGCGCGCGCTGGTCGGGCGTGCCGAACAACAGGATCCCCTTCATGCCGATGGAGCTGTGCGCGCCGATGGTGAGCGACACGGAACTGTCATGCGAACTGCTCTGGCTCAAAACCCGTGCATAGCCGGCATTGGAGAGCCCGAGACCGCCGTGCTCTTCCGGAATGATGAGTCCGAAGAGGCCCAAATCGCGCAGCCCTTGAATGAATTCCGCCGGCTGCTCAGCCTCGCGGTCCCAGCGTTTGAAATCCTCGCGCTTGGGTCCTAGAAACTGATCGATGGCATCCACCATCAAACGTAAGACCTCTTGGTCCTTATCCCGTAGCACCGGGTACGGAAACAACTGATCCTC
>Ga0307474_10001592_pt1 | contig 16373 bp, 14 predicted proteins | sample atmos_gasesECM1C_2_FD_203312 | JGI IMG/M metagenome (GOLD analysis project Ga0307474, IMG submission 203312) | Hardwood forest soil microbial communities from Morgan-Monroe State Forest, Indiana, United States - atmos_gasesECM1C_05 | ecosystem: Environmental > Terrestrial > Soil > Temperate... | reverse complement strand
GGAAGCCGGCTGCTTCCCTTTATCCTCGCAGACGGGAACAGGACGGATGGCTCGAAAAGAGAAGCAGGCGAGTTTTAACGGGATGCTGGACGCACTGCGCGCCCACGGATTTGAGGTGGCGCCGTTCAAGGTGGTACCCGACGGGATGCAGGTGAGCAAGAACGGGGTGGCGGCGGTGCTGGTTCCCTGCGTGACGAACGACAAATCGGAGAGCGGCGGAGCGCGGCTGGCGCTGACGCCAGGGGTTCTGGTTCGCGGGGAGATTGCGCGGTTGCTGGATCGCGGCTATCAGAAGTTTATTAAGACTACCCAATATGAATTGCCGGCGACGGCCATCCACTTGCAAGCAATCCATGCATTTACCGAAGAGCTGAACCGCGTGACGGGGACTCTGGGGTTGTACAACGAGTCGCTGGGGACCACGAGCGACCTCTATCAGTACGACCGGGTTGTGGGGCGGGAAGCTCCGCAAGCGAAGGCGCCTCGTCCCTGGGAGCTGGCCGACGGTCACTGAGAGATCAGGGCTCCGGCGGCGAGGAGGCTGGAGTGTTTCCCATTACGCAGCCGCCGAATACACCTGGCAGGGAGCGGCGGGGTTTCGCGCGCTATATGGTGGATTCCGCGGCGACTGTGTTTCTGGTGGATCTGCGCATACGCATCCCGGGCCGTATTGTGGACGTGAGCCTGGGCGGCTGCCGCATCAAGTCGCCGGAGCGCTTTCCGGTGGGAATCTATCGCAGAGTGGAAGTGGAGTTCACGCTGGATGGGCTGCCGTTCCGGCTGGCGGGCGTGGTGCAGGCTCTGCACGACGCGCACACGATCGGCATCCGGTTGCTGGACCTGAGCGAGCGCAAGCGGGAACAGTTGACTGGGCTGATGGAAGAGCTGGAAGAAGCGGAGCGGCGGGAGCACGAGGAGAGCGAGGAGCCAAAGGCTGAGGCATCGTGAAAATTCACGATCGCTTGCCCCGGGCGGCGCGCTCGCGTTGAAGCTCGCGGTAGAGCTCGCTCTTGGAGCGGTTGAGCTCGCGGGCCAGGCGCTTGAGGGCCTCCTTTTCATCGATCGCAGATTCTGACAGAAGCTGGGCGATGCGGTCGGCGATGGCCGCGTTTGCAACTGGCGCGGCCTGGCCGCGGGCGGGAGCCTGCACGAGGAGCGTGATCTCGCCGCGAACGCGGTCGCGGGCTTGCAGCGCGGCGCGGATCTGGGAGACGGCGCCGCGCAGGAACTCCTCGTGGACCTTGGTGAGCTCGCGGGCGATGACGATGCGCAGGTCAGGGCCGAAGACCGCTTCGAGATCGGCGAGCGTCTCGAGAATGCGGTGAGGGGCTTCGTAGAAGACCAGCGTGCGCTGGGTGTCGGCTGGATCGGCGGCGAGGACCTCAAGCCGGGTGCGGCGCTGACCGGCTTTTTCGGGAAGAAAGCCGAGGAAGTGAAATTCGCCGGTGGGCAGGCCGCTGGCGACGAGGGCGCTTAGAGCGGCGTTAGCGCCGGGGATGGGGACGACCGAAACGCCTGCTTCGATTGCGGCGGCGGTGAGAGCCATGCCGGGGTCGCTGATGCCGGGCACGCCGGCATCGGAGACGACGGCGATGCGGGCGCCGGCCTGAACGGCGCGAACGAGGGATTCGGCGCGTTCGTGCTCGTTGTGCTCGTGGAGGCTCTCGGTGGGAGTGACGATCTCAAAGTGATTGAGCAGCTTCTGGGTCTGGCGCGTGTCTTCGCAGGCGATACGGTCGACGCCGCGGAGAACGTCCAGCGCACGGAGGGTGATGTCGCTGAGGTTGCCGATGGGAGTCGCTACGAGGTAGATGCCGGGGGCGAGGGGAAGGTCGTGCTCGGCCATGCGAGGGCTACTCAGGCGCTTCTTCGCGTTCGTAGCGGCGCTGCTCCGCGAGCAGGGTCATGGAACTCATCAGGTTCTGAACGCTCACGATGCCCACGACACGTCCGCTTTCGGTGACCGGAATCAGCGCCAGCCCGCGGCCGGCGGTGATGCGCCGGATCGTTGCCCCCAGTGTGTCTTCGGGGCGGGCTACTTGGAAAGCGCGCGACATGACCGATTGCACATAGCCGTTGCCCTCATTGCGCAGAGCGTCGAGGATGCGCTGGCGGGAGACGATGCCGACCAGCTGCGGGCCGCGCACTACGGGGAAATCCTCCTGCAGGGAGTGAACACAGCGGGAGAGCGCGTCGGCCAGGGTGTCGGAGGGCGAGAGGGTTGCGAAGTCGGTGAGCATGACTTCGCGCATGCACACCGTATCCACAACGGACTGGAAGAAGACGCCCTGGTCCTCGATCTGCGCGCCGATCATGATGAAGAAGCCGGCGATGACGAGCCACGGGCTGTGCAGCAGCCATCCTCCGGCCATGGCGGCAAGGGCGATGAGCTGGCCGAGACCCGTGGCCGCGCGGCTTGCCGCGCCGGCGCCGTGGGTGCGGGTAAAGTTGCTGCGCACGACGCGGCCCCAGTCGAGGGGATAGGCGGGGAGCAAGTGGACCGCGCCAAGGCCAGCCTGCATCCACACCATGCTTCGCAACAGGTAGGCGGAGCTGATCCAGGGCTGGCCGATGACATTGAAGTTGGCGGCCGCGCCGAGAAAGAGAGCGGCGAGCGCGACGGCGGTGAGGCCGTTAGCGAGTGGGCCCGTGGACGCCAGGATGAACTGGCCGGAGCCCTGCGTGGCGATCTCCTGGCTCTCGGGGTTGGCGTAGGCGAACATGCCGCCGATGGGGAGCAGGAGGATGGCGCGGAGGCGCAGTCCCAGCCATGCGGCGACGAGGAGACGGGCCATCTCGCGGATGACGACGGCGGCGCAAAGAATGAGGAAGAGCGCGAAACCGCGTATGAGAGGGTGTGCCGTGCCGTCCGTGGCCCCGAGGCCAAGGCACACAACTGCGAGGAGCAGGAAAAAGGTATGGACGCGCAACTCCACACCCCACCACCGGCCCAACGGAATTGACCATCCTCGCATGGAACCATTGTAGAGGGTCGAGCGTAGGAAACCGGCTATTCAACTTTTGGGGGAGTGTGGGGCGGTGCCGGGGCCCGGACCGGGAGCTTCGCGTATGCTGTTGGGCGATGCGCATCATTGGGGGACGGCTGGGTTCGCGAACGCTGCAGGCCCCGCCGGGGCTGGCCACGCGACCCACCAGCGACCGGCTGCGGGAGACGCTTTTCAACGTCCTGGCGCCGCGAATCGAGGGCGCCTCGTTCCTCGATCTTTATGCGGGATCGGGCGCCGTGGGCATAGAAGCAATAAGCCGCGGAGCGGCACGGGCGGTCTTCGTTGAGCGGGCGGCGCCGGCGCTGAAGGTGCTTCGGGCAAACCTGGCGCGGCTGGGAATCGAGAAGGGGATTGAGCTATACGCGGGAGCGGTGAGTGCATTTCTGCGGCGCGGCGGCGCTGACGCGGGTTTCGACGTAGTTTTTATTGATCCGCCCTACGATGCCGACAGCGAGTACGCGGCCGCGCTCGGGCTGCTGGGCGGCCCGGCTGTGGAACTGCTGAATGCGGGCGCGGTGATCGTTGCGGAGCATCGGCGTAAGCAGAAGCTTAGCGAGAGTTATAGGGCCTTGAGGCGTACCCGGCTTTTGGAACAGGGCGATGCGGCGCTGAGCTTTTACGCGGTTTCAGGCGATGGACAACAACAAAGGGAAGGGCCGGAATGAGCAAACGAACAGGGTGGCTGGCGATTGTCGTGATGACTGCCGGGATGTTGTATGCGCAGGACTGGGTGATCGGACCATTTGCGCGTCCGGCGAGCGGAAATCCGGTGATCACGCCGCGGCCGCAGTCCGTGTTTGAGGATCCGGTACTGCACTCGCCGGCGCACTGGGAGGCGCTGCACACGTTCAATCCGGCCGCTATCGTGCGTGAAGGCAAGGTCTTTGTGCTGTATCGCGCGGAGGACGACTCGGGAGCGATGCAGATAGGGATGCATACCTCGCGACTGGGGCTGGCGGAGAGCGCGGACGGCATTCATTTCACGAGGCGCGGTGAGCCAGTGTTTTTCGCGGAGGAAGACGACCAGAAAGCGCGCGAGTGGCCGGGTGGCGTCGAAGACCCGAGAATTGTCGAGCGCGAGGACGGGACTTACGTGTTGACCTACACGCAATGGAACCGGGAGACATACTCGGTGGGCGTTGCCACGTCGAAGGACCTGGAGCACTGGACCAAGCACGGCCCCGCGTTCTTCGCGGCGGCGGGCGGCAAGTATGCATCGCTCAAGTACAAGTCGGCCGGGATTGTGACCACGTTCGATGTGAAGAAGGGCCGGCTGATCGCGGCGAAGATCAACGGCAAATACTGGATGTACTGGGGTGAGGGCGCCATCCACCTGGCCACATCAGACGACCTGATCGCGTGGACACCTGTAGAAAACCATGATGGCAACCCTGTCGAGCTGCTGAAGCCGCGCAGGGGACACTTCGACAGCACGTTCCCGGAGACCGGCCCGCCGCCGGTGCTTACCAACAAGGGGATCGTGGTGCTCTACAACGGCAAGAACGCGGAGACGGGCGGTGATCCGAAGCTGGGCCCGAGCGCTTATGCCGCGGGCGAGGCGTTGTTCGATGCGCAGGACCCGGCGCGCAGAATCGCGCAGATTGATGAGCCGGTGCTGAGGCCGGAGCTGCCCTATGAGAAGACCGGCCAGTACGCGGCGGGAACGACGTTTGCCGAAGGCCTGGTGGTCTTTCACGGCAAGTGGTTTTTGTACTACGGCTGCGCCGATTCGCTGGTGGCTGTGGCCACCGCGCTTATGCCTCTACCCCCATTGGACGTGGCGCGCGGGTACTACCTGCATCCCGGCGACACGGTGGTGATGTACGGCGACAGCATTACGGAGCAGAACTACTACAACCAGTGGGTCGAACTCTACACGGTCACGCGGTTTCCGCACATGCGGGTTCACTTCTGCGGTGCGGGCGTTGGCGGCGACCGCGTGACCGGCGGCGCAGGCGGGCCGATCGATGTGCGGCTAGCGCGCGACGTCTTCGCGGAGAAGCCAACGGTGGTCACGATCATGCTGGGCATGAACGACGGCAATTACCGGGCACCGACGCCGGAGATCGAGACTGCCTATACTGCAGGCTATGAGCACATTCTCGATTCGATTCGCGAGCATGCTCCGGGAGCGCGGGTCACGCTGCTGGGGCCGTCGCCCTACGACGATGTGACGGCGCCGGCGAGGTTTCCGGGCGGGTATAACGCGTCGATGGTGAGGCTGGCGGAGATCGATGAGCGGCTGGCGCAGAAGCACGATGAAACGTTTGTGAATCTGAATCCGCTGGTGGTGGAGGCGCTCACGAAGGCCCAGGCGCTCGATGGGCGTGTGGCCAAACTGCTGATCCCGGATCGCGTGCATCCCGATGCTCTCGCCCACTGGGTGATGGCCGAGGCGTTGCTGAAGGGATGGAATGCCCCAGCAATTGTCGCCAGCGTGACGATGGATGGCGCTGCCGGACGCCTGATCAGCTCCGATAACACCCTGGTGGAATCGGTGCAGAAAGACGGCGCCACGTTGCGCTGGAACGAGACCGACGATGGATTGCCGCTGCCGTTGATCAAGGGCAATGCCTCGATGGACCTGCTGCTGGAGGTCACCGACATTGAGCAGGCACTGAACCAGGAGCCATTACGTGTGACGGGGCTGGCGGGCGGACAGTATGCGCTTGCCATCGATGGGCGCGAGGTGGCCAGGTTCACGGCGGATGAGTTGAACACGGGCATTAACCTGGCCGAATACAACACGCCCATGCGGGGACAGGCGCAGGCCGTGGGATGGAATGTGCGCGACCTGGTGGAAGTGCACTACATTCACACGCGCATGCGCATTCAGAAGGCCGAGACCGGAGCGGAAGACGGAGCAGACCGCCTGCAGGCCTATGAAGACTCGCTGGAGGATGTCATCTATGCGCAGGCTGCGCCGGTGATGCATCACTTCGAGGTGAAACCCGCGCCGGCACCGGCACCGCAAAGCGCACAATAGCAATATGACGATTGACACGAGCACGGTGCTCGATTGCTCCCCCGATCTCTACCGCGTGGCGACGCATGCGCGCGGGCCCGCAGGCACGCTTCCGATTTCGGCAGAGATGCTGCTGAATGCCCCGTCGGGCAACCTGTTTGGGCTTACGCAGAATGCGGGGATGGGCTGGGAACCGGCGCGGCTGCTCGATCCGGAGTTCCTGATCCTGAGCACGCACGGAGGGCTGCGCGCGGAAGACGGTACGCCCATCGCGCTGGGCTTTCACAGCGGGCATTGGGAGGTGGGGCTGCTGGTTGAAGCCGCAGCGCGCGAACTGAAGCAACTGCACGCGGTGCCATTCGCGGGCGCCTGCACCGACCCCTGCGATGGGCGCACGCAGGGCACGACGGGGATGATGGACTCGCTGCCCTATCGCAACGATGCAGCCACAGTGCTTCGCCGGCTCATGCGCTCGCTGCCTACGCGCAAGGGCGTGCTCGGCATCGCCACCTGCGACAAGGGGCTGCCGGCGATGATGATGGCGCTGGCCTCGGCGGGGCCGCTGCCCGCAGTGCTGGTGCCGGGCGGCGTGACGCTCCTGCCGGAGGACGGCGAAGACGCAGGCAAGGTGCAGACCATCGGCGCGCGCTTTGCGCAGCAGCAGATCACGCTCGAGTACGCGGCGGAGGTGGGCTGCCGTGCCTGTGCGTCGCCCGGCGGCGGCTGTCAGTTTCTGGGAACCGCCGCTACGTCGCAGGTAATCGGCGAGGCGCTCGGGCTCTCCCTGCCGCATACCGCGCTGGCTCCGTCCGGGCATCCCATCTGGCTCGATGCGGCACGGCGTTCGGCGCGGGCTCTGCTGCGGCTCCATCAGCTGAAGGCTGGCGTGGCTGATGTTCTTACCGATGCTGCAGTGCGCAATGCCATGGTGCTGCACGCGGCCTTTGGCGGATCGACCAACCTTCTGCTGCATCTGCCGGCGATTGCGTTTTCCGCTGGTCTGCGGCGGCCAACAGTCGATGACTGGTCTGCCGTGAATCGTGCCGTGCCGCGGCTCGTGGATGCGCTCCCCAACGGTCCGCGCGGATTTGCGACGGTGCAGGTGTTTTTGGCGGGTGGCGTGCCGGAGGCGATGCTGGAATTGCGCGCAGCAGGGCTGCTCGACACGAGCGTGCGCACCGTGAGCGGTGAAACGCTCGATGCCTGTCTCGATTGGTGGCAGCAGAGCGAACGCCGCGTGGCGCTGCGCCGGCAATTGCAGGACCAGGACGGCATCGACCCCGACGATGTGATCATGACGCGGGATCGTGCCCGTTCGCAGGGGCTCACGGCAACGGTCTGTTTTCCAATGGGAAATCTTGCGCCTGAGGGCTCGGTGATCAAGAGCACGGCAATTGATCCGTCGCTCATCGACGAAGCCAACGTCTACCGCCATCGCGGGCCAGCAAAGGTGTTCATCACCGAGGAAGCCGCCATCAAGGCAATCAAGGCCGGGGAGGTGGGGCACGGCGATGTGGTGGTGCTCATCTGCGGCGGCCCGCAGGGCGCCGGAATGCAGGAGATCTACCAGGTCACTTCGGCGTTGAAGCAGCTGCCGCACTGCAAACACGTCGCGGTGGTTACGGATGCGCGCTTTAGCGGCGTCTCGACGGGCGCCTGTGTGGGACATGTGTCGCCGGAGGCGTTAGCGGGCGGCCCGGTGGGCAAGGTGCGCGAGGGCGATCTGATTGAGATCGTGATCGATCGCAAGCGGCTTACAGGTTCTGTCGACCTGGTTGGTGATGCGGAGAGGATATTTGACGCGGATGAAGGCACAAAGGAATTGGCCAGGCGGGGGCCGCGCGAGGACCTGCGGCCGCACCCGGCTCTGCCCGACGACACCCGCATCTGGGCTGCGCTGGTGCAGGCGAGCGGAGGTGTGTGGGGAGGCTGTGTCTTTGACCCTGAGAGGATTGTCGCCGCGCTGCGATCAGGCTCGGCCCAAAATTAGCGGGCCTTATAAAACGGCCAGACGATGAACGCGGCGAAGGCGATGGCGATCAGCAGGCCCAGGGCCACCAGGCCATAGGCCAATACGAGGTTTGGCCCTTGGGGATTCTCCTCATCCTGCCCAACGGCTGGTTTGGCCTGGTCGCGCTCACTCATACTTCAGCGATTCCACCGGATCCATCTGCGCAGCACGGGTGGCGGGCACAGTTCCGAAGACCACGCCGACGAGTACCGCAGCTCCCAGTGCGATGACGATCGAGAGAAATGAGATAGGCAGGCTGTAGTCGGTAAAGAACCGCACCGACAGCGGCAGCATCAACCCCAGCAAAGTGCCCACGACCCCGCCAGTAAGCGAAATGATAACCGCCTCTGCCAGAAACTGCAGCTTGATCTCCCGGTATGTGGCCCCCAGCGCCTTGCGAATCCCGATCTCCCGGATCCGCGACCGCACTGTCGCCAGCATGATGTTCATAATGCCCACGCCGCCAACGGCCAGGGTTACCGCGGCTACCAGAACCAGAACGGCGGTGAGGATGTTGGAGATGGTGGCGGCCATGCTCAGGACTTCGCGCAGGTCGGTGGTGGTGTAAACGGAGTTGGCCCGATGCCGGGCCTTCACGATGCGCTTGATCTCCTGGGTGGCGGTTCCCACCTCATTCATGTTGCGCATCGAGAAGTAGATCAGCTTTACGTTCTCCGATCCGGTGAAATAGCGGGCTACGGAGAACGGGATGAGGATGGTCTCATCGGCGATCTCCGACTGGCCGAAATCGGTCACACTCTGCTTGAAGACGCCGACGATTTTGAAGGGAAGGCTGCTGATCTCGAATTCACGGCCCACCGCGGCGTCGACACCGCCGTAGCGCAGCTTTGCAAACGTTTCGGTGACGACCGCGGCGTAAACATGGCCGTTCTCATCAATCTCATCGAGGAAGCGGCCGTAGGGCACGAGCAGGTTGCGGATGTACTTGTAGTCGGGGCTGACGCCAAGGACCAGGGTGTCCTTGACCACCCCGCCGCCGAAGCTGATGCGGTCGTGCATCTCGAGTACCGGAGAGGAGTATGCGACGCCCGGCAGCTGGGCATCGACGGTTTTCTCGTCCTCGCGGGTAAGGTAATCGTTGTAAATGACGTTCTCGGTGCCGGATGCGCCACCACCGGCGTATTCCAGCGCGATCTGATTGGTGCCGATCTTCTGGATTTCGCTCAAGATGAACTGCTTGCCGGTCATGCCGATGGTGACCACAAGAATCACCGAGGCGGTGCCAATGACCATGCCCAGGGCCGTCAAAGCGAAGCGAAGCTTGCTGGCGCGGAAGCCGTCCAGTGCGATGCGCAGGATCTCGCTCAGCACCATGGTGCGGCGCGCGCTCGAGAGCGTTTCCTGGAAAGAGGCCTGGTGGCTAGTCTGGACCGGGTTCATGGTTTCGCGAACTGTCCCCTTACATGCAGATGCGCCGGTCCCGCGAAGGGTCCGGAAAACATGTGCGGGCTCCTGCGTCTATGCTATTGGACTCGGCAGAGGTGCAATTCGCGAAAATAACTTGCCGTTGCGTCCCAGAGCGTGCGAACCGGCCCGGGGAACCTGAGGCGAATCGAGTCAGCGGAACCAACGTCTGCGAGTGTCAGGCTGCCTCTTCGGAATCGCCTTCCGGGCGGCCAGAGGTAGTAGAGGCCTCAGTGCCCTGATCGTTGAACCAGGGAAGGGTCAGGCGAAGTCCTTCGGAAAGGGGGACCTTGGGTTCCCAGCCAAGCAAAGCACGGGCCTTGGAGATGTCCGGACGGCGCTGCTTGGGGTCGTCTTCGGGGAGGGCCTCGAAGACTAGTTTGCTGCTCGAACCGGTCACGGCGAGTACGGCCTCTGCGCACTCCAAAATCGTGAATTCCTCGGGATTGCCGATGTTCACCGGGGTGTGCTCCTCGGACTGCATCAAGCGCAATTGTCCTTCGATCTGGTCCGTGACGTAGCAGAAGCTGCGGGTCTGGCTGCCGTCGCCGTAGATGGTCAGTTCCACTCCGTCGAGTGCCTGACGCAGGAAATTGGAGATCACGCGCCCATCGTTGGCCTGGAGACGCGGCCCATAAGTGTTGAAGATGCGCACCAGCCGTGTGTCGACACGCTCGTAGCGGTGGTACGCCATGACCAGGGCCTCGGCAAAGCGCTTTGACTCGTCGTAGACCGAACGCGGACCGATGGGGTTCACATTGCCCCAGTAGGTCTCCGCCTGGGGATGCTCGAGGGGATCGCCGTAACACTCCGAAGTCGAGCAGTGCAGAAAGCGTGCTCCGTATTTCTTGGCGATCTCCAAGACATTGCGCACGCCAGCGGATCCGACCATGAGGGTCTCGATGCCGTAAGTCGCGTAATCGACCGGGCTGGCGGGGCTGGCCATGTTGAAGACGAGATCGACCTTGCCAGGGTCGAAAGAATGTGTAATGTCCTGCTCACCGAACTCGAATCGCGGCTCGTTGGCCAGATGGGCAAAGTTGCGGTAATTGCCGGTCAGCAGGTTGTCGACCCCGATCACGTGGTGGCCGTCGCCCAGAAGGGCGTCCACCATGTGTGATCCGAGGAAACCGGCTGAACCTGTTACCAGTGCGCGCATCCTTAAGCCCTCCTGGTGGGCGAGTAAAGTGTAGGCGGTTTGCTCAAAGGGTAGACGTTCCTGAGGTGATCGGGGCAAATGACAATTCTGCCATTTTGGTGTTGGGTAATCGGCTCAACCCGCTGTTGACGACCATGTCGTCGGCGGCGCCGCCGGTTTTAAAAATGGGGCCAATAACTCTCAAATATTCTCGTTATCACGCCGGAGTGATTAGGTCCGATTATCTCACAGCGGCGGCGAAAGCATCACATCCCGCATCAACTATTTGACACAGAGATCGTACGGGAGCCTTGGAGCTGTCGCAACGCACTGGTTTCCGATCGGTGATTGATGCCCGTCGTGAGTAAAACAGGTCAACGCGCTCACTGGCACGATTTGTGGAGGTCCCGGGTGTGTAGTGGCCAACACTTCCCTTTCACAGATTTTCGGTGTGAATCGCCCGAACTCATTTCGGGGCCACGATTTCCCCTGGGCCACGGGATTCGGCCCACGTACTGCGGAATGTGGGTGAGACGCCTTGAAGAACTTTCCGGTAGTTAATAACGCTCTCCGACATGCTTAGGGCTGGTGAGGTTGTTCCCGTGCTCGCTTGATCCTCATCACACTCGAAAGAGCCGCATCACGTCCCTTGGTGATATGGCTCACATACAGTGCATCCCTGACCGCGAGTATTGTTCCATTGTTACGTGATCTGGATAACAAGGGGCAGTCAACCGCGTTTGCTCGTCGATGCCCCCGGGAAGATTGGGCCGGATGAACTACTTTAAAGACGCAGGACATCTGTTCCGTTTTGCGGCGCTCTTCGTTATTGCGTTTCTCGTCTTCTGGGCCATTCGCGGCTATGTCGTTCCGCGCACGTTTGGCCAGTACGGACACTACCGCGCTGCCGCGATCACCGAGATCGCTGCTCGCTCAGTTCAATTCGCCGGGCACGAGGCATGCGAAGTCTGCCACTCCGACATTGCTGGCGCCAAGAGCGCTGGCAAGCATGCGCACGTGAACTGCGAGGCATGTCATGGGCCACAAACCCAACATGCGGCCGACCCCACTATCACCCCGGTAAAACTTGATACAACCATCCTCTGCGTTCGCTGCCACGCCGCCTCCGCCGCGCGACCCAAGAGCTTCCCCCAAGTCAATGCCGACGAGCACGCAAACGGAGTTCCCTGCGACACCTGTCATCAACCGCATTCGCCGGCCATGGATGGTTCGGCGGCGGCAGCAGGAGACGCAAAGTGAATATCAACCGTCGACAGATCCTGGTATTGCTGCCTGCGGCGGCGGTGGCGTGGAAGTCGGTTCTTGCCGGGACTCCCGAATCGGCTCCTAACTACCAAATGTCTGAACACTGGTGGGGCATGCTTATCGACATCCCCAAATGCATCGGCTGCGGAAACTGCGTTCGTGCCTGCCAGGTCGAGAATCAGGTTCCCGACGGCTATTTCCGCACGTGGGTCGAGCGATACCACGTGACCGATGCCAACATGACCAACCCTGAGGTCATCTCCCCCGACGGCGGGAAGGAGGGTTTCCCCGCTGCGAGCGAAGACGCCGGCAAGTATTTCTTCGTTCCCAAGATGTGCAACCATTGCGCCGACTCGCCCTGCACGCAGGTTTGCCCTGTGGGCGCCACGTTTGTCAGTCCCGATGGTGTGGTGTTGGTGGACCCCAAGTACTGCCTGGGTTGCGCATATTGTGTGCAGGCCTGCCCTTACGGATGCCGATACATCCATCCGCAGAAGAAGATCGTGGACAAATGCACTCTTTGCTACCACCGCATCACCAAGGGGCTTACCACGGCCTGCGCCGAGAATTGCCCCACCGGCGCGCGTCAGCTTGTTGATCTAAAGAACCCCCGCGATCCGATCCACGCGTTCCTGAAGACTCATAGCGTCCAGGTGCTCAAACCGCAGATGGCTACTGGCGCAAAAGTCTATTACAACAACCTGGACGGCTCGGTTCGATAGCAATTTCAGGACAGGGCAAAGGAAGAATTATGAACGGCGTTGAAGGTTTCATGTATCCCAACGAGATCAGCCTGCACTGGAGCGTACTCATTGTTCTGTATCCCTTCATCACGGGACTGGTTGCGGGCGCCTTCATCCTGGCTTCGCTCGAACGCGTTTTCCGCGTGGAAGCGGTCAAGCCTACTTATCGCCTGGCCCTGCTGACCGCTTTGTCGTTTCTGCTGGTTGCGCCTCTCCCGCTGCAGTTGCACCTCGGCCACCCGGAGCGCTCGCCGGAGATGTACTTTACTCCTCATAGCACTTCGGCCATGGCCATGTTCGGCTATGTCTATCTCTGGTACCTGATGGCCGTGCTTGTCTTCGAAATCTGGCTCGACTATCGCCGTGACATCGTTCTCCTTTCTCAGACTTCGCGCGGCCTTCTGCGCGTGGTCTATAAGGTTATGACTCTCGGCTCAAACAACATCAGCGCGCGCTCTCTTCGCATCGACGAGCGCGTGGGCTGGATCGTAACCCTCGTAGGCATCCCTTCGGCCTTCATGCTGCACGGATAAGTTGGCTTTATCTTTGGCTCCATCAAAGCCAATCCATGGTGGTCTTCACCACTCATGCCCGTGGTCTTCATCTTTTCTGCCATGGTGTCGGGCATCGCCGGCGTCATGCTTCTCTATATGGCGACCACGAAGCTGCGCGGCAAACAAATCGACATGCGTTGCGTCGACTCCATTGCGATGTATCTTTTCTATACGTTCATCATCGACTTCAGCCTGGAGATGCTCGACCTTATTCATCGCATCTACGAAGCCGACGAGTCCTTCCGCAGTCTCGACTTTATGGTCCACACCAGGCTGTACTTTTCGCACATTGTGGTGCAAATCTGCCTGGGCACAGTCATTCCGCTCATCCTGCTTGCCATCACCCAGATGGTCAGGCTGCCGGAAATCGTACGGAAGCGCATGTATGCCTCCGCGGGCGTGCTCAGCCTGATCGGCATCTTCGCCATGCGCTGGAATGTTGTGATCGGTGGCCAGCTTTTCTCCAAGAGCTTCCTGGGCTACACGAGCTACAAAATGAACCTGGCCACGCGCGAAGGGCTGATCGTAGCGATAGCTCTTACACTGCTGCCCCTGGGCATTCTCTGGGTGCTCATCAAGGTTCTTCCGCCCTGGCCGGAAGACCGCGCCCCGCACCCGGCTGAAATGCAGGCGATCCCCGCCGGCGATTGAACGAATCGCGGCATAGGGCTCCCAATCGGGTGAATTGTATGACCGCTCATCCCGCCGACATCCACCAGGTCGAAGAACTTGCGTCGCGGCTCGCGGCGCTCGAGGAAAGAGTCTCAACCCTCGAGCACCCTCACGCGGCGATCGACACCGCCGCGCTGCAGCCCTTGCCCACTCCTGCGGCGGCAGTCGCAGTAGCTGGAGCGAATTCCATCCCCGTGCCCGCCCCGCAGTGGACCAGCATTCTTTCTCTCTTGGGCGCGACTCTCCTCGGCGTTGCCGGCGCTTACGCCTTGCGCGCACTCTCAGGCTCCGCCATCGTCCCCCGCGGAGTGATAGCCGCGCTCGACGGCATCTACGCGGCTGCCTGGCTTATTGCGGCCGCCCGCGCGGCTTCAAGGCCTCTTGCCGCAACGCTGTACGCCGTCACGTCCACCCTTATCGCAGTCCCCATGCTCTGGGAGATGACCATCCGTTTCCACGCCATGAGCCCGTCTGTTGCTGCCGTGATTCTGATTGTCTACACAGGCCTGGCCACCGTGCTCGCACTGCGCACGCCTCATTCTGCGGTATTCGCCACGGCATACGCAGGCGCGGCGTTCACCGCGGTTGCCCTCTCCGTTGCCACGCACTTCATGGCGCCATTCGCAGCTATTCTGCTGGCCATGCTTGCCGTATGTGATTTCACAAGGCGGGGTTCAACCGTTCCGGCTCTGCGTGTTCTCATTGCGCTGCTTGCCGATTTCTCGATCTGGACGCTGATCTTCATATATCGCCTGGCGCCCGATATGCGCGCCGATTACCCGGCGATGAGTATTGCAGCGGCGATTGCGTTTCCTGCTTTACTCTTCGGAATGCAGTGCGCATTGATCTTCATTGACGTAATCCGCCCGGCTCAACCCATCACAATCTTCCCGGCGCTCCAGGCCATGATTGCGTTTGCAATAACGCTGTGTGCGTTGATCTGGTTGCTCCCTGGTGTGGCAGGCCTGGTCATCGGCATTCTCAGCCTTGTGCTGTCTGCCGGTTGCTACACACTTTCCTACGGCCGATTCCGCCGCAATGAGCAGAGGCGCAACTTCCGCATGTTTGCGATTTGGGCCGCGGCTCTCTGGCTCGGCGGGCTCTTTGTGCTTGCTCCGGAATCCGTGTTGTCGGCGGTTGCAGGCATCTCCGGCCTGGCCGCCATCGTCCTCGCCGGCAGAATGCGCGCCCTCACCATCGAACTGCAGGGCGTGCTATTTTTCACCGTCGGCGCATTCGCCTCCGGCGCCCTCCTTTACGTCTACAACGCCCTTGCGGGTGTCATGCCGGAGTTTCCTCAGTGGCCCGTGAGCATCGTGATTCTGTGCGCCTTACTGGCTTGTTCGATGCCGGGTGGGAGCAGCGCCGACCCTGCGGTCCAACAGGTGCTGCGCTTCATTCCGGGGCTCTTTGCATCCTTCGGCCTGGCGGCCATCGTTGTCCGCTGTCTCAATGGTCTTTTGACCTTGATTCTCACCCCCGGCGCATTTCACATAGCGCTTCTTCGCACATTGACTCTGTGCGTTTTTTCCATGGCGCTGGCCTGGGGCGGTGCGCGGCTCGGCCGGATTCAACTTTTGCGTGTCGCCTACTGCGCCCTCGCACTCGCTACCGCCAAATTATTGTTTGAAGACCTTCGCCATGGTCACCTGGAATTCATGGCCGCATCGATCTTCCTGGTCGCGCTCACGCTGATCATCGTGCCGCGACTCGCGCACGCACGGCCCAGGCTGCTCAATTGAGATCAACCGAAAGCCGCAGACTCTTCGCTCTTGAGGACAAGATACTTGCCGCAGCCCTTCCGATTCCTGATGTGCGTTTATCGGATCCGGTGTGCGCGTAAGTTCTGTTTGTATGTCCCGGGCATGTAGTAGGGGCTCGGACCTTTGACGAATCTTCGCCCAGCTTAGTGCTTACTTTGGCCATTGCCAAGCACTCCGAAAGGGCTTGATGGGGCAGCATGATTCTGGGACGGGTGCCATCGTAACTCATCCTCCGCGGCTCGATTCCCCCGTCTGAAACGTGCGGGTCAGCGCACCGGATTGGGTCGCCCCGTGTCCGTGTCGCGGCGGGTCGTCATGCGACCGCTCGGGGCGCAATTCCGTCAAACTAAATGAACGGATTTCCCCGGAGGTTTCGCGTGTCTTCCTCTTTTAACATTCAGCTACCCGGCCCACGGTCGGGCTTGGGCATGATCGTCGTCGTGGCTATAGCGTGTTGCGCATGCACCGCAAGGCCATCGCATGCGCAGACTGCGCCGGCAGAGACTCCGCACATGCAATCGAGCGGAGATTCTCCTGGCGGGATGGCGCACATGGCGGGGCACATGTATCTGACCACGCTCCGGCCGCAGAAGCCCGGCGACCGGCAGAAGGCGGATGCCATCGCCGCAGCCGCGAAAGAGGCGATGGCCCCTTACCAGGACTTCCACAAGGCTCTTGCGGACGGATACGAGATCTTTCTCCCCAATGTGCCGCAACCTATCTATCACTTCACCAGACACGAGTATGGGCGCGCGGCGCGCCTGCAATTCGATCCACACAAGCCCACTTCTCTGCTCTATAAAAAGACCGCGGATGGTGGATACAAAC
>Ga0307474_10001591_pt1 | contig 16376 bp, 10 predicted proteins | sample atmos_gasesECM1C_2_FD_203312 | JGI IMG/M metagenome (GOLD analysis project Ga0307474, IMG submission 203312) | Hardwood forest soil microbial communities from Morgan-Monroe State Forest, Indiana, United States - atmos_gasesECM1C_05 | ecosystem: Environmental > Terrestrial > Soil > Temperate... | reverse complement strand
ACGTCTATGCTAGCCAAGGGCGTTCCGTCGATAACCTACGGGCTGCGAGGGCTCAACTACTATCAAGTGGAATTGACTGGCCCCGCACAGGATTTACATTCCGGAGTTTTCGGCGGCGCGGTTCCGAATCCGATTACGATTCTGGCGGAAACGATCGCGAAGCTTCACGATAAGAATTTTCGAGTTACGGTTCCGGGATTTTACGACGATGTCGCCACGGTTTCCGCCAAAGAACGCAAAGCGCTGAACGCTTTGCCGTGGAAAGAAAAGGAATTCCGGAAAACAGTTGGCGCACCGGCGCTGTGCGGCGAGAAAGGATTCACGATCGTCGAGCGGCTATGGATTCGCCCGACGATGGAAATCAATGGCATCTGGGGCGGCTATCTGGGCGAAGGCGCGAAGACGGTGATTCCTTCGAAGGCTTATGCCAAGCTGTCCACGCGCCTGGTGCCCAATCAGAATCCGGCAAAAATCGCGAAACTGGTTGAGCGCCACATTCGGAAACTGTTGCCTAAAAGTGTTACTTGCAAATTTGAAGTGTTGAGCATGGGCAAGCCGTGGGTCGCGCCATACAGTCATCCGATTTTTCAGAAAGCAATCCACGCGTTGCAATCTGGCTTCGGCAAGAAGGCCGTCTTCATTCGCGAGGGCGGTTCGATTCCTTTTGTGACCCAAATGCACGATACTTTCAAGGTTCCCTGCGTTCTGCTGGGCTTCGGCCTGCCGGACGAAAACGCGCACGCGCCCGACGAACATATCGAACTGGAGAATTATTTCGGCGGAATCAAGGCCGTAGGATTGTTTTACGAGCAACTTGGCGCGAAATAAAATTCGCGGCGAAATGGCGATGGCGAAGAAAGGCCCGTTTTACAGGGGTTTTTTCAACCTTCCGCTTGCGTTCGTTAACTAGTGCGGCTATAGTCCGCAAGGCATCCCGGTCCACGGGTACCAACAAGCATTTACACTTTAGGAGGAAAACGTAATTCGATGGCAAATCCGATGAGCAAGTCCAAGATTATTGCGTACATGACGGAGAAGGTGAGCACCGACGAAAAACCCGTCTCCAAGAAGCAGGTCGTTGCGTTCTTCGACGAACTGTTCAAGCTAGCCGTGAAAGAGACCCGCGGCGCGGGCAAGTTCGTAATTCCGGGAATCGGCCGCGCCGTCAAGGCGCACCGCAAGGCACGCATGGGCCGCAATCCGGCCACGGGCGAAGCCATCAAGATCAAGGCTAAGACCGTGGTGCGCCTGCGCGCAGCAAAGGCTTTCAAAGACGCCGCACTGAAGTAGATTAATTCGGCGCAGAGATTTGCGATAAAAACCCTCAAGCATGCCCGGTTCGAAGATGAACCGGAGGCTTGGGGGTTTTGTCTTTCCAGTATGAAACAATCCTGTTTCAGTATGGAATGGTTGCGCATCTCCTTCGATCGAATGACATTTCTGTCTGCCTGAGGCCACATGGCATCCCAGTATTGGGACGAAAAGCGCGCGGAGCTCCACAGCCAGTTCCGCTACGACTTCCCGGTCAATTCGCTGCGGCAGAGGACCGTCGTCGTGGCGGGCGGTTCCGGAGGTCTGGGTGCGGCCACGGTTGCGCTGCTTGCGGCCGAAGGTGCGAACCTCGTAGTCGGCTATCGCGCGAATCGTGCCCGCGCCGAAAATCTACAGCGCGCGATGCGCGAGCAATTCCACTGCAACATCTCTCTGGTGGCAGGCGATCTGGCTGATCCGGAAGTGGTTGAAACGTATCTGCACGCGATTGAAAAATCTGGATCGCCATTTGCCGGCGCGGTGATTTTTCCGGGAGACCCGGCGCGGGTCACGTTCGATGACCTAAATCGTGAAACGTTGAATGCGTCGCTGGAATCCAATTACGTCGGACCACTGCTGCTGGCGAAAGCTCTTGGCGAAGCGATGGAGCACGGGGAAAATGGTGGCAGCATCGTTTTGCTCTCCACGATGCAGGCGATTGGCGTGTTTCCTTCCAGCTTGAACTATGCGACGCCGAAAGCGGCGGTGATTCAGGCGGCAAAGATCCTGGCTCAACATTGGAATCGTGTACGAGTGAACGTGGTGGCGCCGGGCGCGACGGCAGCCGGCATGGCCGCTGCCAGCATACAGGCTGGAAAGTACGATCGGTATATCGCCAATAAAGCGATTGAACGGTTTGGACGCCCGGAGGACGTGGCGCGTGCCGTGCGGTTTTTCCTGGAACCGGATAGTTATATAACCGGACAAGTGCTGACGGTCGATGGCGGACTTACTTTGCGGCGCGACCGCGGATAGCCGGTAATCTCAGTTGGAACATTTTCAATTTCGACCAGGCGGACTATAGATGCCCGAGCATTCCGGACTTTTGACCGATCTGTACGAGCTGACCATGGCTGCAGGTTATCTGCAGACCGGTTTCGACGCCTGCGCGACATTCGAGCTCTTTGTCCGCCATCTTCCGCCACATCGAAATTATCTGGTCGCCGCGGGGCTCGAGCAGGGACTGGAATTTCTGGAGAACGTACGTTTCAGCGCCAAAGAAATCGATTACCTGCGGCGGCATCCGGTTTTCCGGCACATCCGCGACGAGTTCTACGACTACTTGTCGACGTTTCGTTTTACCGGCGATGTATGGGCCATGCCGGAAGGGTCACTGGTTTTTCCCGGCGAACCCATGTTGCGCGTCGTCGCTCCGATCATCGAAGGCCAGATTATGGAGACTTACCTGCTCTCCACGCTGAGCTATCAAACGATGATCGCGAGCAAAGCCGCTCGGGTGGTGACCGCCGCGCAGGGCCGGCAGATTGTGGACTTCGGCGCCCGGCGCGCACACGGGAGCCAGGCCAGCCTGCTCGCTGCACGTGCCGCTTCCATTGGTGGATGCGAAGGAACGTCGAACGTTCTTGCCGGGCAGCAATTTGGTATGACCACGTATGGAACGCAAGCGCACTCGTGGGTCATGGCTCACGAAGACGAAGCGGTGGCCTTTGCGAAGTTTCTCGATGCGTTTCCTGACGCTGCAGTTTTACTGCTGGATACTTACGACGTTCGCAGTGCAATAAAAAAGATTATCGCGGCGAAACGGAAACCGGCAGGAGTGCGGCTCGACAGCGGTGATCTGGCCAAAGATAGCCGATGGGTGCGCCGCGAACTTGATCGCGCTGGCTGGAACGACGTAAAGATTTTTGCTTCGGGCGACCTGGACGAAACCCGCATCGCGGCGCTGCTGAAGAAAGGCGCGGCCATCGACGCTTTCGGCGTCGGCACGGCGCTGGCTACGCCCGGCGACGCGCCGCACTTGAATCTAATTTACAAGCTGGTCAAAATCGAACGCGATGGCGAAGCGCGCGGAGCAGCCAAGCTCACAGAGGCTAAAGTTACATATCCCGGCCGCAAACAAGTGTTCCGCTATTCCACGCCTAAGGGCGAGTACCTGCGGGACAAAATTGCCTTGGACGATGAGCCCGCCGGAGGCGGTCAACCGCTGCTGGTCGAAGTCATGCGCAATGGCAAAAGAACTACGCCGCCCGTTCCGGTCAGCGATTTGCGCGCCTTCTGTGCAGCCAATCTGGCTCGCCTTCCTCAAAAATATCGTCAGATTAATCGCAGTGCCGAATACCCCGTAATCTACACCACCGATCTGGAATCGCTGCTCGAAAAGGTTCGCACGCGTGTGCGAGGCTCGAAAGTAAAGTCCCCGCATGGCGACTGACCCGCAGGAACGAGCCTGGGCGCTGCTGCAGCAAGCGTATCGAGCGCAAATGGAAGGCGACTACGATCAGGCCGTGACCTTGTACAAAAACTCTCTGGCGATTTTTCCCACCGCCGAGGCGCACACTTTTCTCGGCTGGACCTATCATTTTCAGGGGAAAATTGAGGAGGCCATTGCGGAATGCAAACGTGCGATCGCCGTCGATCCGGAATTCGGCAATCCCTACAACGACATCGGTTCCTATCTCATTCAGCTCGGTCGTTACGACGAAGCCATTCCCTGGCTGCAGCAAGCCATCACCGCACCGCGCTATGAACCACGCCACTTCCCTCACTTCAATCTCGGCCGGGCCTACATTGCCAAAGGAATGTTGTCGCGCGCGCGGGAATGCTTCAACGAATCACTCCGTATCGAGCCGAACTACGTGCTGGCGCGGCAGGCGGTCGAAAATCTGCGCCGTATGGTGAATTAGGCGGCCGGTGCCGGGGCCTCGGCAGGTTTGAGAGTGCGGTCGTAAATCCACAAGAGAAGCGCGGTCATCACTCCGACGCCAACGACAGCCGACCAAATCAGTTGTGGTTGATGCCTTACTTCCCCGAAGTGGTGAATGAGCCGGCCGCCGAACCATCCACCGATAAGCGAGCCAATCCCGATGGGCAGGAACGCAAAGCCCATGTAGGTTCCCTGCTGCCCCGGAGGCGCCAGTCGCGAAATATATTCGTAGTAGCGAGGTGACTGAATAATCTCGCCGATGGACACGGCAAATAGAGTGACGATCACCATCGGTACGGTGGGATGGACGATCAAAATGATCCAGGCCAGCGCGGAGATGAGCGTGCCAACAGTAACCGCGCGAAACGCGGGAATTCTTCGGGTCAGCGCGCTCATGATCAGCTGCAGGCAAATCACGGTGAGCGGCCCGGTAATCAACATCAGCTCGGTGTCTGTTTTGGGATCGATGTAATTGTGGACGTAGAGCGGAAGAATGATGAATTCCTGCCAGTAGACGACCCAATACCCAGAAAAAATTAGAAGAAACAGCATGAATTTCGGGTTGCGCAATACGGTGCCGAAATTCCGTGCGGCTTCACCGAAGCTCGCAGCCTGAACCTCGCCCGAGCGTCGGGGTTCCTTAAAAAACAAAACCACGCCGATAAACATCAGAAAAACGCTTAGTGCGGCGACGCGAAAGACGTTTTCAACTCGCATATGGCTGTGAACGTAGGAGGCGACAAACGGTCCCGCGGCGCCGCCGATGTTCACCAGTGTGTAGTAGATCGAATAACCGATGGAGCGAACATTTTCCTTCGACGACCGCGCGATGGTCCCCACCACACAAGGCTTGACCAGCGCGATACCCAACGCCGGGAGCATCAATACGAATGCGACAAGAGCCACCAGTGGCACGGCCGCGCGCAGAGGAGCGATCCATGCGGATCCCAAAGATCCCAGCAAAAAGTACGCGCACGTCAGAATGAAATACGCGAGGGAGAGCGAGCGCCGGAAGCCCAGGCGATCGGCCAGCGTGCCGCCGAACGCGGCGAGAAACCAGACCAGGCCGCCGAAAAGTCCGGTAAGACTGCCAGCCTGCTCGACCGGAAAATTCAGAGTTTCATTCAGGTAACGTGCCAGCGACGCGAAGGCCGCGTAATACGACAGCCGCTCGAAGAGTTCGCTGATGTTCGCAACCCAGAACGGGCCCTCGAAGCCGGAGCGAATTTCGTCAAGGCGCTGTGAAAAACTCAAAAGCTCTCCGCCGGGTGTGAAGCTGACCCAATAGCCGCCGCGATTGTAACGGAAGCGGCGTCCGCGTGCCGCTGGTTTTTGCCGGTTTTTCGTCGCTTTGCGCGTGTGCTAAACTTGCAGTTTTGGAGGGCTGCCGTTTGGCCTTCCGTAACTCATGCCCACCTCAACCATGAAAGCTTTGCGCAAGATGCGCCCGGCGCGCGGCGCCAATCTGGAGTCAGTTCCCGTGCCCGTTCCCGGACCCATCGAAGTTCTGGTGCGGGTGCGAGCTGCTTCTATTTGCGGCACAGACCTGCATATTTACGGCTGGGACCGCTGGTCCGCCTCCCGCATCAAAACGCCGATGACATTTGGCCACGAATTTTGCGGCTATATCGAAAAGGTCGGCTCGGAAGTAACTTCGGTAAAGCCCGGCGATTTCGTCAGCGCTGAGATGCATGTGAATTGCGGCCATTGCCGACCCTGCCGCATGGGTCAGCCGCACGTTTGCCAGAACGTGAAGATTATCGGAATCGACGCCGACGGCTGCTTCGCGGAGTACGTGATTATTCCCATCCGCAATATCTGGAAAATCGATCCAGCGATCCCTGAACGCTACGCCGCGATTCTTGATCCCCTGGGCAACGCGGTGCACACCGTGCTGGCCGGTGAAATCGCATCGCAAAATGTTCTGGTCACTGGGGCCGGCCCGATTGGCCTGATGGCCATCACCATCGCGCGAGCCTGTGGCGCAGCCATGGTATTTGCGACCGAGGTAAATCCGCATCGCCGCGAATTAGCCAAACAAATGGGCGCAGATGTGGCCTTGGACCCCGCGCAGAGCAATGTGGTGGAACAGCTGCGCGAAGCCACCGACGGGGCCGGCGCTGATGTGCTGCTGGAGATGAGCGGGAATCCCGCGGCGATTCATCAGGGTTTTCAAATGCTGCGGCAGGGCGGTCGGGCGTCGTTACTCGGAATTCCTTCGGATCCGGTTACTTTCGATCTGGTCAACGACGTGATTTTCAAGGGTGCCACGGTCCAGGGAATTTACGGCCGAAAGATGTTTGAGACCTGGGTGCAAATGACCGAACTGCTGAAGCACGGGCGCTTGAATCTAGATCCGCTCTTTAAGGAACATTTGCCCATCGAGAAATTCGAACAGGCTTTCTCGCTGCTCGAATCGGGACAAGCTGGAAAAATTCTGCTGTACCCCAACGGCGTCAACGCCTAAAACGAGTCTTACGGTAGATCGTTGGCCAGACTCACGTGACGCGACTCATTCAGGAGAAATCATGAGTACCACCGGAACCCGCCCCCAGCTGCAATACCTGCACGACGCGATCGAAGACTTAAAGACCAAGCATCTTTACTTCAACCTCAAAATCCTCGAAGGCGAGCAGAAGCCGGTCGCCAATTTCAATGGCAAGGAAGTCACCAACCTCAGTTCGAACAATTATCTCGGTCTCACCACCCACCCCAAGCTGCGCCGTGCCGCGATTGAGGCGACGCGCAAATTCGGCGTTGGCTCCGGAGCGGTCCGCACCATCGCCGGAACCATGCAAATGCATATGGATCTGGAAAAACAGATCGCCCAGTTCAAAAACGTCGAAGCCTGTGTGGTTTTTCAGTCTGGATTCGCCGCGAACGCCGGAACCGTCTCGGCCATTCTAGGCAAGGAAGACCTGGTCATTTCCGATGAGTTAAATCACGCCTCGATCATCGACGGCTGCCGGCTGTCGCGCGCCACCATCAAAGTCTTCAAGCATAAAGACACCGCCGATTGCGAGCGGGTGTTGCACGAAACCAAAGACTGGCCCGGCAAAAAACTGTTAATCACCGATGGTGTGTTTTCCATGGATGGCGACATCGCGAATCTACCCGCTCTGTGCGATCTGGCGGAGAAATACAATTGCATCATGATGGTCGACGATGCCCATTCTTCCGGTGTCCTGGGAAAAAATGGTCGCGGCACAGTGGATCATCTCAATTGCCACGGACGCGTTGATATTCAGGTGGGCACGCTGAGCAAAGCGATCGGCTCGATCGGCGGCTACGTGTGCGGTTCGAGCGACCTGATTCATTTTCTGTACCAGCGCGCGCGGCCCTTTCTTTTTTCCACGTCACATCCGCCTTCGGTGACGGCGACGTGCCAGGCGGCCTTCGAGCTGCTGGATTCCGAAGCCGGCGAAAAACTGATCAAGAAACTCTGGGCCAACACGAAATTCTTCAAACGCAAACTGAAAAAGCTGGGATTCAACACCGGACACAGTGAGACGCCGATAACGCCGATCATGGTGGGGGATGCGGGCAAAGCGTTCCAGTTTTCGCGGGAATTATTTGACGAAGGAGTTTTCGCCGGAGCGATCGGTTTTCCCACGGTAGCGGAAGGAAAAGCCCGCTTGCGCACCATCGTCACCGCAACTCACAAACGAGCCGACCTGGAACGGGCTGCCGATACCATCGCGCGAGTCGGCAAAAAACTCGGCGTTATCTCGTAACAATTTCGAGGTGCAGTCGCACTACACCACCGCGGCTGCCTGCAAATTCGGCCGCATATACCGATAAATCGCCAGAACCATCGCGCCCATGCCCAAACAGATGACCAGCGAATTGACCCAGGGTCCCAGGTAAGGCACCAAACCCACCGCTCGCAATATCAACAGTCCCAGCGCGAGGCGACCCAGTGCAGGCCCAATCCCGACGGAAGCACCCAACAGCCGGTCTCCCAACCAGACGCCAACCACGACTTGCGCCGCATAAATTGCGACTGCCCAGCACATCAGTGCCGTAATGCCGACACCGATGCCCACGATGGTAATGCAGATAATTATCGCCAGTACCGGAAGCGCGATCAAGAAAAGCGCGCCGAATCCGATGGCCGCCATGGTTCGTTTGCACGCGCCGGCCGAATCAAAAAAGAATCCAGGCATCAGCAGCAACATGACCAGGCCGAAAATAAAACTCGCTCCCCACAGTAACGTCTGATGCCAGTAATACCGCGGCGAGGAATAGCTGGTCTCGGAGGCGTGCTCGATGATTGTGATCACCGGTGGGCTGGACAATTTTGCGTCCGGCGAAATCTCCGCGGGCTTGCGCAGCTGAGCTTTGAATTCGCCGGCTACGACCGTTTTAGGCCCAACCCGCAGGTGCCCGGTGCGAATCATCACGTTCCGTCCCAAGGAACCGTCGAGGTCCACGGAGCCCGAGTAGGACAACAAATCGCCTACGAGTTTGCCATTTAGGATGCAGTCCCCGGCGCCCAGGGTCATGGTGCCGTTGACCACCGACTTCTCATCCGCCGTGATGTCACCGACCCAGGACATGACATTTCGGCCCACGGTGCCATTCAGCTTAAAGTCTTTAACGAAGGCCCGCACATTGCCGTCGACGATTCCATTGACCTGCAGATCTTCGCTGAAGGCGAGAACGTCGCCCTTGATATGGCCGTTCACGGTAACGCTGCGCGAGAAGGCGATCAGGTCGCCATCGACATCGCCATCGATTCTGGTAGCGTCCGCCGAGACGATCAGATCGGTGTGCACTACTTCGCCGGCGGCCAGCGTGTAACTGGGATCTCCATGTTTGATCTCCCCCGCTTGCCCCGCCGGTGCGAGCGCCAGCGCCAGCATCATGGCGCCCATCACCACCGCCAATGCCGTCGTGCGACGCAGGTGGCGCCGCAACAGCCAGATCACCAAAACTCCGAGTGTGGCCAACGCCAGAAATTCGGTCAGGCTTCGCATCGCGTCCCATCCTTTCCAGAATGCACCGCTGAAAAAAAGCATGGTCAGTAGATTTCCCTGAGTGAAACCGGATTGAGCCGCTTGCGCGCGCCAGGGTTCAACAATTCCGCTCCACATGGTGTAAGCCCCGCCCGCGCTCAACCCAAACGCCGAGAGCCAGCCCCACGGCGTTCCGCCGCGCTCCGGAGCCTGCACCAGGTGCGCCGGAACCGATTCATCATCGGCCTCGAGCGACTGTCGCAGCCACACGCCTTCCAGTTCCAGCGCGCGCAGCAGGTTGCGACAGTCTTTGCAGGTCGCGACGTGTGTGCGAACTTCCTGAGCGTGCGCCGCGTCCAGTTGCTGCTCGAGGTAAAGCAGCGCGGTCATCTCATCGAAATGATTCATGGCTTTCCCCCAGCCGCCGCCGTACGCATGCCCCCACCGCCCTCCGCCAAAATTTCCCGCAGTTGATGCCGCGCGCGCAACAGTAACACTCCCACGAATGCACGCCGCACTCCCAGGGTGTCGGCGATCTCGTCGTAACTCATGTCGGAGTAGTAGCGCAGCACGAGGGCCATGCGCGCACGATCCGGCATCTTAGCCAATCCGGCGCGGACATGCTTGCTGTCATGCTCGGTTTGCAATTGCTCCAACTGGTCTGGGTCCGGATGCTCAAGCGGCAGAGTTTCGAGGTCGCCAGTTTCCAGGTCCTGGCGAATCCGCCGGCGCCGAAGCAGATCCCAACAATGATTGCTGGCCACTTTATACAGCCAGGCGGTGAATGGCCGCGACGCGTCGTAGGTCCCGAGTTTTTGGCGTACTTTCATAAAGACTTCCGTGGTGGCGTCCTCCGCATCTTCGCGCGTAGGCAACGCCCGTCGGCAGAACCGGAAAATGGCCGGTGCATATTGGCCGTACAACTGGCCCCAGGCCTCGGCGTCACCCGCCCGGACCTGCGTAAGCACATCCGCTAATTCGGCGGCGCTCATGTCTCCGGTCGTCTTCCGTCGCTCCATAAGTTGATACGCAGGGTCCTTCCCGAATATTTCAAACATATTACAGCCTAAGGGGTTACTTGTCGGGGTGCTGAAACAGTCATCAGACTTGCCGACCAACCCCGGTTCATTCATGCAGTTGACCCTAAAACAAAACGGCTCGGCAGCCGCTGCGTTACGGCTGCCGAGCCGTCATTTACCCCCATTTCGGGCTAACAGGGACCGGTTGAGCACCTCACGGCCGTCGCCGCTTTGCCCATCTAGAACGTGAACTTGGCGGCGAGCTGTATCCCGCGCGGGCCGCCGCCACCAAGGAACGGGTTCCCGATGCCCACGTCGCCCGTAGCCACGATTTGGTAGGCCCCGTTTCCAACTTCGCGATTACCGCTTTGCACAAAGCCACAGCCGCAGGTCACCTGATTTACGTTGCTGGCCGGGTCCGCGATGAAACTGGGCAGCAGGGGGTTTGCAAAATTCGGATGGTTTAGGAGGTTGAAAAAGTCCGCGCGAATCTGCACTTTCAGGCGTTCCGTAATTACCGTGTCTTTGTAGATTGCCAGGTCCCATTGCTTAAACGGGGGACCCTGCAGCGCGTTGCGCCCCAAGTCTCCGTAGTGCCGGGTTCCAGGAACGCAATCCGAGGCGAAACCCGAAAGAGGAACCATGCCGCTCACGATATCGGGCTGAATCGTACAAGGCATGGCAAACGAGCCGAGTTGCAAGAAGTTGCTCGGGTTATGGTAGTTGTAAACGACCGGACCAACCACATCCGGGCGGTCGAATGCATCGCCGCCTCCGCTGTAATCATCTTCACCATTGTAGTTCAGCGTGAACGGCTGGCCGGTCTGGACGGTCACCGTGCTGTCCAGGCCCCAGCCGTTCTTCAATCGTTCCCAACCGCCGTTCATCTGGGGTAATTGGTAGCTGAGAATCCACGTAAGCCGTTGCGGTATATTGAAGTTTGAAGGCCCTTTCTCCGCGTTTGGATTGGTGCTGTCCTGGGGTTGCGCGGCGTTAACCACAAAATCTTCGCCATCGCTCGAATTGTCAATCGATCGCGACCAGACATAGTTGACGACGGAATTCAGGCCATGCCAGCCATTCACCTTCAAACTGGCTTGCAAAGAGTTGTAGTTCGATTTTCCGGTGGAATTTTCCTGGAAAATATAAATGGCGTTGCCCGGATTACCAAAATTCCTCGGCACTCCGAAGTCGTGGATCGTGGCCGGACCGGGGCATGGTCCCGTGAGCGTCCCGAGGTCGCAAGCCGTAATCGTTGCTTGACTGGGCTGGTTAAGGTCAAAGAACCGGAGCAACCGATGTCCTTGCGATCCCACGTATCCGACCTGCAACACAACCTTGCTCGTGATCTGCTGCTGGATGTTTAGATTGTAATTCTCCATGTAAGGCGTCTTGAGGTTCCGGTCAAAAGAAAATATGTCGCACTCCGCGCTACCGGTGCAGCTGGGAACTCCGTACACCGGCACGCCGGGAGTGATCGTGGGTACATTGAGCGTCGCCTGCTGAATCGGAGCTGGTCCGATGTTGTTATACGCGGGTCCGGGCGCGTAAAAGGTGGGATATGGGAGGTGCCCTAACGTCATATCCTGCGACAAAGCGTCGTAGAACAGCCCGAAACCAGCGCGCACCACGGTCTTGCTGGTACCAAACACATCCCAGGCGATGCTCGCGCGCGGAGCAAAATTCTTGTGGTCGGGCTTATACAGGCCGGATAAACCGCCGCTCCCTCCAACCGGCACAAGAGAGCCGGTGCTTGTAGAGGTCGGGATAAAATCGGAAAAGAGGTCGCTCTTCTCCGCGATTACGCCGTAATAATCCCATCGCAAACCGTAGTTTAGGGTGATCCGCGCGCTTAAGTGGTAGCTGTCCTGCACGTAGAGACCATAGTTGTTCTCATACGTATGCCGGAGGGTATCGCCGGAGTAATTGAAAGCCTGACTAGGCGTTCCGGCAAGAAAATCTGAAAGATCCGGAAAGCGGATTCGCCCGCGAGAATACTTTTCAAATATCTGCTGAATGCTCGTGCGACGGAACTCTCCTCCGAACTTCACATCGTGTCTGTTAATTTTCCAGGAAAAGCTGTCCACCAGCTGATTGTTGGTATCCACGCGATGCCGCGGATCTCCCGAGGTAGCGCCGGGTTGGGCAAAAAAGCTAGTCCCGCCGTTGGGAGTCGCCGAGGCCAGAATGATCGGCAGGCCGGATGAATCGCAGGACGGAGCTGTCAACGTCACATTGCAGAGTCCAATCGAGCTCGGATTGAAGCTGGCGTCCTGGGGGAAAAACCCCTCCGCAAAACGATTCCATCCATAACGGAGCTCATTTTCCTTGGTGGGAGAAATCACCCGCACGTAGGAAAATGAAACGAGCTGCACCCGCGTCGGTGTCACCGTATTAAAACCGGGAAGCTGCCCGCCCGAGGCGTTCAAGGCCAGCGGAAACGATTGAGTGCTGTCACCAAAGAAATATCGACCGGTGACGATGTTGTTTTGGTCGAAGTTATGGTCAATCTTAGCGATGAAGCTACTTAGATTGTTCGAGGACGGAGCAACGACCTGGGCGTTCGGACCCCTCGGACAGCCGGTATCGAATGCGGCGAAGTCGGGGTCTCCCGGGACTGGCCGTGTCCCAATGTTGGGTTGTGGCCAAAACCGTAAAAGCGCGCTTGTGACGGGATTTGGCGGAGTAATTGAGTTGTCAAACGCTATTCGGTTTGGCTCCGGAACGCAGTCCAACGTAACGACGCCTACATTTTCTCGTTGGCCTTCGTAGTCCACAAAGAAGAACGTTTTGTTCGGGATGATCGGCCCCCCCAACGAGCCGCCGAACTGGTTGTTGTGAAACGGCGCTTGCGGTTGACCAACGGTATTAAAGTAATTGCGCGCGTCAAGGGCGTTGTTGCGGAAATATTCGAATACGTCCCCATGAAATCCGTTCGAGCCGCTCTTGGTCACGATGTTAACTACCGCGCCGGCATTGCGTCCAAATTCCGGCTGAAAATTCGAGTCCACCCGCATTTCAGCTATGGAATCGATCGGTAAGATGGCCGATGGCGTTGCGAATACACCGCCTTGATTGATCGCCGGATCGTTCCGGTACCCGTCGTTCATGTCCGAACCATCGAGAAGATAATTGTTCGAGCGCCCTCGTGCTCCATTCATCGAAAATTCCCCGAACGATCCCGGCGAATCCGTGATCTGGTCTGGCGAACCGGCAACACCAGGGTTCAGATAGATCAATTTGGTGTAATCGCGTCCGTTGATCGGCAAATCCTTGACCGTTTGCTGTGTCAGTACGCCTCCGAGCGTATCCGTCGTCGTTTCCACCTGAGGCAAGTCTTCTCCCGCTACAACCACCTGCTGGCTCACTTGCCCCGGCTTCAACACCGCGTCGATGCGCTTCTCGGAATTGACGTCCACGACGACACCTTTCGTCACCGCCTTCTGGAATCCATTCAATTCGACGCTAACGTCGTATGCGCCGATCTGCAGTTCCGGCACCAGATAACCGCCGTCGACGTTCGTCTGCGTGATGCGATCGATCCCCGTCTCAATATTGTGAATGGTCACCGTCGCGTTGCTCACCGCCGCGCCCGTCGTGTCTGTGACCGTACCGAGAATCGATCCGCGAAATGTCTGGCCCCAACTCGTCGGAGCGCTCAGCATCACCAACAAAACTGCGGCGGCAATTACCACCGCATTCTGGAGCGGCCAAATTCTCATAATGTTCTCCCTTTAAAATCGCGGATGAACTGTGCGAAGAGTTATACGGTGCGCGAGCAGACTTGTCCCATCGAAAACACGAATACAAGCAATCGATTCTCGGAACATCTCCCCATCCAGGCACGCTAACTCTCAGAGGCTACAGCTATAAGCCCGTGATGACTTGGAGTCAAGGCACTTGTTCGAGTCGACATGAGCACCGCGCCCGGTCGAATGGTGAAGTTCCGTCGCACGTCGCTCCAAGGATGCCAACTGCGAGGACCGCGTCGCTACGGGTGTCTCGCGGCGGCCAGGCTGTTATAATCTTTGATTCGGACCCAGCTAAAAACGAAACCGGATGCCTTTGACTCCCAAAAAACGCCTGTTCCTGGTCGATGCCATGGGCTACATCTTTCGCGCGTTCTTCGCACCTATGGACCGGCTGCAGACTGCCGCCGGCGTTCCGACCAAGGTTCCGTACCTCTTCGCCACCATGATGCGCAGGCTGCTGGAGAACAAGGAACGACGGCCCGATTACTTAGCAGTTGTCTTCGATCATTCCGCACCGACATTCCGCGACAAGCTTTTCGCCCAATATAAAGCGCACCGTCCGCCGATGCCGGATGATCTTTCGATCCAAATTCCGTTTGTCCGCCGCTATTGCGCCGCAATGCGTTTGCCTATCCTGGAATACCCCGGCTATGAAGCTGACGACGTCATCGGTACGCTCGCGCGACTGGCCGCCAGCGACGGCAAAAGCGACGAGTTCGAAGTGTTCATCGTCACCAGCGACAAAGATCTTCGTCAGCTGGTAACCAAAGACGTCACGATTCTGGATCCGACCAAGAACGACCTGTTGATCGACGAGAAAAAAGTGGAAGAACTGATGGGTGTGCCGCCGTCGAAAGTTGCCGACGTCATGGCGCTCATGGGCGATTCCATCGACAACATTCCGGGCGCGCGCAATCCGAACGACAAGCCGGCTCCCGGCGAGCGCCGCAAGGCCGGAATCGGGGACGTCGGCGCGCGGCAATTGATCCAACAATTCGGCAATGTCGAAGAATTGTTAAAGCGCGCCGGCGAGGTGAAACGCGCGAGCTATCGGGACGCGTTGCAGAACTGTTCCGAATTCGTGCTGCTCAGCAAACAGCTCGCCACCATCCCTACCGATGCGCCGGTTCCGCTGGATCTGGACATCATGAAAATGGGGCCGCCTGATACCGAGGCCCTTCGCGAATTGTATTCCGAGCTGGGATTCACTTCCCTGCTGCGCGATTTAGCGCCCCTGACCGATGATCGCAAAACCGACTACCTGCGATTTGAGCAGCCGGGCGAGATGGAAAAATTCCTCGCGACGGTGAAACGCGGGCAAGAAACCGCTGCGTGGCTGGCGCTCGACGCGCAGGAGGCGGACGAGGAAGGATTCGGCACGCGAGTTCTGGGAGTGGAGTTCTCCACGAAGGTCGCCTCCGGCCGGATCGCCGAGAATGATGCGCAGGATCAGGCTCTGGCGGCCATTCAAGACTGGCTGGCCGACGCGAAAAAACCAAAAGTCGTCCACGATCCCAAGTTGTTTCATTTACTGGCGGCCAAGGACATTGCGAACGAGGCCGACGGAGTCGAAGGTATTCGACACGCGACCATGTTGTATTCCTATTTGCTGCGGCCCACCACCGCCAAACATGAATTTGCGGAAGTCGTGCTGCGCCATTTGAACCGGACACTTTCCGGAGCACCCGGTGAGCGCGCCGATTTCCTGCTGCGGGTGTCGCCGGTGTTGCGCGAGGAAGTGGAAAAGCTTGGGCTGCTTGAGGTCTACGAGAAAATTGACCTACCGCTTGCGCCGGTGCTAGCACGCATGGAAGCGGCCGGTGTTCGCGTCGACCCCGCGGAACTGGACCGGATTTCCACCAAAACCACCGAAGAGATCGCCGGGCTGGAAAAAAGTATCTACGAGCTAGTGGGATTCGAATTTAACGTTGGCTCACCGCAGCAGCTAGCCGAAGTTCTTTTCGATAAGTTGAATCTACAGCCGCCCCGGCGCAGTCGCGCGAAATCGCGCTCAACTGCCGCGGATGTGCTGGAAGAACTGGCCACCGAGCACGAGCTGCCAAAAAAGGTAATTGAATTTCGCGAGTTGACCAAGCTGAAGTCGAACTATGCTGACGTTCTACCGCGGCTAATTCATTCTGGGTCTGGCCGTTTGCACACCCGCTTTTGCCAGACCGGCACCGCGACCGGGCGGCTCAGCTCTTCCAATCCGAATCTGCAAAACATTCCGGTCCGCACGGAACTCGGACGTGAAATTCGCGCGGCTTTCATCGCCGCTCCCGGTTCGCTGTTGCTTTCGGCGGATTATTCCCAGATCGAGCTACGAATCCTCGCGCATCTCTCCGAGGACCCGGTATTAGTGGAAGCTTTTCGTCGTGGCGAAGATATTCATTCGCGCACCGCACAGGAGGTGTTCGATATTGCGCCGTTCGCGCAGACCCGTGAACATCGG
>Ga0307474_10001588_pt1 | contig 16399 bp, 9 predicted proteins | sample atmos_gasesECM1C_2_FD_203312 | JGI IMG/M metagenome (GOLD analysis project Ga0307474, IMG submission 203312) | Hardwood forest soil microbial communities from Morgan-Monroe State Forest, Indiana, United States - atmos_gasesECM1C_05 | ecosystem: Environmental > Terrestrial > Soil > Temperate... | reverse complement strand
TTTGGCTCATGTCTGAAGAGTCCGCGAATATGCACGACGCTAACTGGTCACCAGATGGGAAGAAAGTTCTCTATGGCATGGGTGGGGGGGCTAATCTCACGACAGAAAAGGAGGACCTGCGCATTGTCGACCTCGATACCCGACAAGTGAGGATTCTACCCGGCTCGGACGGCATGTGGTCGCCTCGCTGGTCTCCCGATGGACGGTATGTCTTGGCGCTCTGCCCTCCTTCGCATGGCTTGTCGTTGTTCGACTTTACGACCCAGCAATGGCACACACTTCCGGTTAGCTTTTCGGGCTGGCCCAGTTTTTCTCACGACAGCCGGTTCATCTATTTCCTGCGGTATGGACGCGAGCAGGGTGTGTTCCGGATTCCCTTGGCTGGCGGCAAAGAGCAGCGCGTGGTGGACATGACCGACTGGCACTTGACTGGCCATTACGGATATTCGATGAGCCTCGACCCCACCGACGCTCCGCTGGTGCTGCGCGGCGTTGGCAGCAACGACATCTATGCGCTCACGCTGGAAACGAAGTAACACGGGCCAGTGGCACAGCCACCTCGAAAATGGTGTGCCGTGCGCTCTCCAGCGCTAATGCCTGAGTCACCGCGTACTCGGGAGTTACGCGGCGGCGCTGAACTAGAGCAGGTGGAGGCGGTCGAGCACGTCGGTGAGCTTGGAGAGGCCGGTGTCCGCGTGGTGGAGCGCTAGCTGCGGGCTGCATCCGAGGATGTCGGCAACGTGCTTGAGCGGGAGCTGGTCGCGGTAGACGAGCAGGAGCGGGATTCCGTCGTCTGGCGTGAGGAACGCGCGCTCGAAGTCGATGCGACGGACTTGGCGCGCGTCCGCCTGGCGTGACTGCCGTGACTGCGCTCTTCGGACAGCTCCATTGCTGGTATCGCTGCAACCCCTCCCGCGATACCAGCCGGCACTCAAATCGGACATGAAGAGTCTTTAAGTCCAATTTACTACAATCGTAGTATGATTTAACCACGTACTTTAGGTCCAGTATTCGTCGTCCCTTCGCCTGTTTCTCCGTCTCTTCGCCACAAGCCCTGCGCTGACCTGCTGACTCGCAACCCGCTGACCCACTCCGAGGCCCGGCTAAAAACTTGTCAAGTGCCTCGTCTGTGGAAAACGCTGCAACCAACAGAAAACAAAGCGAAAATAAATTTTGAAATTTTGGGGGTTAATTTTCCCAACCTGCCATACTTGAATCAGAGTACAAAAGAGATTCACGAAGGCCCGCCTACTCGGGGTCCCCGGCGACAGATTTCCGACGCCTGGGGTGACGAGCGCGGGCTTTTGCTTTGTGGCCCGCTAACTTCAATGCCATGAATCACGAAAGGAGCCGAGGACAAGGTGACCGTCACATATCGGATTCAGTCTTTCATTCCTTCACCCGTTCACTCTCATCACCAGTTTTCACTGTCCACTGTTCCCTGTTCCCTGTGTTCCAAATCACATTCGCGCGCAAATTGCGCACAACTCTCACAAACCAAACAACATCCCCGTTTTTTTGTGTGTGCGTGCGCGAGGCCAGCCTACCGCAAAGCCACGGACTGGAAGGGCAGGTTGGTGACGGGCCAGTGGGCCGGGTCAGCCTCCACGTTCGGTGCCACCGACGTGCCTTCGCTGACCGTGGGCTTCACCGTCACGTTCCAGCCATCAACCATGACCAGCGCGGGCTCGCCGTGGAGGTCCTTGGTGTCGGCCTGAATGCGGATGACGCGGCTCTCGCCCGGGATCAGAGAGATGTAGTTGCCGTCGTAGAAGGCGGGCAGAACGCGCTTATCCGACGTCTTGCGGCGCAGCTGGACGTGGGTCATGAGCGCTACGGACTTCGAGTCGTTGCGCAGCGTGACGGTGACCAAGGTCTTGCCGCCCACGTCGGTGCGTGCCACCTGCGGCTGCAGGGCGACTTCCGGCAGCTTATCGAGGTCGGTGAAGTCGTCGCCGTTGTTCTCCGGGCCTTGCAGCCAGTAGAAGTTCGTCGAGAGCAACTTCCCGGCCGAGTTCTTGAGATCGAGCTTGAGAAAGTGCACATTGGAGAGGTTGTCAGGCGGCTGCAGCAGGCCGATGATGACGGCGCTGGAGGGAGCGGCGTTGACCTTTTCGTCGCTTTCCGAGGCGATGGTGCCGTCGAGATTCAGCAGCGTGATGTGCGCACTGGCGTTGTCGAGCAACGTGGGCAAATTGTTGATGACCTGTAATGTGCCATTGGATTCGTTGAGCTGAACGTGCTGCATTTCGCCCGCGCTGCGCACGGCAAAAAGCGAGGCGTTGGGCTCAAAGTCGTAGTGGTAGAGCTGCCACACGAAGCTGGGCTGCGCGGGATGGCTCATCCAGGTGATGACGGCAGTGGTGGGGTGAAAGAGCCGCGCGTTTCGCCCCTCATACATGGCGCGGTAGGCCTCGTAGTTCATCAGCTGCGCCTTGCGGACGAAGTCGGCGAGGTTGAGGACCTTGCCGTAGCGTGCGGCCAGCTTGCTGGGGTAGAGATCCCCCTGTTGCGCGCCCCTGGCGAAATCGTGCTCCGCCCAGTCGTCGTTGATGGTCTCCCAGTCTTTTTGCGGCATCATGCCGTGGACGGATTCGAGGGTGGGGACGGAGAGGGAGCCGGTTTCGGTCTTGAAATAGTCGTCGGTGATCTTGTAGAACTCGCGCGGCTCGCGCCAGTGATAGGGACCGCCGGAGCGCACGCCCGCGCCCGAGGTGGAACTGGGTTGGTAGCGGCGAGTGGGTTCGAGTTCGGCAAGCAGGACACGGAGCTTGTCGTCGATCTCCTTGGGCGGGAAGCCTTCGTTACGCGCGCACCACAGCATGATGGAGGGATGGTTGCGGTAGCGCAGAACCTTGTCGCGCACATTGGCCATGTAGGTGTCGAGGTCGGTGGGGTCGGGGCCGTCGCTCGGGTTGGGCTGGAAGAACTCGTCCCAGATGAGGATGCCGTACTTGTCGCAGAGGTCGTAGAAGTCTTCATTGGTGCTCTGGCCAACCCAGTTGCGGATGGTGTTGAGGTTGGCGACCTGGTGCATGTGGATCTCGGCATCGAGGCGCTCGCGCGGTATACGCTTGAGGGCTTCGTCGAGCCCCCAGTCGCCGCCCCGGATGAAAACGCGCACGCCATTGACACTGATGGTGAGGTTCTCCGAGTCGGGGACCGAGTAGGCGATCTTGCGGACGCCGAAGGAGACATCCTGCGTGTCGGAGAGCTTGCCATTGGCGATGAAAACGAGGTGCAGCTTGTATAGGTTCTGGGGTCCGAAGCCGTTTGGCCACCAGAGGCGCGGATGGTCGATATGCAGTGCGGGGGTGTTTCTGGAGTTGAAGGAAAGCTTCTGGGTTTCGTGCGCGGGGATTTCAACGGCCATTTGGAAAGAGATGTTTTCGATGGAGCCGCGGAGGATGCCTTTTTGCGGAGTTTCCGTAACGTTTTCGAGTGTGGCCTCGACAGCGACTTCGGTCGAGTCAATCCTGGGCAGAGGCAGGTCAGCGGTGACGAGCGGATCCTTGATGATGACTGGGCCTGTGGCAGAGAGCGTGACTTTTTGCCAGATACCGCTGTCGCGATCGCGGATGGCGGGCACCCAGTCCCAGCCGATGGTGGAGAGGAAGGTAGGCCCGTCGACGGCAGTCTCACCGCCGTTGGGGCCCATGCCGGTACGCAGGATGTGCTCGTGGGCGACGCCGGGGTGGGGCTGCGGCGAGACGAGGACGGCGATGACGGCTTTGTCGCCGGGGATTACTTTGTCGGTGATGTCGAAGTTGCCGCGGATGAAGGCGCCGCGGGTTTTGCCCACCTGCTTGCCGTTGACCCAAACCTCCGAAGAGTAGTTGATGCCGTCAAAGTTGAGCCAGATGCGCTTGCCCTGGTAGCTCGAGGGAATGGGGGCCTCGGTGCGATACCACCACGAGGTGCGGCAGAGGGTGTCGGGGATGGATTCGGGGCGGTTGTTCTCCCCGTAAGTGGGGTCGGGATAGATGCCGTCGTTGACGAGCGAAGTGAGCACAGTGCCAGGCACGGTGGCCGCATACCAGTCTCTGGTCTCAAAGCCTCGAGTGGCGACCATGTCGGGGTTCGACTTGACCTTCGATGCGTCCTGCAGGAGCCAGCCGGAAGAAAGGACGATGGGCCGCGGCACGACAGGTTGAGGTGCCGCCTGGACGGGAATCTGAAACGGAACGGTAGAGGGTGTTTGAGGCGAGGTCTGAGCAGTCCCCAGTGAAGCGGTCAAGGATGATATCGATACCAGAATTGAGAGTAGAGGCGCGCTGATTCTCGGCAAGATCGGTCCCCCGGTACTGCAGTTTCGCATACCTGCCAAAGGCTGTTCGGATGAACTCAACATTGTAGCCGCAGGGATTCGGGTATCGATAGCAGCGGTTCAAAAGGGTTGACACGGTGCAGGCGGGTTAATTGGAACAGGCCTGCGTGTGCCGCCAGGGCAGCACTTGGACGGCGAGCGCATCGGATAATACTGACATGGAATTCCAGCGATCCTCCGGCGTGTTGCTGCACGTGAGCTCCCTGCCTTCCTATGGCGGCATCGGCGACATGGGGCCGGCTGCATACGAGTTCATTAACTTTCTCGCTACGGCCAAACAGCACATTTGGCAGGTGCTGCCCCTGTGCCCGACGGGTTACGGCAACTCGCCCTACGCAGCCTCTTCGGCGTTCGCCGGCAACCCGTACTTCATCAGCCTGGAAGTTTTGTCGGATTGGGGTTGGATCGCCGGCGACCGGATCGCGGGACTGGCGGGTCGAAGCGGATCGGCGCGATTCGAAGAGGTGGAGACGCGGAAGCTTCCGCTGCTGCACGAGGCGGCGGGGAACTTTCTGGATCGTGCAGCGGACGATGCGAAGCTGGCGGCGCAGTGGTTGCTGTTTGAGGAGTTCTGCCGGAGAGAGGCCAACTGGCTGAACGATTATGCAATGTACACGGTTCTGCGCGGGCAATACAGGACCGGCGCATGGACCGAGTGGCCGGAGCCCGTCCGGCGGCGTGAGGCGGAGGCGCTGGACGTGATTGTGCGCGAGCAGGGGCGGACTCTGGCCCAGGAACAGGTGCTGCAGTTTGCCTTCGCGCGCCAGTGGGACAATCTGCGCGCCGCGGGGGCACGCCACGGGATACGCATCCTGGGCGACATTGCGATCTTTGTGAATATGGACTCGTCGGATGTGTGGACGCATCCGGAACTGTTCGAGTTGGACGAAGATCTGGCGCCAATTCGCGTGGCGGGGGTGCCGCCAGATTATTTTTCTGCGACAGGACAGAGGTGGGGCAATCCGCTCTATCGCTGGGATGTGCTGGAGAAGACGGGATTCGACTGGTGGGTGCAACGCATTGCGCGCGCGCGGCAGATCTACGACATCATCCGGCTGGATCACTTCCGCGGCTTCCAGGCGTACTGGTCGATTCCCGCTGCTGAGGCTACGGCCATCAACGGCGAGTGGATCGAAGCGCCGGGTCTCAAACTGTTCGAGGCCCTGGAGCGGGCGCTTGGCCCTCTGCCGCTGGTGGCCGAAGACCTGGGTCTTATTACCAAAGAAGTAGACGAGCTGCGGCTGCGGCTCGGCTTTCCCGGGATGCGCGTGATGCAGTTCGGGTTTAGCGACAAGGGCGCGCACATGCATCTCCCGCACCAGTGGGAACCAGAAACGGTGGCCTACACGGGCACGCACGACAACGACACGACGCTGGGATGGTGGGAGCAGGCGAGCGCTGCAGAACGGAAGGCTGTGAGCGCTTATGTGGGCCCCATCCCGCTGCGCGGCAATGTCGCAAGCCCGGTGTGGCCGCTGATTCGCGCGGTGGAGTCGAGTGTTGCAAAGCTGGCGATTGTGCCGGCGCAAGACCTGCTGGAGCTGGGATCGGAGGCGCGCATGAATACACCGGCGGTGCCGCAGGGGAACTGGAGCTGGAGGGCCCCGGAGGGCGCATGGAGTGCTGAACTCGCGGCGAAGTTTGCGGCGAATGTAGATGTGACGGATCGGGAAAATGACCCGTTGGCCCAAGTGCAGGGACAAAGAGACAAAGGGACAGAGGGAGACACGTAGGTCCGCGAACGACTGATTGCTATCTACTTTGGAGCTTCCTCATGAGCGCGTTCAACATCTGACTGACGTCGGCGCCGAGCGTTCCGGCAACGCGGTGCGATGCCGCGGAACCGTACTTCAAAGCCTCCGAAATAGCTAATTGTGTCTGCACCTCGCAGATTGAGCCGCGTGCGTGCCCAAGGAACTGAAGATATTCGCCTGTTGTTGAACGCCCATAGCCTTCAGCGATATTGCTCGCTACGGAAACCGATGCCCTGCGCAGTTGATTGGTTAGACCAAATCGCTCGCTTGCCGGAAATTCAGATGTGAGCCCATACACGGCCAAGCTTAATCAAAAGCGCGTTTCCAAACTACAAGATCTCTGAAGGAATCGCCCATTTCAGTCCCACCTTTGGAAATAAGGTAGAGCAGAGTGTACGGTCCCAAAAGGGGCGAACGCGGTGATCTCCGGCACCGAGCACCGTGAAGCATGAACCGTAGTTGTGTCCCTCTGTCCCTGTGTCCCTTTATCCCTCTTTTGTTATTCTTGCCGCACATGCAAACGGCTGCGATTCAGACCACGGGACTCACGCGACGCTTTGGCGAGCTGACCGCGGTGGATAACGTCTCCTTCAGCGTGGCGCCGGGGCAGTTTTTCGGATTTCTGGGGCCGAATGGGGCAGGGAAGTCAACCACGATCAAGATGCTGACGGGGCTGCTGGAGCCGAGCGCGGGCGCCATCGAAATCCTAGGCCATCCGTTTGGCGCGAACGCGCTGGAACTGAAGCGGCAGATTGGTGTGGTGCCCGAGGGGATGGCGCTGCTGGGGCGGTTGACGGCGCCCGAGTATCTGCGCTTTGTGGGGCGCATGTATGGGCTTGATCGCGCCATCACGAATCAACGCACGGATGAGTTGCTGGAGTTTATGCAGCTGGCCAACGAGAGTCGCAAGCTGGTCACGGATTTTTCGCACGGCATGCAGAAGAAATTGGCACTGGCCGCGGCGGTGATTCACGCGCCGAAGATCCTGTTTCTGGATGAGCCGTTCGAGGGTGTCGATGCGATTGCGGCGGGCATGCTGAAGGCGATGCTGCAGGGGATGATTCAGCGCGGCGCGACGATCTTTCTCACCACCCACGTGCTGGAGATCGTAGAACGGCTGTGCAGCCACGTAGCGATTATCAGCCAGGGACGGCTGGTGGCAAACGGTTCGCTGGAAGAGCTGAGAGCCGGCGTGGCCAGCGGGTTGCCGGGTGTGCAGCAAGAGCAGCGTCTCACCCTGGAAGAGATTTTTTTGTCGATTGTGGGTGCGGGCGGAATGGAACCAGCGCAGGAGCTCTCATGGCTGGCGTAGCGGAGGCGGTCGCGGTCGAGCGCATCCGGGGCGGTGTCTTCTCCCGGCTGGCGCGCAGCCAGTACGCGGCGCTCGCGGGCATGCGGTGGAGCATGTTCCGGCATGGAATGCGCTCGACCAAAGGCGCGGTGGAGGCGGCCGCCCGCATCGTAATCCTTCTGGTTTACTCGTTCATTGGGCTCGGCCTCGCGGCGGGTTTTGGAGGTGGTGCGTACGCCGCGGCATCGCATGGGCACTGGGAGTTGATGCCGCTGTTCCTGTGGGTCCTGTTTTTCATGTGGCAGGTTGTGCCGGTTTCGCTGGCGTCATTTCAACAGCAGTTCGACCTTGGTGGAGTGCTGCGATTTCCGGTGGGCTTTGGCGTGTTTTATCTGCTGCATCTGATCTTCGGACTGGTCGATGTGTCGACGATCATGGGAGGCTTTTGCTGCCTCGGCTTGCTCGTCGGTATTACAGTGGCGCGGCTGGGCGCGTTCGGATGGGCTGCGCTTTCGCTCGGGGTCTTTGCGGCGTTCAACATTTTGCTGGTGCGCGCCATCTTTGCCTGGATCGATCGCTGGCTTGCGCAGCGGCGGACGCGCGAGATTCTAAGCGCGGTATTTCTCGTTCTTTTGCTGTCGATGAATTTCCTGAACCCGGCGCTGCGGGGAAATACTAACCGCCCCTGGCTGAACGCGAAGTCGCGTGATGCAGGCGATCGTTACTTGAGGATTGCGAATCGCGTGCAGCGCTGGCTGCCCGCGGGTCTTGCTGCGCGCGTGCTGCGAAGCGGCGTGAGTGCGAATCCCGGCGATGCCGCGGAGAGCCTGGCGTTGCTGGGGATCTACGGATTGGCGGTGGGCGGCGTGCTTGGCTTCCGCCTGGGCGGCGAATACAGGGGCGAGAATCTGGGCGACGCGCCGGGGCGCAAAAAGGTGGAGAAGCGCAGCAGGCAGTGGCTGCTCGACGGCGCGGGACCGATCGCTGCCGAAATGGAGAAGGAACTGCGCACGATTCTGCGTGCTCTGCCGCTGCTTTACGGCATGGGCGCGCCGCTTATCATGGTTTTTGTATTTTCGGGAGTTTTTCGCAGCAAGGGAACGACCAACCTGAGCCAGCTGCCGTTAGGTCTGCTGCTGTGCCTGGCTTACGCGATGGTGGGGTTCACGCAGCTGCTTTACAACAATCTCGGCACGGAGGGCGCGGGGATTCAGATCTTGTTTCTTTCACCAACGCCGATCCGGACGGTTCTGCTCGCCAAGAATCTGTTTCACGCGCTGCTCTTTGCCATCGATGCAGTGCTGGTGTGCGTGATCTCGAGTCTCCGCTACGGCGCAGTTGATCTTGTTGCGCTGGCGGCCATTGTCTCGTGGCTCCTGTTTGCGATGCCGGTGCACCTGGCGGCGGGTAATGCGTTTTCGATCGTCATGCCGTATCGCGTGAACATGGGGCGCATCTCGCGGCAGAGGGGGTCGCAATCCAACGCTCTACTCAGCCTGGCGGTGCAGCTTGGGGTGCTTGGAATTGGCGGGGGAATTCTTGCGGCGTGTGCATTTTTCAATCGCCTTTGGCTCGCCGTCCCTGTTTTTCTGGTGCTGGCGGCGGCGGCGATCTTCGCGTGGCTTCGTCTGCTGCCGCGTTTCGAGACGATGGCCAGCGCCCGCCGTGATGACTTGATCGCGACGCTCGTGAAGGCCGAGTAGATTGCGGACCGGCACGCGGCGGGATGCAGGTCTGCCCGCGAGTAGAGTGCAACTCGCCTGAATGGCGGGGCCTCCAATGACCATGCGCAAGGTGATCGAGTTTCTTCGACGGATCTTTGATTGGAAAGATGGCGCCGGCAATGCGATCTTGGCACGCGGGATTTTTCTGCGCGCGCTAGCGCTCATCTATTTTTCCGCCTTCTATTCGTTGCTATTCCAGATCAAGGGGCTTATTGGGCCGCAGGGTATTCTGTCGGCGGAGAACTACCTCAGCGCGATCAGACGATATTACGGGTCAAATATCTATTGGGGCAGCTATTGGCACGCGCCCTCTCTGTTCTGGTTTTCTGCGACGTCGAACATGATGATGACGATAACCTGGTGCGGGATTGCGGCATCGTTGCTGGCGTTTGTGAATCTATGGCCGCGATTCACATTCCTAGTGTGCTTCGTCTGCTTTCTCTCGTTTGTCAGCGCGGCGGGCGACTTTTCGAGCTACCAATCTGACGGGATGCTGCTGGAGGCAGGATTTCTCGCGCTGTTTTTCGCGCCGCCGGGAATTTGGCCGGGGCTGGCTGCCCATCATCCGCCGTCGTGGGCGAGCCTGTGGTTACTGCGATGGGAATGGTTCCGCATCTACTTCGAATCGGGCCTCGTGAAGGAATTGAGCGGCGACCCGCAGTGGCGCAACTTCACGGCCATGGACGAGTATTACCAGAACAGTCCGTTGCCCAGCTGGATCGGCTGGTACGTGGAGCATTTGCCGCACTGGTTTCATGTCGGTTCCGCGGTGGCTACGCTGGCGATGGAACTGGTGATCGTGTTTCTCTTGTTCTTCCCGCCGCGACTGCGGCTGATCTGCTTCTGCATCGTGACCCCCTGGGAGATCGGTGTCATTCTCACCGGGAATTACGCGTTCCTGAACTACATCGTGCTCGCGCTTGGGTTTCTGCTGGTAGATGACGTGTACTGGCGACGCGCTTTTCCGCCACGTTTCCGGCTGCCGCCGCAGGCAACTTCGCAACCAGCTTCTGAGCCGGCTTCGCATCCCTTGCGGGCCGGTCTGCATGGCGCGTCTGTTCTTGTGTCAGCCGTCTTTCTCGCTTGGATCGGTTACGCCACAACCGCGGAACTGGTGAACCTGGTGGCGCCGCGGTTGCTTCCGCTCGCGCCGGTCGCGGCTCTCGAGCCCTTTCGGATCGCCAATCAGTACGGGCTCTTCGCGGTGATGACACGCGGACGCTACGAGATCGAGTTCCAAGGCTCAAACGATCGACAGAACTGGCGGCCGTACATCTTTCGCAACAAACCGCAGCTGCTCAACGAAGCTCCCGGAATCTATGCGCCATACCAGCCGCGTTTCGATTGGAACCTGTGGTTTGCGTCTCTGGGAGACTGGCAGCAGAACGACATTGTTCCCATCACCGAAACGCGCCTGCTCACCAACGATCGGGATGTGCTCATGCTCTTCCGCAGCAGTCCTTTTGGCGACGCGGCTCCGCGAACGGTGCGCGCGGTGCTATACCAATATTGGTTCACCTCGCTCGAAGAGAAGCGCCGCACCGGCAACTGGTGGCGGCGCGAGCTTCTCGGCGTCTACGCGCCAGCCCTGGAGCGCACTGCCGACGGGCACTACCAGATCATCGCGCCACCCGACGATTTGCCGCCTCACGATTGAGTCTGCGAGCCTGAGGTTGTGCCGGGGATAAATCCCCGGCCTACCGTTGGAGAAGATGAATGCGATGAAGCGGGCAATCGTGATCGGCGCGGGCGTGAACGGGCTCTCCGCGGCCGTGGTGCTGGCGCAGGCCGGCCTCGCGGTGGAGGTCTTTGAAGCCGAGGCGCAGCCTGGCGGCGCCGCGCGCACCATGCCGCTCACGCTGCCGGGCTTTCTGCACGATTTCGGTTCGTCGGTGTATCCCATGGGCGCGGGGTCGCCGTTCTTCCGCTCGCTGCCTTTGTCTGAGCTGGGTCTGGAGTGGGTTCATGGCGACGCGGCCGCGGCGCATCCGCTCGATGATGGCCCAGCCATAATGCTCGAACGCTCCTTCGAGGCGCAGGAGCGGCAGCTTGGCCCCGACGGCAAGGCGTGGACGAAGTTGATGCGGCCCGTGGCGGACCGCTGGTGGGACTTCGTGGAAGACGCGCTGCGGCCGCCTCTGCACGTTCCCGCACACCCGTTGTTGATGGCGCGCTTCGGAGCGCATGCCATGCTGCCCGCCAATGTGCTGGCGCGCCGATTCCATACCAAACGTGCCCGTGCCCTCTTCGCGGGCTTGACCGGGCATTCGCTTCTCGCCTTCAATCAGCCTATGAGTTCCGCCGTGGGAGTGATCTTTGGTGGAACGGCGCCGGCGGTTGGTTGGCCGGTCGCAAAGGGCGGAGCACAATCGATTCCGAACGCGCTCATCAGACGACTGCAGCAACTGGGCGGGGCTGTACACACGTCGCGCCGGATCGAGTCCCTGGATGAACTCGACACCCGCGATGCGGTCGTGTTGTGCGACGTCACGCCAAGGCAGTTGCTGCGCATCGCAGGATTGCGCCTGACACCGGGCTATCGCCGGGTTCTTGAGCGATTCCGCTTCGGCCCCGGCGCTTTCAAGATCGACTATGCGCTCTCCGAGCTGATCCCCTGGAAGGCTGCCGAGTGCCGCCGCGCGATGACCGTTCACGTTGGTGGAACATTCGAGGAGATCGCGCAGGCTGAGTATGAAGTGTGCACCGGCAAACAAGCTGCGAAGCCCTATCTTCTCGTGGCGCAGCCGTCACTCTACGATCCCACGCGAGCTCCCGCCGGAAGGCACACAGCGTGGGCCTACTGCCACGTCCCCAACGGCGCCACCGAAGACCGATCAGTCGCCATCGAAACGCAGATCGAGCGCTTCGCGCCGGGCTTTCGCGATTGCGTGCTGGCCCGCCGCGTGTTCGCACCTGCCGATCTCGAAGCCATGGACGCAAACCTCGTGGGTGGGGACATCAACGCGGGAGCGTTCACGATCAAGCAGGTGCTGCTTCGTCCCGGCCTGTGCACCTATCGAACTGGCACGCCAGGACTCTATCTCTGTTCGGCCTCCACGCCGCCGGGCGGCGGCGTGCATGGGATGTGCGGCTACAACGCGGCGCAGGCCGCTCAGCGCGACCTGCCTGTCTAGGGCCTAGAACGGAATGTCGTCGTCGGAGATTTCCGTCTGGGCGACGTCGTCGTGGGCCGGCGACGGACGCTGATCAAGACTGGCCGAGGCGCTGGACTGCCGGCTGTAGCCGCCGCTGGTCGCTCCGCCGTCTTCGCGGCCGGATAGCAGCGATAGGTCGTTGACGATGATCTCAGTGCGGTACTTCTTTTGACCGGACTCCTTGTCGTCCCAACTGCGGGTCTGGATCTTGCCTTCGATATAGAGCTTGGATCCCTTCTTCACGTAGTCACGCACAATCTCCGCCGTGCGCTTGAATGCCACCAGGTTGTGCCACTCGGTGCGGTCTTGCCAGTTGCCCTGGGCGTCCTGGAACCGGTCGCTGGTTGCCAGCGTGAAGTTGGCCACCATGTTGCCACCGCCTGTTGACCGAATCTCCGGATCCTTGCCTACATTTCCCAGCAGGATGACTTTGTTGACGCTCTTTGCCATGCTCGTGCACTCTCCTGTTCACGCGTATACCTGCCAAACCGGCCCAAGGGCCGCCGCGGCCCTCGCGTTCGCAGAATGCTTCGCGTCGCAGCTCGTTTCTTCGTCGAGGCAGATTGCGGTGGTTTTGGTTGTGAACAATTCTTCCTTTCAAAAAATTCTCGTAAAATCTCTGGCGAAAGTATAAGCGAGCGAGCAGCCTTGTTCCAACGTGGCGATTTGTCGCTGCTGCTGCAATCCTGGAGAATTACCATCGAAATCCGGTTGTGACGGACGCCCCTTTTTTGACCGACTTCGGGAGACTGCGGAAAGGACCGCAACAACCTTGCTCTAATCAGTGCAGTTTGCGGATGTTACGAACCGGCGATTCCGCTGCACCAGACGGGTTGAGCGGAATCAACGTAACCACTACGATTATCATCGATGACTTACGTGGGAACGTCCGTCAGCCCGGTCATTTTGATTGACCGCGACGAGGCGAAACCATTGCACCGGCAGGTCTACGACGGGTACCGGGACGCAATCCTCAGAGGCGATCTGGCGCCGGGCCAAAAGATTCCCTCGAGCCGGGAACTGGCCTCTGAGATACGCGTCTCCCGATTCCCTGTTCTGCACGCATACGCCCAGCTGACGGCTGAAGGCTACTTCGAGAGCCAGATTGGTTCCGGGACATTCATCTCCACGACGCTGCCGGAGCAGATGATGTCGTCAGAGAATGGGACGGAGCAATCGGAGCAGGGCCCATCGGGTGACCGGCCTATTGCGAGACGGGCGCTTCTCTACCCGCGATACCCACGAGATTTGAATATCTCTGGCCTGGGACCGTTTGGGCTTCACCACGCCGAGTTGGATCAATTTCCATTCCAGTTGTGGTCGGGGCTGATGACCCGCCACAGCCGCAATCCATCCTCCAGCTCATTGCGACGAATCAATCCGATGGGCTCACCGCGGTTTCGCGAGGAGATCTGCCATTATCTGCGCACGGCCCGCTCGGTAAAATGCGATCCCGAGCAGATCATGATCGTATCGGGTTCTCAACAGGCTCTCGACATTACGGCGCGTGTTCTTTTCGATCCCGGAGATTTGGTCCTGATTGAAGAGCCGGGATACAACCTGCAACGCAAAATGCTTGCGGCCGCAGGGTGCCGGTTGAAGCTGGTACCGGTTGACGATCAGGGAATGGACGTTGTCAAGGCAAGCCGGTGCAACGGCGCCAAAGCTGCCTTCGTCACGCCGTCGCACCAGTTTCCGCTAGGTTCCACCATGAGCGCGACCCGAAGGCTGCTTCTGCTTAATTGGGCGCAGGGCTCCGGCGCCTGGATCGTTGAAGACGACTACGACAGCGAGTATCGTTTCGACGCCCGGCCCATCGCCTCGCTGCAAGGTCTCGATGTGAACGCGCGGGTCATCTACATCGGCACCTTCAGCAAGATGCTGTTTCCTTCTCTGCGCGTCGGCTACGTCGTGATTCCGCGCGACTTGATCCATCTCTTCGAGGCCGTTCGCTTTGCCATGGACATCTTTCCTCCGTATCTCTATCAGGAGGTCCTGGCCGATTTCATGGCGCTCGGCCACCTTGGCCGCTACATCCGCAAGATGCGTCAGATTTACGCGGAGCGACGGAACACACTGATCCAGTCGATTCGCGCCGAGTTTGGAGACACGCTTGGAGTCCATGGCGCTGCCGCGGGAATGCATGTCTCCGTGACCCTGCCGGATGGATTCAACGATGTGGACATCGCAGAGCGCGCTTCAACACAACGACTGCTGCTCTGGCCGCTCTCAAAATACTATGCCGGGAAAAAAGCGCGGCACGGCTTTGTCCTCGGCTATGGCAGCACCCCAGCAGAGCAAATCCCGCAAGCGGTTAAACAACTGCACGCTCTGATTCTTCGTTAGCGCCTCCGGACATCTCATCGAAAACGTGGCAGGCCGGCTTGGGCAAGCCGAATCAGCGATCTTTCGCTTAGATATCCCGATCGCAGATTTGAAATTTAATCACCGCGCCCGCTCACCAAATTGAGCGGCAATCGTCGTCAATGCGACGAAAAGACTCGCGCGTCGCTTGGTGGCAGTGGTCATGGAGGATGTGAGAAAGCGGCTATGGCCTGGAGACAACTTCGACTTCACTCTGAGAGTTGGGGCAACGACGGTGGAGGCGGCGGATCCCTAATCCGATGCTGGAGTGAAAAAAATGAATTCTCAGTGGTGTTCCATTTTGACCGTGACGCATCGAATCCACCCTCGTTCTTCCGCGCGAAACCGAAAATTTCTGCAGTTGACACTGCTTCTGGTCGTGTCACTGATGGGCCTTTCGTTATCGGCGAAAGCGCAACAGGCCACCGTCGTGGGCACAATCACCGATCCTTCCGGTGCGGCTGTCCCCAACGTCACCATCACCATCACCAATCTTGAATCAGGAGCGAGCAAGACTGTTCAGACCAACGACGCCGGCCAATACGTTATTCCGGATCTGAACATTGGTCATTACAGCGTGAAGGCCCAGGCCAATGGCTTCAAGGCTGCGGAACAAAAAAACCTGGAACTGCAGGTCGGCGATCGCGATCGCATTGACTTCCAGATGCAGGTCGGCGAAATCCAGGAAACCGTAACCGTCGAAGCCAATCCCGTCCGCGTTCAGACAGATTCCGGTGAGCAAAGCAGTGTCATCACCGGCCAACAGATCTCGCAAATCGCCGTGAGCGGCCGCAGCATGTATCAATTGGCGGCGCTGGTGCCGGGAGCATCCAGCCAGATCGGCGCCGGCGGCATGAGCGCGGGCGAGGTCAACACCCCAGTCGGCGGCGATGCCGGTGTCGAATTCAACGGGCTGCGCCAGAACCACAACATCTATCTGCTCGACGGCGGTGAAGACGATGATCGCGGCGGTGCCGGCGGCATGAGCATCGCGCCCTCGAGTGATGCCATTGCCGAATTTCGCACCCTCACGTCAAACTACAGCGCCGACTACGGCCTCTCCTCGGCGGGAACAATGTCCATGGTGCTGAAGTCCGGTAGCAAGAACTTTCACGCCTCCGCATGGGAGTTCAACCGCAACGATTCATTCGATGCCCGCAACTACTTCAACCCCGCGCCGCAAAAGGTGGCCGAACTGCGGCTGAATGTCTTCGGATTTAATGCCGGTGGTCCGGTTACGCTCGGACCGCTCTACAACTCCGAACGAAAGCGCACGTTCTTCTTCTATAACCAGGAGTGGCGTCGCTTGATTCAGGGCGGTTTGACGAACCAGCCCGTACCGGACACCTCCTCCTACGGCGGCAACTTTGGCTCGCAAACCATCAACGTTCCCAGCGCCTCCACGGTAGCGAGTACGGTCCTGGCGCGGAATTGTCCCGGAGGCGTACTGCCCGCCGGAATCGTGCAGGGAGCCCCTTTCCCCAACAACACCATTCCATCCTGCATGATCTCCCCCAACACCACCGCACTGCTCGGCGCCGGTATTTTCCCCGCGCCCAACACGGTTTCCAACGGTAAACCCACCTTCATCGGCGGCAACAATTCCCCAACCAACTTGACTGAGGAAGTTGTCCGCATCGATCACAACGTCAACAGCAAACTCTCCATCTTCGGGCACTTCATCGCCGAGCAAGTCAGCCAGGGCTTCGGCGTGAGTCAATGGAGCGGCGCTAATCTGCCCACGGTGGGCGACACCTTCGGCAATCCGTCCTATAGCGCCGTTG
>Ga0307474_10001587_pt1 | contig 16400 bp, 8 predicted proteins | sample atmos_gasesECM1C_2_FD_203312 | JGI IMG/M metagenome (GOLD analysis project Ga0307474, IMG submission 203312) | Hardwood forest soil microbial communities from Morgan-Monroe State Forest, Indiana, United States - atmos_gasesECM1C_05 | ecosystem: Environmental > Terrestrial > Soil > Temperate... | reverse complement strand
GCGCTTCGCCGAAGACGCTCGTTTTGTCGTGCGGCCTCAGAGTATCACCCAGCCGGATCCCCCCGAAATCTTGTGTGACGTTGAAGGACTAGGTCAAGTCGCCTTTGAACTCGTGCAGCTCGATGACACTGAGGAGCTTCAGCGCGTGGGCTACCTTGTTCGAGGCCGCGAACTCTAGGCCGACACCACAAAGGGCTTATCGGTAAAACTCTCAGAGCGTCACCGTGGGGCTCAGATCAATGGCGAAATCCACCCGAAGTCTAACCAAAAGGAGCGACGAGCCGCCCTAGGCCTTATCGCGGCCGCATTGGCTGATCTGCGGGAGGCGGCTGAGGGGGCTCTGTTCGCGACACTACCCAGCGGCGTGGTGTCTGCCGAACCGAAGCATTCCCCGATGACCAACGGGCCGTTGCTATCAGAAGTCTATGGCCACCACGTTTACTGCAGCTGCGCCGCGGCCGCAGTTGCTCCCATTGGCATCGACCTGTCTCGCATCCACAAGAAAATAACACATTACCGTGAAGGATGGTTATGAGAGCTGAGTTGTTGGCATAAGCCCGATGGGGCATGCCTTTTAGTGATCAAATGCATCAGGTCGCAGAAGTCCTCGCGCAACAGTTTCCAAACAAGATCTTCCCTCGCGCTTGGATTTACGAATTGACGAGACGTCGAATAGTTACCAGTGCACCTTGAATCTGCGAGTGCGCCAAATCTGTGAAAGTCCGATTTTTTTTGCGCTGGCTTACCATGGGGTCAAATAGTCAAGACCGTGAAATGGCGCAAGGTGCGGAACTCGCGTCGGGAGTACAAAAAAGGTTTATATTTAGCCCTCTAGGGCGTTGGATGAACCGATGACACGGGTGAATGTCGTCGGAAATGTCGAGAATCGCCGGATAGGGAAGTCTATGAAACAAATTGGGAATCTCGCCATGCGCTTAAATCTAGTACCCCGCCTAATATGCTCAATCCCCTGCGTTTGAAGCGCACGCTTCCACGAAGAATAAATACAACCTATGCGTGCGCCCATAGCAGTGCTCACTCCCTAGGACTAATTTAATGGTTCACTGGAACTCTAGCCCACATCCAATCTCCGACGTCAGAGATTGGAAAGATGCTGAACGTCTCGAACTCCGACCCGACTTTCAGCGGCTGGAAGTGTGGTCGCCGCAAGCGAAGATAATGCTTATGGATACAATCCTTCGAGGCATACCGATGCCGAAAATATTTCTCGCTAACAAGATGCGGGACGAAAAAACCTATCGTGTCGTTATTGACGGGCAGCAGCGTCTAAATGCAATTCTCGAGTTTCTTCGCGGGAAATTTTCATTGGAGAAACCATATGAGGGCCCTCACCTGGGCAGATTCTTCTCGCAATTTGATCAAGAGACCAAAGACCGCTTTCTAAGCTACAACATCGATTTTAATGAGGCGCTCAATCCAACTGACGAAGAAGTCCGAGAAGTCTATTCTCGCGTCAACAAGTATACGGTTCCCCTGAATAAGCAGGAACTGCGCCGAGCCGACTTTCCTGGCGACTTCCTGGACGCCGCAGAGGAGCTGTCAACCGATCCGTACTTCGAACGAATCCGCATTTTCACGCCGGCGAATAGACGTCGGTACGCTGATGTTGAATACATATCCGAGCTTATGGTTGCACGCATTGCGGGCATTCAAGACGGAAAGAGCACCTTAGACGACTTTTACCTTGAATATGCCACGTGGAACACCGAGGGAAAGAAACAAGTTCTCGAGCTATTTGCGAAATCACTTGCTGAACTCGACCTCCTGTTTGATGAGAATAGGCCGATTTCGGTCACACGATTTCGTCAAAAGACAGATTTCTATTCCTTATTCCTCGCCGTTGGTGACTTCCTCCTCCAAGGTCATTCGGTGGTCGGTAAGTCGGTCGAATTCCTGCGTAAGGATATCCAGCTTCTCGATTTAGAGATTGCACCAGAATCGGACATAAAGCTTTGCAGCGAATATGCGATTAAGTGCGTTTCGCAAGCAAATTCCGCTTCGAGTCGCAAATGGCGCGATGCGTTTTTGAAATCGATCCTGCGAGGGACGTATCTTGGTGCTTTTCCCGACGCGTCTGCGGCCGAGATTTTTTACAGCATACTTTCCGATTGCTGTCGCGGCGATCCCATGTGTCCCGAATCGATGCGCTGGTGCCCGGGATGCGGAAAGGAGACACCTGAGTCCCAGGTGCCCGAATCATGCCTTCTTGCATGGCCTGCTAATAGCGAGGCATATCAACTGACAAATGCCGAATGGATTCACAGGGATTGTTTAGCTATCGCAAAGGAGTGGGCAGTCCTTCAACGCCCTAATAGTGACCAACCAAATTTACTTTAGTGTTGAAGAGCTAGATCGCGGCAATTTTTTTGAGCTTCAAGAGGTACTCCTTTCACAGGAGGGCCATCACTACGAGCTAGAAGATTGGCTTGGCCGCGGGGGCAATGCCGCCGTATATCGCTGCCGAAATAGTGCGACAGGGCAGGAATACGCCGTCAAATTTCTTATGTGGCTCGGGGAACGCAACCAGAGGCGATTCGCGCGAGAAGTTGAACTTCTAAAGCAACTGCAAAACGAACATATCGTGCGTTACACCGGATCAGGAATTGCAAGCGCCATCGCTATATCCAAACAACGCCGAGGTTCGCGCAAGCCGCAAGGCCTACCGTTTTTGATAATGGAACTAGCGAAATGCAACTTGCAGGACGTCATGACGCAGGAACTGGTCCCCATTCCTTATGAGCAGTACGCGGGCCAATTCCGCGGCCTTTCTCGCGCTTTGGCCGCGTTGCATGACGTTGCAATACATCGAGACATAAAGCCGGAAAACATATTGATCTCAGGCGAGCGATGGATGCTGAGCGACTACGGACTCTGTAGTTATTTGAGTCCAGATGAGAACGAAGACTTGACGCCCGACGGGCGTGACGTCCTTGGACCAAAATATTGGCTTTCACCCGAAGCTCAAAACATGAGGTTGGGATGCAAGGACGAAATAACTAAGGCATCAGATGTCTATCAGTTAGCTGCTGTATTTTGGTACGTAGCAACTGGTAGGCACCCTAGCGGTATCGTTACCCACACTGACTGGCGTGGTCCGAAAGGCTTGTTCGAAGTCTTACAACGTTCGCTTTTCCACGATCTCAATAAGCGGCCTAGAGATGGTGCGGAGCTTTTTGCTAATCTGGAGGCGGCGTTGATTTAAATGTGAAATCAGCGATCGCATCAGTCATAGAATTAAATCGAGCGTCAGCTTGCTACGACTGCTCTCTAGCTCACCCTCCGGATTTCATATTCTTGAAGCTTTATAACGGCCTCATGAATGAATCGGGCCGCGATATCGCAGTCCGCGACAGACGTAAATCGGCCAAGACTTACTCGAACAACCCTTCTCGCGTCCATTGTCGAGAGACCGCAATTCGTGAGTACGTGAGAAGGCATTTCTGAACCTGAGTGGCACGCGGAGCCAGTTGAAATTGAGACCTTTTCACACAAAAGCTGCACGAGGTCCCTGGCATCATCAACTGGCACCTTAAGGCTGAGATTTCCCGGATGTCGTCGAGAAAGGTGCCCCACAAGTTCGATGCTTGGCAATGCGTTGTGCAGGTGGTCGTAAAAGTAATTCCTTCTCGCTGTAACCGAGAGGCGCTCGGACTCGCCGGCAGTGCTAATTATTGAGCATGCAGCCCCGAATCCGACGCACAACGGCGTCGGGAGAGTTCCCGCACGTAGACCATGTTCTTGACTGCCCCCGAAGATTAGGGGCTGCAAATTGCCTCGCATACCAGGGGCAATGTACAGCGCACCAATTCCTTTCGGTCCATAGGCCTTGTGCGAAGAAAGGCTCATAAAGTCGATTGGATATTCAGAGACATTTATCGCAGTACTTGTAAGCGCTTGGGCGGCGTCGACATGGAAAAAAGCGCCGGACTCTTGTACGAAACGAGATATCTGTGCAATATCTTGGATTATTCCGATTTCATTGTTGACGAAACCCACGCTAACTAGCAGAACTTGATCAGACAGGGCGGAAGCGAGCCATCCAAGATCGACTTGGCCATCGCAGCCGACAGGGATGTGGATAACTTCTAGGCCACTTGCCGAAGCCGCTTCAAGGACGGAAGAGTGCTCAATTTTGCTCACCAATATCTTGGTTCGTTTGCCGGTGTGAGCGCGCGCTGTTCCCAGAATGGCGAGGTTGTTTGCCTCCGATGCGCCGGAGGTAAAAATCACGTCATCCTCATCCGCACCAATGCAGTTAGCAATCTCACGACGGGCAGCCTCAATTGCAGCGGACGCTGATTGCCCATGGAGGTGTTCGCCGGAATGTGGGTTACCAAACTCCGCCTCGTAGTACGGCAGCATCGCATCAAAGACCTTACGGTCTATGGGCGTGCTTGCCTGATAATCGAAATAAAGCGGTTTGTCGGTCATTAAGGCAACTCCCGATTCCACAGTCCTCTCCCTGGAACTACCGTCCAGCCGAGGGTAATGATACCCTTTCGGCGGGGCGACTGGACGCCCTGTCCAGTCGGAGGCCGGAATGAGAGGGGAAATTTTCGAACAGGGCTTTGAACCGCAGTTCTCGGGGCATGAGACCTTCCCGCTCCGCTATTCGTGGTTAAAAAAGGCGTTTGACGCGGTCCGAGCCCGCGAAACGGACCGTGATAATAGAACAATTTTCTCGGGGGACGACGCAATCTCGAATTTCGGTGTAGGCAAGAACATGGTCACATCCATGCGCTATTGGTCGGTCGCCGCCCGGGTCATCGAAGATACGAGTGACTCGAGCAAAGGTCCATATGGTCTCACTTCGCTAGGCCGTTACCTCTTTGGCGAGGAAGGATTAGATCCGTACATCGAGAATCCGGCCACGCTTTGGTTGATTCATTGGCAGTTGGCCGCAAACCCCAAGCCGACGACGACAGTGCACTTTGTTTTCAATCATTTTCATACCGCCTCGTTTTACCGGCAGCAGTTAATTGATTCCATACAACGCTACTGCGATTCGATTAAGTACTCAACCAGAATCTCCTCACATACCCTCAAGCGAGACGTCGAGTGCTTTTTGCGCACTTACGCCACAAAAGCTGTAAGTGGCGAGGAAGACTCGCTCGATTCATTGCTTTCCGAGCTTGCACTCATTCGTGTGATCGGAAAACAGGATGGTTTCGCTCTCGATCGTGGACACAAGCCATCATTACCCGATGCCATTTTCTTGTATGGCCTTATATCGTTTGCGCTGAGCCGCTGCGGCAACCGCGTCTTCAGCTTAGAGAGCTTGCTGCATGAGCCGGGTTCGCCCGGGCGCATTTTTCTCCTTGATGAGGACGCATTGCTCGAGCGACTCGGCGCGATCGAACATACAAGCGGCGAAAAAATCTCTTGGTCTGAGACTGCAGGACTGAGGCAGATTATCTTTCACGATGATCCCGGTCAGTTTGACCTGATGAAAATAGCCGCCGCCGCATACAAGCGTCGTGGTCGATCTGCCACACATCGTCTAGGTGGCCAGTGAAACTAGAAAAACTGGTTCGAGTTGCACCGAGGTTTCAGCGCTCCGTCCGGATCGATACAGACTACGGGAACCAGACCGCGCTCGATGGATTTCGTTGTACGTGGTCTTTTGCAAGAGCCCTAAAGACATTGGCGGAAAACCTAAGTAGGAACTCGCACGGTGCGTACACATGGACGGGGCCTTACGGAGGCGGTAAATCGGCACTAGTGCTCGCCTTGTGCCACATGGTGGGACCGAAGGGGAAAATTAGGAAAGCCGCTGAAGGGGTGGTGGGCGCAAAGGTGGCCGCACAGTTGCTGGATGCCTTCAAACCGGGTCAGAAGGGGTGGCGAGTGCTGCCGGTAGTCGGCTCGCGCGCGCCGGCACACGTTGTGGTTTGGGAAGCGCTGAAGTCGGCGCGCTTGATACATCCGAAGGATGACCGAAGAACGCCTACTGCGGATGAAGTCATTCAGTTGGTTTCCCGGGTGGCTCAGCGTGACTCGCATGCTGGATTATTGATAGCAATTGATGAACTAGGTCGGGTATTGGAAAGCGTCGCTTCCACGAGTGGTGACCTACATTTCTTGCAGGACCTCGCAGAGATGGCGTCACGAAGTGGAGGCCGATTGGTCGTCCTTGGAATTCTTCACCAGGCTTTCGAAGAGTACGCGTCGCGGGTTGGCACTAACGCACGCGAGGAATGGTCGAAGGTGCAAGGGCGCTTCGTCGATATACCCATTCTTCCATCCGCTAGCGAACAACTTGAACTGTTGGCAAGAGCCATTGAAGCGCCGCGTCCGCCGCCAGAGCACCGCAGTCTCGTGACCGCAGTGACCGATGCACTCCTGAAGCACCGGCCCGATTTGCCTGCCGATACCGGAGCTCATTTGGCACGATGTTGGCCTCTGCATCCGGTAACGGCGAGCCTACTCGGACCGATTTCGCGGCGCCGATTCGGACAAAATCAACGCAGTCTATTTGCGTTCTTAAACTCGCGGGAACCGAACGGCTTCCAGGAATTCATCCGAGACGCGTCTGCCAACGTTGTTTACACACCAGCTCAGCTATTTGACTATCTTCAGATTAACTTTGAGCCAGCAATCTTGGCTTCACCAGATGGCCATCGTTGGTCGTTGGCGATTGATGCACTAGAGCGCGCTACAGCACGTGGCGCCAACGTAATGCACGAGTCTCTGCTCAAATCGATCGCGTTGCTGGATTTGTTCAGAGAACGGTCTGGCATGCTGGCTTCGACAGAGCTGATAAGGACACTCTATTCGGACAAATCAAAGCGGGAGATTGAGTCTGCGCTTGACCACTTAAAGAGCTGGTCAGTAGTTGCATACCGCGAACATTTAGGCGCTTTCGCCATTTTTGCGGGAAGTGACTTTGACTTGCAGGCGGCCTTGGATACCGCCAAATCAGCTGTGACGGAGCTCGATCTAAGGGCACTGAGGCAGCTTGCGAATCTGCGCCCTATAGTCGCCAAGCGACACTATCACGAGACTGGTGCGTTCCGATGGCTCGAAGTAGACGTTGCTCTTTCCGGCAATATTCGTAAGCGCGTAGGTGATTTCAAGTCTGCAGCAGCTATGGGACAAGTGTTGGTGTTAATTCCAGGCGCCGATGACTCAGAATCCTCGCTAAAAAGTCTGGCTGAGGAAGTCACGAAAGCTGCAGATTACCCGGCTGTCGTAGGAATATGCGACTCCGGAAATCGAATCAGCGGTCTCGCCTCTGAACTGACCGAGCTCGAGCATATTCGTTCGAGTAATCCGCAATTGCGTGATGATGCTGTCGCCAGAAGGGAAGTCGATGCCCGGAGCGCAACAGTTACGCATCTTTTGGAAGTGGAAATTCGCGCCGCATTTTCGGCGGCCCAATTCTACTATCATGGTAGCCTCGCACCGATCCGCGGAATTTCCGAAATGTCTCGTTTTGCATCGGTTATCGCGGATGACGTATTTAGCCAATGCCCGCGCATCTTGAGTGAGCTCCTCAATCGCGGTTCGCCCTCTGCAAACGCTGTGGCGGCCAAAAAATCCCTGTTAAAGGCAATGATTACGAACGGGGACAAGCCGGCGTTAGGATTTGAAGGATTTCCGCCGGAGCGAGGACTCTACGATTGTGTCTTGGCTTCAACACATTTGCACGGCGACAGCGGAAAGAAGCCGAAGTTTGCCGACCCGGAAGATAACGATCCAGCGCGACTGATGCCTTTGTGGAGGGCGACCGACGAATTTCTATCTGCCGCAAAGAATTCGCCGGTATCGGCATCGGCGATTTTCAGTTTATTCGGTTCGCCTCCTTTTGGCCTAAAAAAGGGGTTGCGGGAAGTGCTCCTTGTGGCATACCTGCTCACACGAAAAGATAGATATACCATCTACGTCGATAACGTCATTGAGACGCCGATGACGGACTTTTCCATTGATCGGCTCGCCATTAATCCGGAGAGCCTGACACTTCGCGCATTCGACCCCAGTCCGAAGCAACAATTCTTAATCGAGGGGATGCGGGGGCTGTTGAGCGAGTTGACGGGTGAGGACTTGGCGGACGTTAGTTTGACGACGCTAGCGCGTTCGATTGTGGCTATCATTCGAAACCAATCGGCGTGGGTCTTAAGAACGATGAGCCTGAGTAAGCCGGCTCAAGCGATTAGGTCCGTGCTACGAGCGGCAACCGATCCGCAAGGTCTCGTCTACGAGATGCTGCCGCGAGTCCTAGCCTCACTTCTTCCCGAGGGTTCCAGGGAGGATGAGATTGCTCTGCTGCGGCAAACGCTAGCAGAAATTGCAACGGCATATAGGTTGATGTTGGAGACATTGGACTCCCGTCTGCGCGAAGAGCTCAATGTTGAAAATGAAGAGTCACTTCATGATCGAGCATCTCGACTCCGAGGATTGACGGGAGAGCTACGCGTAGAGGCTTTCGTCAGCCGTATGGAGTCTTACCGATTTGCTGATACGGAATCTATTGAAGGGGTTGCCAGTCTTGCTGCGAACAAGCCCTGTCAAGATTGGTCAGATAACGACTACGACGCGGCGCTAGTGTCAATTGCCGAGTTGGCTCAGAGATTTAATCGAGCCGAGGGTTATGCGCGTGTGAAAAATCGCACTGGCGGCCGGCATGCAATATCCATAGTCGTGGGTTTTGAGAACGCGCCGAAGATAATGTCCAAGGAATTCGATATCTTCGACAAAGACCGGAAGCAAGTGACGGAGATCGTCCGCTTGATGAGTAAAGCCGCTGGGGGCGCGAGAAGCGATATTGTGCTCGCGGCACTAGCCCAAATTGGGAGCCAACTCATAGACAATGCCGAGATTTCAGCGGACTCTGCTGCTTAGAAGGCACGAAGCATATGGAAATGAACGCAGATCGGCATGTTGTTGGATTGTCAGGGGGTCGCGACAGCGCGGCGCTCGCAATTTTTATGAGGCAAACATATCCAACGATTGACGTTGATTACTTTTTCACGGACACGGGCAAGGAACTCCCCGAGGTATATGAGTTTTTGGTTCGTCTAGAAGGATTTCTGGGAAAACCAATTCGCAGGCTCAACCCGCAGCGGGGCTTCGACTTTTGGCTGGCACAATACAAGCATTTCTTACCGTCGGCCAAAACGAGGTGGTGTACTCGGCAACTCAAAATTGAACCATTCGAAGCGTGGTTGCGGCCGGACCTGGAAGCCGGCGTTAAGATTAACAGTTATGTCGCTATTCGTGCGGACGAGCCGAATCGAAGCGGCCATCTATCGACGCATCCGGGTCTTCAGACGTTATTTCCATTACGGGAACACGGCGTCGATCTTCAGGGCGTCAAGGAACTGCTGGAGGCCTCAGGGGTGGGGCTACCGGGTTACTATCGCTGGCGATCAAGGAGCGGATGCACGTTCTGCTTCTTTCAGCAACGAATCGAGTGGGTGCGCCTTCGCGAAGAGCATCCTGAGGCTTTTGAGGAAGCAAAGCGATACGAGAAATTGGCAAGAGACCATTCGTCTCCCTTTACGTGGGTTCAGGGCGAGTCTCTTGAAGATCTTGAACAACCGGAGCGGATCGAAGAAATCCGAAAAAAACATTCCCTCAGGATGGCCAGGATCAACTCGTCGCGGCGCCTTGGGCCGCTTCAGGAAGCTATCAAGGAGAGTGAACTTCTCGAGCTCTCGAGCGAGGGTGGTTGTCTGGCCTGCCACAAGTGACGTTGCATGTGATCTGAACGAAAACCTTATAGAATGAATGACACTGCCAAGGACGACGCTTGATGCTGCCGAATGCCGCTTGGATTAATTTCCTTAGAAAATACGGGCCGTCGGCGGCCAATGACAATATGTATGACGAGACAATTGAACAGTCTCGAAAGCGTGCTGGCGTTGAACCGCTATTACTTCCAACACCGTACTTAAATGACGCTTTCGTCTGTCTGACTCAGGACAAGCCCATATCCGTCATCTTGAGTGGCACCGCGGGGGATGGAAAGACGTATTACTGCAGGCAGCTGTGGCAAATGCTGGGCGGGAAGGCGGAGGACTGGGCGGACGACTCGCAAGCCACTCAGGGAATGTACGTTGTCTCTCGCGATGGGCGACAGATCCATATCATCAAGGATTTGACCGAGGTCGAGAAGGGAATCGCCAAGACCATTATTGCCAGAATGTCGAAGGACTTTGCAGATCCTTCAAGCAATCGACTCTATGTGGTAGCGGCAAACCACGGACAACTTTACGAACAATGGTTGCCAGTTCTCGCAACCTCGCCCGCGGCCGCGGCGGCGTGGAAGAGCATCGAAGATCAACTGGTCGATGGTGAACCGCAGACTGATGTACCGGTCCGAGTTTTTGACCTGAGTAAAAGGCCGTCCGCAGATAGTATGAAGGCGGTACTGGACGCAGTCTTACTGCACCCACGCTGGAATCTTTGCGACGGCTGCGAACTTAACCAACAATCTACACCATGTCCAATCGTCGAGAATCGTCGTCGGCTTTTAGGTGATCAGAACGGCGCGGTATTCAGCGGGCGACTCCAACAGCTCATGGAGCTTAGCACTCAGAACAACCAGCATGTCCCCGTCCGTCAGCAACTCATGCTAGTAAGCAATATCTTACTGGGGCACGCGGACGCGAAGGACAATCTCATGTCCTGCGCAGACGTGCATTCCTTCCAAACCAACGGGACAGTATGGAAGGCATCTCCGTATGGCAATGCTGTAGGAGAGAACTTATCTCCGAGGAAGCGCAGAAACCGTGAAATCTTCGAAAAGTTCGAGCGTCTTGGATTAGGCCACGAGACGAGCAACAGATTAGACCGATTGTTGACGCTTGGAGCCGACGACCCAGATTTGAGGCCAGACTATGAAATGCTCGTCGCCAGTGATCCCGTCTACGGCAATACGGTTCCGTGGCAGGCTGCACAGCGAGCGTATCTAGAAAATGGCGACTACGATATTGGCGATGAGGCACTCGCGTTTAAAACCCAGATTCGACTTCAGCGACAGCGGCTTTTCTTTACATTGCCTGCGGAGAAATCAAAGCAATACGCCGCTTGGGATCTGACGGTGTATCAAAACGCTGAAATGTTTCTCGGTGTATTAGATTCCTTGAGAGAGGGCAAGCCGGCACCTCCAGCGCTTGCAAGAACTCTGGTCCGCGGGCTCAACCGTATATTCACGGGCGAACTTCTCGAAATGCATGACTCTCTCGTGCTGGCGACAGCGGGCAGCTATTCGCAGTCTCGTACCAACCAGCTCTATGAGGCCGAGATCGCAGTTCGCCCGACAAGGGGGGAAGCCATAATCGTCGTCCACCGGGATCCCCGAGGCGCCTCCTTGCGTGTGCAGCTAATGAGACCTAGTGACCTTGAGCCAGTCGATCTCTTTCTCACATGCCTGAGATTCGAGTTCTTGGTCAGAGTGTCCGAAGGCGCATTGCCGAGCAGCTTCTCTCTTGAGTGTTATGAGGACATTTTGGCCTATAAATCCCAAGTACTATCGGCTCTCCAACGCCGGCGCGAGATTGAAGGCGAAACTGTAGGGGACGGGCTCACGCTACGCTTTATTGAAGTCATGGAAGACGGACGGGTGCGTCCTCACGCCGTGGAGGTCCACCTTTAATGGCCACCGACTATGACAAGCCGGCGGAGATGCCTGACGGATTCGAGGGAGATTATTGGATTGATGAGCAAATTTGGGGTCATCGGCTATACGACGAGCAGACTCCGTGGCTGACCCTGCTGGAATTCCTCACAGTATTCCAGAGCGACCCGTCGTTGATGACTCAGGACAACCTCAGATATCGCCCTCAACGTCAGTTGCGACTACGAAATGTAGTTTTCAACAATCCATTTTTCACAGAGCTCGTGCGCGATCCGCCATTAACCGACGCGGTCGCGTGGGATAGATGGCTTGAGCTCATGAAGGGAACGGTTACGCCGTCGAATCTCCCACCGTTGACAGAACTGAAATCCAAGATCCCTAGATTTGCGGATTTCGCGCGATTAGTGGGGTATTTGCGTCGAACTGCCATCGAAGGCAATAGCAATAAGCGATGGAGTTCCAAATTTGTCTTCCCCTTTGGACGCCATTCACTCTATGAGGATCTTCGCGTGTCGGAGAATGGTGCGTCCAATGATCGCCGGTTCTTTGCTCGCAATGGTGAGCTCTTGTATCTCATGCTTGCTCGATCGGGGAAAGCCGACCAGGTTGCGAGCGAATTGCAGCGTCGTTTCTTCGCCCAGCCGGATCCAACAGACGACATCGTCGGCATCTTGCAGGGTAGCGCGCTCCCGGCGGAAGAAAAGTCCGCGGGCTATCTGCCGTATAAGCGATTACCCGAGTACGACACCCTCGCCGATGACTGGATTTTCCTCCTAGGGCAGCGCCTTCCAAAGTTTGATGTGCTTCCCTACATTGTCACGATGACGGGTCTTCACCTATTGATCTACTTTTTGCGTCGCGCCAGCGCGACCGCCGGGCGCGTGGATACCCCTGTCTTCGTTTGCGAAATAGTGGGTCCCCGAAGATCTGCTGTGCGGGACGTTGCCTTGTCTTCATTTGAGAGCAACCAAGCGCTTCCGCGTGTGGCTGTCGACACCCTTGTGAAGTCAGTTGTAAAGGATCCGCGCTGGTCCGAGGCGCTGAATGATCCAGAACCCATCAATGCGGCCGCGCAAGTGCTCGCGCGGCATTTTAATTGGCCGGATGACGATGAGTTGCAGGACATGAATTGCCGCTCGCCGGAGCATCTTCTTGAGGAATTGTTGTCGCGTGCTCTTGGACGACACAAGCAGCACGTCGGCAAGATTCACGGAAGTTGGGCCCGCGCGATCGGTCTTTCTTCTCGACGGGGCAGCCAGCGGGTGCGATATGCGCCAACGGATGCCCTGTTGAAAGCACTGGTATTTGCGAATGTCCAATCAAGGATGGAATTCAAGGACTTCTTGAAGCGACTTTACGAGCGATATGGCTTCGTCATCGGAGAGCAGCATGCGGCGTCGTACATCACTGAGGACCAGGCGGACCTAGAAGACTTTGCGGAGAATGCGATGCGTTTGGAGGAGCGCTTAACTAGCCTTGGCTTAATGCATCGACTATCCGATGGGTGCGCCTACGTTGAATTGCCATTTCGGGGGCGTAGTCATCACCGTGAATAGCCTGGAGCTGATTGGCGCCGTCGGGGCGAGGATCCTCGCGGAGGAACTCGATAAGTCGCTGAGCAATGCGCAAGCGGGGATCGCGCGTTACCTTTTGGATCGATTACAGAAAGATCAAACGATCGCGATCGTCCACGCGGTTATCAATGACAAGGAACTCTCCTCGAAAGTGTTCGTCGCTATTCCGGCGAATGTGGCGGAGGGAACCGACCTTCCCGCGCGGGTTGTTACTGGCGAACGCAACGCCACTTATTTTAGAAATCGTGAGCCGCCGAATGGAGAGCAGGCTCTGTTGGTAGTAAATATCGATGATATACAAAATGTATCGCTCGGCGACATGACGCGCATCGGATCAAAGATGCTCACCGATCGAATGGACCTGTGGGTGGACATTGCCGCCAAAGACTTGGTGCTACCTGCGACAAGCAAAGAGGTCTGGAAGGCGGCACTAAAAGGGCTCACTGATGCCCATGTCTTTACTGTTGGGCAGCTGGCTAAGTACATTTCCGCGACGCGAGCGCGAATCCAAGAGGAAGGACAGCCTCTTCAATCGACGTTGGGTTATTGTCTGCCAATCCTACGGGTTCCGCGCGATTCCACGCTTGCTATCGCGGAACAGCAGCAGCGGCATCGATCCGCCTGGAAGAAGAAGTTTGAGCAGATGGTGCATGAGCGTGCACCGTTGCTGAGAAAGCAGACCAAGTCCCGACAAATACTGGAAAGAGAGGAACTGGCTCAACAATTTAGGAAAGTGAAGGATGAAATTGCTTCCGAGCACTGGGGCGTCATCGAAGCGTTCATCGATGCGCCACAGACTTGGAATCCGGAGGCTCAGGCGCTAGCCGAGCTCGAGTGGGAGACCGACAGGATCGACGGACTCTTCACGGGGCTTAAGACCAAAAAGGTCTCGCTGGCGCAGGAGACACTCGACTTCTATATGGATAAGGATGATGGCCTCCTAGACAAGAAGGACAGGGACTATCTCGAGCTGCTACTAGCGACGACAAAGAAGCAGCCCGGTGACGAGGATCGCGAGTTCTACGAGAATCATCGAAGCCTCATCGCAGAACGACCTGCGCTCAAGGCGAAATGGGATAGATTTGTATTCGGCGCGCCAATCGAATGCACCGACCTGTTGGTGGGGTTGCTTTCCGCGCTCCATCGTTTGAAGGCACAAGCGCCCAATTGGAGCGGCGATAAGCGGCTCGTGATCGAATGGAACGCTCGGGGCCGAACACAACATCTGGGTCTCAACGCGGACGTTGCTCGACTGTTCGACCTTAGATACAAGGGTCTTGAGAATCTTTTCGGGCCACGAGTGGAGTGGAATGTTGACCCATTGTTCAAATATCAGGCATTTATCGACGCCGAGAAGGCCAGCTCGAGGAAATACCAGAGTAATCAGTCGACCGCGCGAGCGGCGCTGCGGATACGCTTGGACCTTCATCTTCAAATCGGTGAAGACTTTCATTCTGTACAGGTCGACTATTTAGGTAAGCCAGACGCCGTCAGCGCAAGTTTGCCCGACGATTTGAGTCGATTGGTTAAGAAACCATTTGCGGACCTATCAGTCCAAAGAGTCAGAACGAGTAAAAAGGGACAGGCGCAACGCATCGCCTTAGGAGACTCTGGTTCGTTTGAGGCAGCCTATAACAGGGATGCGGGCTCGTTTGTCCCCGCACTACGCGACATATCGACGCTTGAAACTAAATGGCGCGAGTCATTAGATCGGTGTCAGCAGCGTATGGATGACGAAGAGTTCGCCGGAATTGCGGAAGCGTGGGAGGCCTTTCAGTCGAAATATACTGCCGCGATTGCGGACTTCGAGTCGGCGGGGATTGCCTCGGACTTACTGCTCGATCAAGCGCGCGATTATGCAGTATTGCTTGAGCGTCTCGAAGCACGGGCGGGGGATGACATCATTCGTCGAGAGCTTCTTGATCCGCTGCTGCGGTTAGGGGTTATCCGTGTCGAGGACGATCCTGCTGCGGCGATAGTGGCTCCCTGGAATCCCATGCGAATGGTATCCATCGCAGTGAAGGCACGTTCCGTGGGCCGGTTGTTTCAGCACATGCTGGGCTCCGACGAAATCGAGGTGGGAGATGAGCGGCTCTTTTTCGAGGAGCTGTGCAAAGAATCGCGACATCCCTATTACCCGGAGATCGCGGTGGGTTATAGCAAGGGAGATCCTACCCTATTAGTCGTCAGCGAGACGCTAGACGATTATTCGCTAATGGAACAACCCGTCAATGCGGCAGGAGTCGCAAAAACCAGCGAAGATCCTCAAGAAGGCGCGCACCGAGTTCGGGAGATTGTCGCGCGATATTTGGATCTACAGCCACACGAAAATGCCAGTCTCAGCGTGGCTCTCTTCGAGTGTGATTCCGCGGGCTTACCGCTCGCCGCGGTGGAGGCGTTAACAACTCTCCAGGAGTCGGAAATCCATTGCAATGTCACGTTGCGTCATCGGGACCGCCGATCATTGCAGAGAGTATATAACGATCTGCTGGAGCAATCCGACGCGGACCCCGACGCACCTGTTGCCAGCGAGACCTCGCGTAATTTCATGGCCAAGCTGAGGGTTGGTATTCGAATCGATCCCCCGGGACGGACTGCGGATGACTGCCGGCAAGTAGATATTGCTTATCTTCAAGATGTTGTGGCCCGACGGGCACGCGTTCAATGGCCGCAATTGCCAATCGTTCCTACGACGGCATCGATCTTGACTCACGTACCGCCGCGGTGGGCCTATAAAGCCCCTACCACGTCCGAATCGGCTGTCCGCTACCTCACGTGTCCTGAACAGCCGTTTGAGGGGCTAGCCTATGTAGGGGCGGTTGCCGCCGTCGTTGAACGACAGGCGAGCGCGCGTGGACACCGACGTCTTCCGATGCGCACGATATCGTTGAATGACGGGTCTGTGCGACAAGTTTTCGACGAGGCGCACGCTCTAGCGGAGTGGGTCGTTAACTATGACGATCTCCTCGATCCGGAGCAGCTTCGACATCAGAACGTTCGGGTAATTCGTTACCAAAAGGACCGTAGCAATGGGCGAAACGTCGTAGTTTCGTCGACTTCCCGATCGCGGGTCTTAGAGGTGCTTCTCCGGCGCCGATTAGAAGAGTTGGGCCTCGGTTTGACACGCGAGAAGACAGACGAGCTAATCGCGAAGTTGATAGGTGCCGCGACCGACATTTCCGGCGAGATTGTGCTGCGAGCCTCCAAACGCGGCACAGCCGCCG
>Ga0307474_10001586_pt1 | contig 16407 bp, 17 predicted proteins | sample atmos_gasesECM1C_2_FD_203312 | JGI IMG/M metagenome (GOLD analysis project Ga0307474, IMG submission 203312) | Hardwood forest soil microbial communities from Morgan-Monroe State Forest, Indiana, United States - atmos_gasesECM1C_05 | ecosystem: Environmental > Terrestrial > Soil > Temperate... | reverse complement strand
ATCGCTGGGGGTTCTCTATTCGGTGTTCGGACTCTACTACTATTTGAAGATTGCCAACGCGATGTTTATGGGCCAAGTGGAGAAGGGCGAGGAAAAACTGCCCGTGAGCTTGACCATGCGCGCCGCTCTCGGCGTGACCGCTCTCGCAACACTCTACATCGGCATCCTGCCTAACCGCTTCATTGAAATCGTAAACTGGGCGCTGGGGATTGCGCAGAACCCGAGCATTGCGAAGCTGACGCACTAAACCGAGTTCCCGATACGATAGAATCGCTTCTGACCGAGGCCGATTCGTGCCATCTTCCACTCCTCCCGAGAAACCCGTGCCCGATCAGAAGAAAAGCCCATGGGTGCAAGTCGGGCGATACAGCCAACTGGCCATGATGCTTCCCGCGGGGACTGTCGCCGGATGGCTTCTTGGCTCCGCGCTGGACCGCTGGCTGCACACCTCCTGGATCAGCATCGTAGGACTGCTCCTCGGAATCGCGGCAGGGATGATCGAGTTGATTCGCACCGTGTTACGCGATACGGAGTGAAGATGTAGCGGCGGACGCAGTCGTCCACGCGCACCGCGAAGCCAGCGGCCCGGACGAATGCGTCCGGGGCTACGTGAGCGACACTCGGGCGATACACCTCTCTACGGCTCTCGCGAGCTTTGCTTTACATGAACTACACATGAAGGATGATCAAGGAGACTCTGGCATGGCAACGGCGCCGCCAACCCTGGTCGACGCCGACGCGTTCTATGCTGGCGCGCTCGATCGCATCCGCAATTCGATGATCGGACTGGCTCTGGTTCTGTTCGCCGGGGCTTGGTGGAAGTTCGGGCGCGTCCCCGCCCTTGGCTTTCTGCTCGGCTGTATTATCGCCTATCTGAATTTTCATTGGCTGAAGAGCGGAGTTTCGGGTTTGACCGACCGCGTCACTCATAGCGGAAAACCCCAGTCCGGAAAGGGGATTATCGCCCGCTTCTTGCTCCGCTATGTGTTGTTGGGAGGCGCCGCGTATGTTATATTAACCAGTTTTCCCGGAAGTCTTCGTGGCCTGTTTGCGGGCTTATTCCTGCCTGTAGGAGCGATTGCCTGCGAAGCGTTGTACGAGGTTTACGCAGCCATCACGCGAGGGGTCTAGAACGGTCGAGACTGACACAAAAAGGTAGGAGCTAACAGTTAAAAGCTGTCTTATGGAAGAACTCTGGGTTACCAAAATTCTGAACCATCTGTTCGCCGATCCCGTCACCTCGTTTCTGCGGACGATTCACATCGAGCCCAAGCACCCCTTGGCGCCGATCTCAGATTCCTTCGCGATGGAGTTGCTCGTATTCGCGTTTCTGCTGATCCTTTTTCTGCTGGTGCGATCGCGCCTGTCCGTCGAATCCCCGGGCGGTTTGCAGCATGGATTCGAAGCGATCGAGGGTTTCGTGCTGGCCCAGAGCCGCGAAATTATCGGCCACCACAGCGAACCTTACACGGCTTTTTTCGCCATCGTCTTCATCTTCATCCTGGTATGTAATCTGATCGGTCTGATTCCGGGGTTCGAATCGCCTACCGGCGTTTCGAAGGTTCCGTTGGGATGTGCGATTTGCGCGTTCTTCTACTACCATACGCAAGGATTCAAGCATGCTGGGCCAAAATACCTTTTGCACTTTTTCGGCCCGCCGATGGAAGGCATGCCGATCTGGGCGCGCATTCCGATGGCTATCCTGATGCTGCCGATCGAACTGGTGAGCCACTTGGCGCGCCTGCTCTCTCTCACTGTCCGCCTCTGGGCAAACATTTTCGCCGGTGATTTGATCACCCTGGTTTTCTTTTCCATGATCCCGATTGGAGTGCCTATCCTTTTCATGGGCCTCCACATTGTCGTGGCGGTTTTGCAGGCTTACGTGTTCATGCTGCTGTCGATTATTTATGTTTCGGGAGCTGTCGCCGACGAGCATTAAGAGCAGCGACTCGTGGTCAGTTAATCGAAGAATAAAGCCTAGAGACTTAACCAGCCGCAAGCGTGAGGGCGTCTGCAAGGTATGACGTCAACCACCCACTGGCGGCAAATTGATAGAGGAGAAACACCATGCGTAAGTTAAGTAACATGTTCATGTTTTTATCTGCCCTGTGCTTCGCCATGCCTGCCTTCGCGCAGGGCGGCGGAGCCAGCGAAACTAACTGGATCGCCATCACTGCAGGATTCTCCATGGCGATCGCTTCTGCGGTTTGCGGCCTGGCCCAAGGCAAAGCCGTCGCCTCCGCGACCGAATCACTGGCCCGCAATCCCGCTGCCCGTCCCGGAATTCAGTTCGCGCTGATCCTGGGCCTGGTCCTGATCGAGTCGCTGGCCCTTTACACCCTGGCGATCATCTTCTTGAAGGTGAAGTAAGAACTTCGAGCCAACTCTAGAAAAGCCTCTGCCGGGAGCAGAGGCTTTTTGTTTCCTAAGGCCTGAAACTATCCATACTGAACCGAAAGACTAGACCGCGAGATCCCTCAGGGGCTAAAGCCCGAATCATTTCGCGACTCCAAGCGGCACGGCTGAAGCCGTGCCCTTCCAAAACCATTTATTCGCAAAACGATTTATGAGGTCGCTAGATCCCTCTACACAACAGCTGGTTTTCTAGATTTTCCGTTCGCCGCTCCACTCCTGGTCCTTGTTCTGAGGAGCGTGATGGAGGGCGTCAACCAGCAGCCGGCGGAGGCGGTACCGGCTATCGAGGTCGGTGCTTACAATCTCGAAGCCCACTTCATTCACACGCGCGCGGCGCAGTAGCACGTGCGCGCGAATCTTTGCACGCATGCCGAATGAAATTTCCAGATCGGCTTCGCTGCCGATGCGGAGGTTATCTTCTTTTGTGCCCATTCCGCCGCCCAGGCTCAACTCGCGAATCTGAATCCTGGATTTGCCCCAGGAACTGCCCAGCATGCCGTAGACGGTCTTCGCCAGCACTAGCCGCTCGTAGCGGCGCTGCCGCACCCATGGACATGCAGGCGCCAGATCCAGAGGCGCGATCGCAATCTCGGCGGGCTCCAGGCCACTGTCGGACATCACCTGCGAACTGTAGCGAGGATCGGTCTTGGCCAGGGCTTGGGCAGCCGCGATCCTGAGCTCGCGGTGGTGCACAAATCCAAAGGTCTTTTTAGCTTCCAGGATTTCCCGCAGTGTGGCTACCGCTTCCCCATCTTTCAACCTGCCCAAGGACTCGATGGCCTTTAGCTGCACGTAGGGAGAGCGCGAAGCGGCTTCGCCCGAACGGGCCATGGCGATCAGCGGCGGAGTCGCCGTCAGGTCGCCACTCATGCCAATTTCGTCAACCGCCTCGGCTAATACGAGCGAATCCAAAATCTCGGCCAGTTCGAGCAGTGTGCGCCCGCGATCGGCGGCGGCTCCATAGGCAATCTGCCGCACCACAATGTCGTGATAAAAGCGGTTCCATTCGGGCAAACGCGCAGGCAGCAATTCCAGCAGCGTGCCTACATCGAGCCGACTCACCAATCCCACTGCGCCTGAAGCCTGGCGCGGCTGCCCGGTGCGCAGAATTTCGCGCAATTGCAGCAGCACCGGGGATCCCAACTGCTTCACCAATTCGATCATGCGGTCGCATTCGTCGCGGCGCATACAGCGGAAGAAACGATCTGCGAGGTGCTCGGCGCCAGAGTGGCTGGTCCGTCGCAATACCGACAACATGTCCGGAGGAATTGGCTCCATGTGAAGCGCTTCCTCAATAAACTCGGGCAGACGATTCTCTACTCCCACGCGCGGACGCAAATCGCTCATCAGCACCGGCCGCTCCATGCTGATCAATTCGATACCGGCGCAGACTTCATTCACCGCACCGAAGTTCTTTGCCGAACTCGCTTCCTGACTCAAACGCACGAACGCCGCGCTGAGCAGGCTTTGCAGCTCAGCGTCTTTTTCGTGAATCAAATGCTCACTCAGCCTGCGGATCGCCTGGCCCATCGGCTCTCCGCCCAGGCGCGCGTAAAGGTCAGCCAACTGGCTCAGCCCAATCGCGGCTCGTCGTCGGGGTTCTATATCCTTGGCGCCCAGGCAACTTGAATAGTTATTCAAGATCTCGGTCGCACTCTGCTTATCGTCCCGATCGAGCAGAACTTCCACAAACTGCCGCAGGTTTCGAGGAGGGACGCAAGGCGCTTCGTGAGAAAGCAGAACACTCTTCTTGCCCGACTCTGGCACTTCCGCCCAGAACATACGGTCCAGGATGTCGGCGTGCGACTCTACCAGAATCCCGGCCTTGCTCATCTTCTCTTCTTGCAGCTTCAGAATCTGGCGCAGCGAGTCCATCTGGCGGCTCATGTGCTCCATCATCTGGTGCACCGCGTTTACCTTGACCTCGCCCTTCTGATAGCGCTCCAAAGCGAAGCGGATAGCCATGTGCTCGGCGGCCTTCATGAGCAGCGGCGTGTCTTCCTCGTCCGCGGTCGCAGCCTTTGCCGCCAGGCTTCCCAGCAACTGTTGCAAGTTCAGCCGCGTATTCGGATCGGTCCCCGTCAGTTCCTTCTGCAGATCTTCTTCTCTTACCGCGGGATTCTGCTGCGCTTCCCCAAATCGCGTCAGCAACCGGATCGCCTGAATCACTTCCTGTTCTTGCAGCGGAACCATTCCTCCGGTCCATGCCGGAGCAAATCCGGCTGCGGCGCCACCCGCAGGCCCGATCGGCGTTCCATCTGGAACCCATCTTCCCTTGCCCTTCCCTTGAGGAGTATTGGGAACGCTGCCCAATGGAACCATGGGTGTTCCATCAGTCGAAACTTGTCCGCCACCGCCGGCGTTCGCGCCTTCGGCGGCCGCGATCAGCTGCAATAATTTTTGGGGATCATTGAGCCACTGCTTGAACTCAGGTCCCAGGGTTTGCGCCGCGATTTGCGCCGCGATGCTCACATCCCCGGTCAGCGGATCGGCTGCGACAAACTTCACTTCGTTGATTCGGATGCCGCTGCCTGGTTTGTTCGCACCGAGAGCCTCTTTGATCTGCTTCGATACATCCTGCCCTTTCGACCCCGCTACAGTGAAAGCGCGCACCATCCGAACAAAGTCTTCCTCGCTCACGTCTTTGGAAAAGTGCAGGCTCGCGAGTCCCGCCGTGGTCAACAGAGTTGCAAAGCTCCGCTCTGCATTGCCCGTCTCCAGCGGGATTCCATCCAGCAGCAACTTGTTGTCGGAAACCCCCAGCAGGAAGCCCGCGTCTCCTGTCGTCGGCAGGCCTTGCTTCAACTCGTTCCACGTGATTTCGAACTGCGCCTCCGTGCGTTTGTGCTGATAGCCATACATCCGCGCATACTTGATAAGGATGTTCAGACTGTGCACAAATGCCCGCGCCGACGCCGCACGCGCACCTTGCGATGTGTTTATATTGGAGATAACAGGCTCCTCGGAACGCAGGGTTGAGCCTCAAGGTTAAAGCGAAAGAGTAAGCTCCGAAACGTTACGGAGGTAATAAGCGCGGCCAGGCAGGGCTGCCCTGGGACATGTCCCAAATAAAGGCCGCCTGACAAGATTAGAGGGAAAGGGAAGTGCACAAAGTCAAAGTCAAAAGGGGCGGACAAGAGTGTCCGCCACACACAACCGTCACACATAACTTTCCCAGCAACCTGCAATGGCGGGAAGTGCGTCTTAGCTTGCGGAGAATCGAACGCCTTTCTCTGTCCGCTTCGCTGGCGCGAACCGTTTCTCGACATCCACACCCTGTGAGGCACACTTCATGAATCGTCAATCAAAGTTTCCCAACACAACTACCTCCGTTCTTTCAGGTGCGATCCTGACTGCAGCCCTGCTCTTCACCGCGTCGCTACGGGTTCATGCGGATGATATCGACCGCTGCCAGCGACGAGTTGAGCACGCCGAGCACGAACTCCACGAGGCCATTGAAAGGCACGGACGCCACAGCCGGCAAGCTGAGCACGAAAGGCGGGAACTGCACGAAGCGCGCGAGCGTTGCTGGCGTGAGCAGCATCGGTGGTGGGATGAACATGAGCATCGCTGGCGCACCGAACGCGACTGGGACGAGCGCGATCACGACCGCTACTAGCCACACTAAGGGGGCAGACAAGAGTGTCTGTCCCCCACGTCATTAGGTCCCAAACGACAAGCCATAGACCCCGCTATAACCCCGCGGTATACTGCGTGCCAAACAGCTCAAGACAATCCCTCGGAGGTGCGCGTGTTCCGTAGATTGCGTCTAACCGTGATCCTGGGTGTGGCCTCGGCATTCGCTCAACAGGCGACTCCACAGACTGTTCCTCCCGCCGCGCCCACCCTCCCCGACACGCCTGCCGGTCACACGTTCAAAGCCTGGCTTGACTCGTTCAACAGCGGCGACCGCGCCACAATGGAGGCCTACTACCACAAATACGAGCCGGACAAATCGGTGGAACGAGAGCTCCGCTTCCGTGAAATGACGGGTGGTTTTGATCTTGTCAAGATTATGAAGAGCGAACCGCTTCACCTCGAGTTCCTCGTAAAGGAGCATCGCGGCGATACTCAGGCGCTCGGAGAAGTCGACGTGAAAGAAGGCGATCCTGCAATGGTAGTCGGCTTTGCCCTGCGTGCAATTCCGCCCGGAACCTCGTTAGCAAACCTTAATTTGACAATTGATGCTGCCACCCGAGCTCGCGTGATCGACGCGGCAATCGCAAACCTGAACCAGTTCTACGTTTTTCCCGAGACTGCAAAGAAGATGGAGGAGGCGGTCCGCGCCAGGCAGAAAAAAGGGGAATACGATGCAATCGCCGACGGCAATGCCTTCGCGAAAAGGCTGACGGAGAATCTTCAAGCCGTCAGCCATGACAAGCATCTGCGCGTGGATTTCAGTCCGGCTCCAATGCCGGAACGTCCCGAAGGCCCTCCGGATGCCAATGCCAGGGCTGAGTATCGCAAGCAGATGGAACGAATGAACTGCGGCTTCGACAAGGTCGAGATTCTGTCGGGCAATGTCGGCTACGTGAAGTTTGATGTGTTCGCCGACCCCGATGCTTGCGGCCCCACAGCCATTGCGGCCATGAATTTTCTTGCCAACGTTGATGCAATCATTTTCGATATGCGTGAGAATGGCGGCGGCGATCCGAAGATGGTCGCATTCATCTCCAGTTATTTGTTCTCTGAGCCAACTCATTTGAACGATCTGTGGGAGCGAAAGGACAACAGCACTCACCAGTATTGGACCTTGCCCTATGTGCCGGGAAAGCGCTTGGATGGCAAACCAGCATATGTGCTGAGCTCGGCACACACCTTCTCTGGCGCGGAGGAGTTCACTTACAACCTGAAGAATTTGAAACGGGCCACCATTGTTGGAGAAACCACCGGAGGAGGCGCCCATCCGGTCGCGGGTCACCGCATCGACGAACACTTCATGATCGGCGTCCCATTCGCTCGAGCCATCAATCCAATCTCTAAGACTAATTGGGAGGGAACCGGCGTTGAACCGGACGTCAAGGTCCCCGCTGCGGACGCGCTTACGACCGCTCAAAAACTTGTCGCTGAGAAACCGCCCGCGAAATAACATCGTTCTCATTCCACCAGGTGCAGTTCAATCCAGTCGAACTCGGACGCACACGAACGTGAAAGCGCCATCTTCAGTAAAATACTGCCGAAGGATCGCTGGCTAAACTCGTGAAACCTGCCTCCAAAACCACGGGCTTGCGCTACTGGATGGGGCGCGTGTTGCAAGAGTGCGACCACGTTGCCACCGACTTCAGCGCGGACCCGGTGCACGACCTGCGGGTGGCGCTGCGCCGCTGCCGATCCATGGCCGACGGAATGATGGCCATGGATCCCAACAAAGACTGGAAGGCGATGAAGAAGGCCGGCAAGAGTCTGTTTCAGAGCCTGGGCACGTTGCGCGACGTGCAGATCATGATGGAGTGGATTGAAAAGCTGGACGTCGCTACAAACCGTGAGGGCTCAGACGGTTCGCCGGCGCGATCTTCAGAACACTCGACGGACTCCCTTTCCTCAACAGAATCTGCGGGGAGCGATCAGCACGATTCCGTCCGAGCCCTGCTCAACATTCTCAAAGCGCGGGAATCCGAACAGAAGCACCAGGCCCGCGCCGTGCTAGACGAATTCGACCGCAAGCAATGGCGCCAGTGGAGCCAGTCATTGCCCTTGCGCGCCGCCCGCGTTCGCCCCGGTAGCGCCGTGTTCAAGCATCTGGCGCTGGAACGCTGGACGGCCGCCCGCGAACTGCACACCCGCGCTATGCGCAATCGGTCGCAGATCGCGTTTCATACGTTGCGGATCGGGATCAAACGCTTTCGCTACATCGTGGAGAATTTCCTTCCCGAGGAGCACGAAGCCTGGAGCAACGACCTGAAGCATATGCAGGATCTGCTGGGTGAGGTACACGACCTCGATGTGCTGTGGGCAACTGCGACGTCGTGCCACGTTTTCCACGACGAAGCGTCGCGCCAGAGTTGGCATACGCGCATTGTGGAAGAGCGGACGAAACGGATTGAAGAATATCGGCTGCGCATGGTTGGTCCGGATTCTCTTTGGAATGTTTGGCGCGACGGACTGCCACAAGGCAAACAGGTTCAGGAAATTGCGACTCGACGGATGAAGTTGTGGGCGAAGGTGCTCGATCCTGACTTCGCGCACTCCGAGCGCGTGGCGCGGCTGGCGCTTGAACTCTACGACGGACTTACCGCCACGGGACTGTTAGGCTCCTTAAATGGAAAACCCCGCAATGACGCGGCTGCGGATGTGCGCGCTTGCCTATACATTGCTGCTTTGCTGCACGACGTGGGCAAAGCGAAGGGAAATAGGAGACATCACAAGGCTTCGCTAGAACTGATCAATGCCCACGGTACGCCATTGGGCTGGAAGGCTGAGAATATGGAGCGCGCCGCTCTGGTAGCGCGCTTTCATTGCGGGGCATTGCCCACGCGAAGTCACCGAGCACTGCGCGACCTGTTGCCTGAGCAGCAGAAGATTACGATTCAGCTGGCAGCGATTCTGCGATTGGCCAATGCTTTCGATGCAGCGCACGACGGGCATGTCCGCCGATTACAGATCGAGAATGCGGCGGCTCAATCCCAAGGCCGCAAACGGCGAACCAATGGATTTCTGCGCAAGCCCGCGAAACTGGCGCCGCATGAGGCGTTGATGATTGGCGCGGACGGCTTTGTGCCTGATAGCACCACGGCACAGGCCGTCGCCGCGGAAAGATATCTACTCGAAACTATGCTGCGACGTCCCATCGTGGTCAGGGCAGCGGTGAAGAGTCCCAGAGGACGGCGAAGTGCGCTTGAACCTCGGAGAATTGCTTCCTGATGCCTACGTTTCGCATCATTCCGACCGAGTAAAGCGGGGAAACGATCCAGTCACTTTTCCTTCCAACCATACAACGTAGACTGTTTCCATGACTCACGGGCAATTAGTGGAGCATGCGGTTCGATGGCTGCGGTCGTATCGCTGCGGAGTGGTGCTATCGGAGCAGGCCTGCGTTAGCGGCGAAATGCCCGATGCCATTGGCTGGAAGCGGGCCAACCATTCCGTGTTGGTAGAGTGCAAAGTCATGCGCGCGGATTTTCTAGCCGACCGCGGCAAACCTTTTCGGAAAAAGCCGGAGCACGGAGTGGGCTGCGAGCGCTTCTATCTCACGCCTCCGGCTTTAGTAAAGACGGAAGAATTGCCGTCCGGGTGGGGACTGCTCGAATTGCGCCGCGGAAGAATCGACGCAATCCAGAACTCAGCAAAGAATTTGCGAAGCGCAGCGGGCCTACGGTACGAGATGAATCTGCTGCTGGCCAGCCTGCGGCGAGTGGAAGTGCGCATCGAACCGCAAAGTATTACCGACTTCCTGAAGTGGAAAAATCGTATGGCCGAGTACAATCGCGGGACGCTGCCGGAAGGCTTGGCCGCTGTCGAGGAAGAGTTGAATGTTTTCCTCGAGCCGGAAGTGCCGTGTTGATCCTGAGGACCTGTCGTTTACATATCCCTACGGCCTTCCATGGCTTTCAGCATGGTGATTTCGTCGGTGTATTCGATGTCGCTGCCGACGGGAATGCCCATCGCGATGCGGGTAACTTTCACTCCAGCGCGCTTGAGTTGTTGAGAGAGATAAGTCGCTGTGGCTTCGCCTTCGACGGTAGGATTCGTGGCCACGATGACTTCGTCCACGTTTCCCTCATCGACGCGAGTGATGAGATTCGAGATGCGCAGTTGTTCAGGGCCGATTCCGTGTAACGGAGAGATCGCGCCGTGCAGCACGTGGAAGACGCCGTTGAAGTGCTTGGTCTTTTCGATGGCAGCGATATTGGTGGGTTCTTCGACAACGCACACCAGGCGTTGATTGCGCGTGGGACTGGAGCAGTAGACGCAGGGCTCGACGTCGGTAATGTTGTTGCACACCGAGCAGAGGCGCAAGTTAGCCTTGACGTCGCGTACGGCTGCGGCCAGGGCTTCGGCGTCTTCGTCACTGGATCGCAGAATGTAGAAGGCCAGGCGCTGTGCGCTTTTCGCACCTACGCCGGGGAGCTTCTTCAGTTCATCAATCAGGCGGGACATGGGTTCGGCAAATTTGGACATTCTCAATTCACTTTCAATCGGCTCATGATCCGTTAATCTCTTCCAGTTGACGCTGCGGACAGATTGCAGAGGTCCTTCGCTCAGGATGACAAAAGCGATTCGATGACAAAGCAACTGATTACAACGCGACTATAGTCCGGGGATGCCTAGGCCGCCTAGCATGCCGCCGACTGTGGATTGCATTTGAGCGTCGACTTTGCGGGCGGCTTCGTTCACAGCCGCCAGGACCAGGTCTTGCAGCATCTCGATGTCGCCGGATTTTATCGCGTCCGGGTCGATGCGCAGGCTGAGCAACTGCTTGCGGCCGTCCATTTTTGCGGTGACGGTGCCACCGCCGGACGTGGCTTCGACCACGGTTTCCTGCATTCTTTTTTGCAGGGCTTCGTACTGAGACTTGGCTTTCGACATCAGGTCTTGCAGGTTAAATCCACCCATGAACACCTCGGCTCTCAGCTTCCGCTACTCGGCTTTCGGATTCTCTTAGCATCCGAAACCGGTCGGCTGCTAGCGTTTGTCTCTGTAGTCAATCACGGTGCGGACTTGGGCTCCGAACTTTTCCTGCATGCGACGGACGACTGGGTCTTGCTCGGCGCGGCCGCGGCCGCTTGGGCCAGGAGCGTGCGCCCCGCCACCATTACGTTTATTTTCCTGTGGGGTCACGGTCGCGCCGGGAACAACTCTTAGCTTCACCGCACGGCCCATGACGCCGCTGGCGGAGGCGATCGCCAGTCGTTTTGCCTCGGAACTGAGCGACATGTCGACTACAGTTTGCGATTCTTCAATCTTGATGACCAGTTCGTTGCCCTGAATGCTCCATTCTCCGGCAGAGAGCATGGAGACAAGAATGCGCTGGTTGCCGTCGCTGAGGGCTTGCAGAACTGCGTTCTGCAAGTGTTCCATTGGCGCCTGCGCTGCGGCGGTCGCTGCCGACGCTGGCGAAGCTTCGAACTGTGGCTCTAGCTGGGGTTCAGGAGCCGGCGGTTTGGTGGTGCCGGTAGAGATGTAGCCAGCTATGTCTCTACGGTCCTCCTCAAGTAAAGGTGAGGGCGCGGTGGAGCCCATGATCACTGGTTCGGGCGTGCTGACTGTGGCCACGATGCGGGGGCCGGTTGCAGGCGCGAGATCGGAGGAAGATTCCTGCCTGGGCGTACCTTTGCGGGCGGAGTCGGCGGCGAATGGGGAAACGAAGTTTGGACGCGCGGGCTCGGAGCGGCGCGTTTCGGAATTGGGCGTGGCGCCAACGATGGCGGGTCTCGCGGGCGGTTTCTGTGCATTTGACTGAGGCGCGGCCGCCACTTCGCTGAGCAGTTGCTCGATCGGGATAAGCTTTTGTGCGTGGGCCATTTTCAGCAGGCCGAGTTCAAGATGAAAACGTTGTTCCTGTTTGTATCCCAGCTCGCTGTGGGTTCGGAGCATGATCTGCAGGTGGCGCGCGAGATCTTCTTCGCCAAACCATTCTGCGACGCGAGCGACCCTCTCGCACTCTTCGCTCGACACTTGCAGTAAAGAAGAATCTTTGCCTGCAATTTTCGCGACTGTGACATTGCGTAGGAAACGAACCATCTGGCGGGCAAAATGTGTGGGACTGTGGCCTTCACTAATCAGGTGATCGACCTGGCGCAGAATTTCTTCGCTCCTGCCTTCGGAGACGGCTTGCATCACTTGTTCGAGAATGTGAGCGGGCGCGGCGCCGACGAGGTTACGAACAGAGTCGGAGGTGACTTTTCCGCTGGAGGATGCGATGGCCTGATCGAGGATGGAGAGCGCATCGCGCATGGAGCCGTCACCAGCTTCGGCGAGCAGGGCGAGGGCGTCATCGTCGGCTTCGATTTTTTCGTGCGTAACCAAGTCGCGCAACTGGGCGACGATGGCGTCGAACTTGACAGCGCGAAAGCTGAAGTGCTGGCAGCGCGAGCGAATGGTCTGCGGAATGTCCTCGGGCTGCGTGGTGGCGAGCATAAACACGATGTGTTCGGGCGGTTCCTCCAGGGTCTTGAGGAGCGCGTTGAAAGCGGCGTCGGTGATCTGGTGGGCTTCGTCGAGAATGTAGATCTTGAAACGGTCTCGAGCAGGGCGATAACGGGCGGCCTCGCGAAGTTCGCGGATCTCGTCGATGCCGCGGTTGGTGGCGGCGTCGATTTCAATGACGTCGACGGAATTTCCGGCGCGAATTTCGGTGCACGACTCGCAGACGCCGCAGGGTTCTGGGACAGGGCGGTCTTTGGAGCGGCAGTTCAGCGCCATGGCCAGGATGCGAGCGACTGTGGTCTTGCCGATACCGCGATGCCCGCTGAAGATGTAACCGTGGGCGGAGCGTCCCTGTTCGATGGCATTTTGCAGCGTACGGGTGACGTGCTCTTGTCCGATAACCTCGGCGAATTTCTGAGGACGGTATTTGCGGGCTAGGACGGTATAACTCATGGACGGAAGAGTCGATTATACGTGATCTGCGGGGCTGGTCGCGGCTGGAGAAGCAAAAGCTTTTGACCTTAGAAGCCGCTGAGAGAAGCCGCGGAGTACGCCGAGAAATAGCTATTTTGTAACGGACCCCTCTTTATCTTCGGCTTCCGCTTCCTGCGATTCCGCTACTTTCAGGCGGTATCCGTTAGGCTCGCGGACGACGTATTGGCGCACACCCCAGGGACGCACGCTCAACTCTTCAGTGATGTCTGCTCGACTGGCGCGGTGGTGCGCGTAAACGCTGTCGATGTCGCTGACCCAAAGAAAGATGTCGGGAGCGAGGCGGCGCTCGCGAATGGTCGTTGCAAGTTCAGGATCATGGGTGAGGTAGAGCAGGGCGCCGCCGGCGCGGATGCCGGCGTATACCGGAGGATCTCCCCAGATCCACTGCTGCCGGAAGCCGAGCGTCTGCTCAAAGTAGCGAACTGTGCCGAGTACGTCCGAAGTCGCAATCACGGGAACCGCCAAGCTGAAGTTCTTGAGCGTCATGAGCATTCCCAAAAGCAGCAATGGGTTTGGATTATACCGCAGGCGTGAACGCGGACAGGGCTTGCAGAGCGCGCTCGCACGCGATAGGCTGGTGCCTCAAGATTTGGCGGATGTGGCTGGGGCGAAGCAAGTTTCCGGCGGGCCACAAAGGAGAATCTATGCAATTGAAATTACAGAAGCGAACAGTAGATCGAATTCTGGCCATCGAGTGCAATGGGCGGATTGTGTTTGGGGAAGAGTCTGCCCTGTTGCGGGACGAGGTGAAGAAGGCCATTGCGGATGGCACCAAGAGCATTGTCCTCAACCTTGGCGAAGTGACCTACATCGATTCAGGAGGGTTGGGCACGCTGGTCGGGCTACACACTACCGCGCAGAAAGCAGGAGCCACGATCAAACTGGCAAATCTGACGAAGCGGGTGGGCGACCTGCTGCAGGTGACCAAATTGCTGACCGTGTTTGATGTGCACGAGTCGGAGTATGGGGCGCTGGAGTCTTTCCGCACGGCGGCGTAAACCTTCTCCTTAAGTTTCTAGAAGGTCAAAATCCCCGCCTTTGCCACACGGAACGCGGCAAAGACGGGGCACCCGGTTCATCGCGGAGTGGACAGACTTGAGGCCAGCAAGGCGCAGTTCTCGCGCTAAGAAAGACAGCCCGAACAAGAGTGGCGAGATGCGTTTGCGGATCGAGCGGACGATTCGCGCGATTCCGCGGGGGAAAGTGTCGACCTACGGCGGTGTCGCGCGGGCTGCTGGATTTCCCGGGGCGGCGCGACAGGTGGCGGCGGCTTTGCGCCGCGGATTCGGATTGCCTTGGCAACGGGTGCTGGGGGCTGGCGGCGCGATCAAGTTGCAGGGGGACTCGGCGGTAGAGCAGCGGCTGCGACTTGAGGCCGAGGGCGTGCGGTTTCGCGGGCGGAAAGTGGACATGAGGGCGTGCGAGTTTAAGTTTGGACGGGCGAGGAAGGGAAAGTGATGTGCGTTAGCGGCGGCATATTTCTTTCGCCCCTTTCGGGGCTTTTTCATCTTTGCCTATTCGCTACCCACGGCTTGCCCCGTGAGCTGCACTCTTTCGCCACTCGGTGGCTTGGGGCGACTGTGCTGTCCCAGAGGCGGTCGCGCTACGTAATTACTTTTTGAATTGCGGGTCGATTTCGACCTGGTATCCCGTAACCATTTTGTTGGTCTCGTTGGCCATTCCCACCACCGACATTAATTCTTTGAACATGGCATCGGTCATGCCTTTTTTCTTGGCGGAAACGGTGTGCGACGCGATGCAGTAGTTGCACTGGTTGGTGACGCTGACGGCGACATAGATCATTTCTTTCGTCAACGGATCGAGCGCGCCGGGAGCCATGATCTGCTTGATGTCTTCCCATGTGCGCTTGAGCGTGGCGGGATCGTGGGCGATGGCTTTCCAGAAATTGTTGATCCAGTCGGTTTTGCGGGTGGTCATGATGTCGTCGTAGACGGCGCGGACTTCGGGGCTGGCATCTTTATACTCGATCAGGCCTAGTGTCGACATGTTGACTCCGTCGTGATGGATTTATCAAATCAAAAGATTGCCGCAGAGAGCGCCGAGAAAAGCGCGTAGAGAACGCGGAGACAAGCAAGGCATGTCTACGTCTTATGGGGAAGTTCTCCAGCTAACAATTTGCCCACCTCCGCTGCGGGGACGCGCACGCCGACGTAGAAATGGCCGAAGAGGGCGTAGACGGCGCTGACTTCGTCGAAACGCATTTCGTAGATCAGCTTCTTGAAGACCAGAGGATTGTCGGCGAATAGATCGACTCCCCACTCCCAATCGTCGAATCCGATGGACCCGCTGATGATCTGTTTGACTTCTCCAGCATAGCGGCGGCCGATGAGTCCGTGATCGTTCATCTGGCGTGCGCGTTCTTCGATCGGCAGTTTGTACCAGTTCTTGTCTTCGCCGCGGCGGCGATCCATAGGATAAAAGCAGGCGTAGCGGTGCGGTGGAATCTCGGGGTAGAGACGCGGCCGCATGGCTTCTTTGTGACGTTCTAGCTTGCAGGCAATCTCCGCTTTCCACTGGTCGGAATGGGGCTCGATGCCCTGGTCGGTAAGTTCCTTGTAGATCTTTAGCGTGGACTCGTAGAGTCCGAGTTCGATGATGGAAAGATAGGATGAAGTGGGCTCGAGATAATCGCTGAGTCGCAGATTGGCGAGTTGGAGTTCGGCCTGGTTGAGATCGGCGAAAGATTCTCGGAAGTGAATCAGCATGAGGTCGCCCTTGTGGCCGATGAGAGAGAAGAGCGCTGACTGTCCTGGGGAATGTCTTTCCATGGTGGAAAGGGCGTCGGAAGCTTCTCTGGCAATGGCCGATTTTTCAGCGGCGGGCAGGGCTCGCCAGGATGGCCAGCGGAGTCGCATCATCTGGTGCAGAACGCTGTAGCCTTCGGTGGTCAGCGGGACGGCAGGAACTTCAGCAGATATCTGCGGTCGGGCATGGTCAGTCGTGGTCATTCGGACCTCTTTGCGGACGGTGCTTCCAAAGAATGCAAAAAGAATATTGTACGCGGTGCGGAACGGGGCTGAGAATTCAGGTGAATTTGCCGTGGAAAAAAGCGCGCCCCGGTACGGGGCGCGCCCAGTGCGACAGGGGAAACTTAGAAGCTGAAGCGAGCCCCCACCGTGACGACACGGGCCCCAAGAGCAGCCTGAGCCCGGCCGAAGCTCGGGTTCGGCCTGGGTGGGTTGCCAATATTGTTTGCGATACTGGTCGGGTCGAAGTTCAAGTTATTAAAGACATTATAGGCATCGAGCCGGAGCTCAAGCCGTGAGCTCTCGCCGAGGATTTTGTTGTTAGGAAAGCCGAAGGCTTTGGAGATGGTCATGTCCACGTCTCTGTATCCAGGACCGTTGAGCGAGTTGCGCTCGACGCCGGGGGACGGAGGAAGTGCTGAGC
>Ga0307474_10001585_pt1 | contig 16410 bp, 14 predicted proteins | sample atmos_gasesECM1C_2_FD_203312 | JGI IMG/M metagenome (GOLD analysis project Ga0307474, IMG submission 203312) | Hardwood forest soil microbial communities from Morgan-Monroe State Forest, Indiana, United States - atmos_gasesECM1C_05 | ecosystem: Environmental > Terrestrial > Soil > Temperate... | reverse complement strand
ACATACATCACGCCAAACGTCCCGATGATCGACAAGGGAACTGCCACGCTGGGAATGAATGTGGCCCGCAAGTTTCGCAGGAAGAAGAAAATAACGATCACGACCAGCACGATGGTGAGCGCTAACTCGAACTCGACATCCTTCACCGACGCGCGGATGGTCGTGGTCCGGTCGGTGAGAATCTGCACTTTGACCGCCGAGGGCAACGACGCCTGCAACTGCGGCAGCAGCTTCTTGATGCGGTCGACCACGCTGATGATGTTCGCCCCGGGCTGGCGCTGGATGTTCACGATCACCGCCGGAGTCTGATTCATCCAGGCCGCGAGCAGAGCATTTTCTGTCCCGTCGATGACGTTCGCGACATCCTTTAAGCGCACGGGAGCGCCATTGCGATAGGCGATGACAATCGGCTTATATTGCTCGCTGGAAAACAGCTGGTCGTTGGCTCCGATGGTGTAGGACTGCCGTGCGCCGTCGATCACGCCTTTCGCCTGGTCGACATTCGCCTGGGCCATGGCGGTGCGAATATCTTCCAGGCTCAGCCCGTAGGAGGCGAGCGCGGTTGGATTCACCTGAATTCGCACGGCAGGCTTCTGCCCACCGCTGATCGAGACCAATCCCACGCCGGGCAATTGGGAAACTTTCTGCGCCAGCGCGGTATCGGCTAGATCCTCCACCTTGGACAGCGCAAGAGAGTCCGAAGTCAATGCCAGCGTGAGGATCGGGGAATCGGCGGGATTCACTTTGTTGTAGATAGGAGGATTCGGTAAATCCGTCGGCAAGAATGTCGCCGCCGAGTTGATGGCAGCTTGTACCTGCTGCTCTTCGACGTCGATATTCTGGTCGAGAGCAAACTGCAGCGTGATCACCGAACTGCCCAGCGAACTCGTCGAAGTCATCTGGCTCAGACCGGGAACCTGGCCGAATTGACGTTCCAGCGGAGAGGTCACCGATGACGCCATCACGTCGGGATCCGCGCCGGGATAGAAAGTTACGACCTGAATGGTTGGGTAATCGACTTCGGGCAAAGCCGAGACCGGCAGTTGCAGAAACGCCACCCACCCCACCAGCAGGACTCCCACCATCAACAGCGTGGTCGCCACTGGTCGAAGAATGAATAAGCGTGAGGGACTCATGAAGCGGGGGTCCCTGAAGCCGCAGCGGTGCCTCCATTTTTCCCGTTCGGAGCATTGCCTGGACTTGGGTTGCGCGGCTCAATCTTGCTGCCGGTTTGTAATTTGTCCTGGCCATCGGTAACCACAGTGTCTCCGGGATTGAGCCCGCTGGCAATCACTGTAGTGTTGCCTTGAGTAAGAGAGATCGCGACCGTGCGGGCTTCGACAGTGTTGTCGGACTTCACCGCATACACGAACGCTCCCTGGGGACCGCGCAGGATCGCCGCCGTGGGTAACACGGTGCTGTTGTTTCGCGTTTCAAGAAGCAGGTTTGCATTCACGAACTGGTTGGGCCAAAGCTGGTTGTCTTTGTTATCGAAGACCGCTTTAAGCTTGGCGGTTCCTGTCGTCTGATCGATCTGGTTATCAATGGTCATGAGTTTCCCAGTCGCCAGTTTGGTCTGGTCGTCGCGACTATAGGCCTCCACCTCCAGCGTGGAGTTCTTCATGTGCTGCGACACGGTCGGCAACTGATCCTCGGGCAGGGTGAAGATCACCCCAATCGGTTGCAATTGCGTGAGAATCAGCATGGGAGTGGTATCGGCCGCGTGTACGATATTTCCCGGGTCCACTTGCCTAAGCCCAACCCGTCCGGTGAACGGGGCCGTGATGTTGCAATAGACCAGCTGCAGCTTAGCGTTATCGATCTGAGCCTGGTCGGTGCGCACCTGGCCATCGAGCTGGTCCACGAGGGATTTTTGCGTGTCCACTTGCTGCTGCGCAATACTGCCAGAGGGAATCAGGGTGGTAAAGCGCTCAAGGTTCAATTTCGCATCGCGCAGAGTGGCCTGGTCCTTGAACAACTGCGCCTGCATCTGTTCCAGTTGTACCTGGAAGGGGCGGGGATCAATGACTATTAATAAATCGCCTTGCTTTACAGTCTGTCCTTCCTTGAAGTTGACCCGCATGATCTGTCCGTCGACGCGACTTTTTAGGTTCGCGGTATAGAACGCAGTCACCGATCCCAGTCCGACCAGATAAACCGGCACATCTTGCTGTTGCACCTTGGCCACCGCAACTGAAGCGGCACGGGGGCCAGCAGCTTGCGCCTTCTGCTGCTTTGCGTCGCTGCTGCTGCTACTGCTGCAACCAGACAAAGATGCGCACACGGCCAGTGCGACGGCGGTGACCATTCGAAGGTTGAAAGGGAAGCGAATCAGGGAGGGTAGTTGGGCAGAACTTGAAGGAGTTATGTTCACGGTTTCCGTTGGGTGGTGCGCCACTTCACAAGACCGGCGATTAAATTGCCATTCATTAGACGTATTCATTTTGGACTCGGTTGCGAAACCTCTGCCCGGAAAATGGGCAGCAGACCTTCTCGCGCCGAGATCCTCCCGCTGGAGAGGCTCAGGTAGGAACCGGAACGCAGCCTTAATAGTAGAACCGTACGAACCAAGCATCAACCGTGGCGTCGCGGCAGGTCAAGCGCAGGGCGAAGGTTTTACAAATCTTTACTCGCTTTGACCCTTCGTTACTATCGCGGCGTTTGCAGTGCAGAGGGAGCAGGATGGAGGACTTCGTAGGCGGTAATTTCAGATTCGTGTTGCAGGGTGAGGCCGATATCATCCAGCCCATTGAGCAGGCAATGACGCACGAATTCGTCGATGGGGAATTTAGCCGCGAAGCTCTTATCGTCCCGCACCTCGCATTGCTCGAGGTCAATCGTCAACTGGTAGTCTTTGATATCGCGGGACCGCCGCATCAGTTCAGAGGCCTCATTCTCCTTCAGGCACACCGTGAGAAAGCCGTTCTTCGTGCTGTTATTGGCGAATATGTCCGCGAACGAGGAAGAGATAACAGCGCGGAAGCCAAAATCCGCAAGCGCCCACACCGCGTGTTCGCGCGAGGAGCCGCAACCGAAATTCTTCCCCGCCACCAGTATGCTTGCGCCCGCGTAACGCGGCTCGTCCAGAACAAAATCAGAATTCTTCTTGCCGTCTGCCGCGAATCGCCAGTCGTAAAACAAAAACTGTCCAAAGCCAGTGCGCTCGATCCGCTTGAGAAACTGTTTGGGAATGATCTGGTCAGTGTCGACATTCACACGCTCAAGGGGAGCCACACGGCCGCGATGACTACGAAAAGCTTTCATTGTTTTCTCGCATCGGCCGGGAGGTTTTGATCAGGACTGTAGCGTTCCGGGGCGGAGCATAGTTCTTCGGTGAAGCCGAGCTTCCAGCGCCCGCATAGGCAAAGCACTGGTAACAAGGGCCTTAGCCCCCGAAGGGCCCGCTGCCGAAGTCGACCATCAACCCTGTCTGACATCACCGAAACTTCCAATCCCGAATATCCGTGAAATGTCCCTCAATCGCCGCTGCTGCCGCCATCATCGGACTTACCAGGTGCGTTCTCCCACCGCGTCCCTGCCGTCCTTCAAAGTTCCGGTTGCTGGTGGAAGCGCAGCGCTCGCCCGGCTGCAAAATGTCGGGATTCATTCCCAGACACATCGAGCATCCCGACTCGCGCCATTCGAAGCCCGCATCCAGAAAAATCCTGTGCAAGCCTTCCTGCTCCGCGGCACGCTTCACGGTCTGCGACCCCGGCACCACCATGGCGCGCACCTTCGCGCTCACGTGATGTCCCTTCGCCACCCGCGCGGCCGCCCGCAAATCCTCGAGGCGCGAGTTCGTGCAAGACCCGATAAATACCCGATCGACACCGATATCTTCAATACGCTTCCCGGGCTCCAGGCCCATGTAATGAAGAGCCAGTTCGGTGGCGCGGCGATCGGATTCTTTCAAGCTGCTCGCCTCAGGGACCCTGCCCGTAACCGGGGCCACCATCCCGGGATTCGTTCCCCAGGTCACGAAGGGAGAAAGCTGCGCCGCGTCAATTTCCACCGTTTTGTCGAATGCCGCCCCGTCATCGGAATACAGAGTGCGCCAATGATCCACCGCCGTTTCCCAATCGCCACCTTGCGGAGCGAACCGCTTCCCCTGCACATAAGCGAACGTAGTCTCGTCGGGCGCTACCATTCCCGCGCGCGCACCCGCCTCGATGCTCATATTACATAGCGTCATCCGGCCTTCCATGGACAGTGCGCGCACCGCTTCGCCGGCATATTCGATCACATGGCCGCTGGCGCCGTCAGTGCCGATCTGTCCGATGATTCCGAGAGCCAGATCTTTCGCGGTCACGCCGTCTGGCAAACGCCCGTGGACGTCAATCTTCATCGTCTTGGGCATCTGCTGAGCCAGGCACTGCGTCGCCAGAACATGTTCTACTTCTGACGTTCCAATGCCAAATGCGAGCGCTCCGAACGCACCATGAGTGCTGGTGTGGCTGTCGCCGCAGACGATTGTCATCCCCGGCCGGGTCAGCCCCAGTTCCGGCCCAATCACATGTACGATTCCCTGCTCGGGCGAGTCCATATCGAACAGCCGCACGCCAAATTCCTTGCAGTTGGCCTGCAGCGCTGCAATCTGCTTCGCCGCAACAAGATCCGTAATCGGAGTGCCGCGCGGCTCGGTGGGAATGTTGTGGTCAACGGTGGCTACGGTCCGCAAGGGTTGCCGTACTTTTCTCCCCGCAACTCGCAAACCATCAAAAGCCTGCGGCGACGTGACTTCATGGACCAGATGAAGATCGATGTAAATAATGGGAGATCTACGGCTGGGTTCCGCCACCAAATGAGCGTCCCATATCTTCTCGAAAAGTGTTTTGCGTGCCGCCATCTATGCAGTAATCAAACAGGTCTAACGCAAGAACGTGAATCCCGAACATCTAGTTTTTCACAGCATGCGGATACGAGCAAGCCGCCTCCAGCGCGGCCGGCACAATCTCTCAAAATTGAACTCACGCCCCCCAGTCTCAGGTATCATGAAACTTCACCCCCATGATCAACGGCAAATATATCGCGGTCGTAATGCCCGCTTACAACGCGGAAAAAACCCTCGAAGCGACAGTAGGCGAACTACCGGACCTGGTGGATATCCGCATTCTCGTGGACGACCAGAGCTCCGACCGCACCGTCGAACTGGCACGCCGGCTCGGACTTCAGGTTTTCCAGCATGACCGTAACTACGGTTACGGCCGCAACCAGCAGACCTGCTACCGCGAAGCCTTGGCCGCGGGCGCCGATGTGGTCATCATGCTTCATCCCGATTATCAATACACGCCGCACTTAGTCACGGCTATGGCCAGCATGGTAGCCTACGGTGTTTACGATGTAGTGTTGGGATCGCGCATCGTCGGCGGCACCGCACTACTCGGAGGCATGCCGGTTTATAAATATGTTTCGAACCGGCTGCTTACGGCGTTCGAAAATCTTTTTCTGCGGGTGAAGCTTTCCGAATATCACACCGGATATCGCGCCTTCAGCCGTAAGGTGCTCACCGAGCTGCCACTGCTGGAAAACTCCGACGATTTTGTCTTTGACAATCAGATGCTCGCGCAGTGCGTGCATTTCAGTTTTCGCATTGGAGAAGTCTCTTGCCCCACCAAGTACTTCAAGGAAGCGTCGTCCATCAACTTCCGTCGTAGCGTGAAATATGGTTTTGGCGTGCTGGCTACGACCTTGCAATTCGCGCTGCAGAAGGCGGGATTGATTCGCCTGCCGCGCTTCAGCGACCGGGGTCGCAAGCTCGAAGCCGGCTACCCAACGTACTACGCCAGCAGAACCGCGCGCAGTGCTTAGAGCCGGCGAGTCGGCGCAGTGTCGTTCGAGACGAAAGCGGCGGGTTTGCGAACTAGCTTTTCCGCGACAAAAATCCCAATACCTTGCTGGCCAACTCGTCGGAAAATCCGAAGCGTGCCTTGGCCCGCGAGTAAAGATCCACAGCCTTCTTGTCGAGCCATATCATCGCCGATTTTCCCCAGCCGTCCTGCGGTCGGGCGAAATAATCGGTCGAATGACCGGTAATTTTCTGGTCCGGCTCGACCGTGTAATAGTACAAAGCCAGGCTCTTGCGTGACTGGCCGTGTGGGCACGTGAGCGGATCAGGAAATCCGTGCAGTGATCGCTCGTCGGTTGTAAAAATCAGTGCATGGTTCAATAGCGGAGGATACTTCGCCGCGCAGCGAGCCATCTTCTGCTCCCATAGTTCGAGCGCTCCGCCCCACTGTTCTGGCCATTCCGGATTCAGATACAGAATCAGATTCACGCGCCGGCGCCAGTTTGTGTGGAAGTGGTGCATGGAGAAATCCGTATGCACATTTAAATAGCCACCCGGCCCGGACTGGTGCAGTCCGCCACCCTCTAACATGGGGTCCGCCATCAGGTGCGGAATTCCGGTCAATTCTGAAATCCATGCCACAAATTCGGGAGAGTTCAGTTCGTCGGTGGCGGCCGCTATGGCTGGCGGAAAAAGCTGCCGCTTCGCCATTCCCAGCTTGTTCTCGTTGGCGTGTTTGTATTGGGTCCAGGCTTCGCTGGTGGCGCGAGGGAATTGCGCGGCCATCGCCAACGCGGTTGCGGGCTCAAGAAAATCTTTTATCAGAACGTGCGGGCAGGGCTGGTTGACGCGGTATTGCCTTGCTAGGACGGGCAGCAACGTCTTCCACTTCTCATAAGGAAACAGCCGGTCGATGCTCTGAACAAAATCCCCCACTGCTGGCGCAGTCGACATTTGAGAAAAGCTCTCCTAACAGTAATAGTGTAGCTGATCGCGTGTGTGTTGGGGGTACTCTTGCCCGTCTGGTGCGCGAGCAGGTGCCTTGCTTACTTCTTTTCGATCTTTAAATATCTTCATCAATATCTTCATCGTCTCTCTGGACTTTCAATCTCTCTCTAGGGAAGACGGCAAACCCGCACCGAACCATTCTGATAGACGCAATCGAGTTCGGCCACCGGCGGAGTTTCGACAACCACCCAGCTCACACCGTAGTTCTGTTTGAGCCGCGAGAAGTCTCCCGACCGGAAATTCTTCCACGGAGTCTGCGCCTGCACTTGCGACCACCATTCTTCGGCCAACGGAGGAAACATGCTGACCACTCCGTTGTCTTTCACTCCGTCGGCCAGCCGGCTTCGCTCGGCTAAGCACCGAAACCCAATTTCATCCTCACCCGCCATGTCCATGTAATAGGGATCCAAAGCAAAGACCGCGGACGCTGGCGTGTTTTGTCGAATCCAAACAAACGCTTGTGCCCATGGGTTTTTGGGTGCGGCACCGGGCCATTCCAGATGCGCGCTTGCGGGAAACAGCGCCCGCTGCGCCATGAACATTCCCACACTCAAAGGCGCGAATAACAACAGCCAGCGCCACACGCGATTTTGGAGCACAGATTCGCCGAGAAATCCGCCCACCATGACAAACATGACGATGTAAAGGAAATGCAGGCTCCGAAGAGGTTGCAGGCGCGCCAGAGCTTCAAAGCGCGCGGGGAGGTCGACCAGCACCGCGCCAACCAGGTAAATCGAGCCGTAGAGCGTGCATGTCCGGCTTACGCGCTCGACCGTTCGCCATTCCCTCCGCCGCGCTATCCTGCCCAACCACCAGAACAGCACCAGGGGCGCCACAATTCCCAGCAACTCATACCACGCCCAATTTTGAATGTAATGATAGGGATGACGTTTCGCCGCTTCGTGATAGGCGGACGAAGGCGCCAGCGCCAGAGGGAGTGGCAACAAGAGCAAAGCCGCGAGTCTGGTGGCGCCCAGGGCCTTCCAACGACCTTCAAATCTGTCCATCACCACGAACAAGAGACAGAACGAAAATGGAAACACCCACATGAGCGGATGCATGCAGGCGGCAAATGCCAGCCACAGCAAGGCCCGCACATAATTTTTTTCCAGAGTTCGCACCAGTGCGAATATTCCCGCGAACGCCGCCAGATTCCGCGGGTTCAAATACTGGTCCATGATGTAGAGCGCGGTTCCCGACACTGGAATCGTCAACAGTACCGCTACCAGGCAGACTCCTCCCCACTGCGCTCTCGCACTCGAAAAGAAGAGGCGGGACAATTCCCAACAGGCGAGAAGCAGCAGGAAAATAGAGGCCAGCTGCCACAAAGACAATCCGACTTCCATGGGCAGATGGGTTACGCGCAGAGAGAAGGCAATAACATTGGGGAAGAAGGTCAGACTGGCGTGCGAGAGGAAAAATTCGCGGCCCACCGGAAATAGCTCCGGATGCAGGATCTTCTCCACGCCCGGCAGGTAGATTTCCGAATCTTCGACGAAGGGATGGTATCCCTGCACCAGCAGCGCGCCCGCCGTCAGCAACAGCAGCCAGAGATAATCCGAGATCTTCTGCTTGTGAGAAAGAATTTTCACTCGCCTATTGCGACCGCAACCCTTGACGGGACAATCGACAGCTCTCGCTTCCATTCCGCAACCCATGATGCGACTGCGTGGGCCGCCAGCACCGCGTAGCGGGGATATTTGGGCCGCCGATAATCATCTTTCGAGTGCGTCAAATAATAAATTACAGGAAATAAAGGAAATACCAGAACGAACTCCTTACGTGCCCTGCCAGTGGCGGTTTGTCGATATCAATTTCAGATTCTGCTTGCGCAAGCGCCATTCGCTCCCAATCGGTCCCGCAAGTCTGAGACGAGCCTATACTTTGCCACAACAGAACTTCTGCGTCCTGTTTTTGTTGCTCTTTCCATTCTTAGGATGCCTTGACGGACCTCAATCCGCGACTTGCGGCTTTCTTTCTGGCTACGTAGCATCTAATGAGGATGGCCGCTGCCCTCATGCCGGATCGCCTAAAGCCCAAGATGGCCTTTGGGGAGATCATCGCGTTCGCCTACGACACATTCTGCAGCAATAAGGTCCGCTTCATCCTGACCGCCTTGGGCATGGTAATCGGCACGGCTTCGCTTATCCTGGTGGTCACCATTGGCATGACCGGCCGGCAATTTGTTCTCAATCAAATACAGGCCATCGGCACCAACGAAATTTGGGCGGAGTACCTCGGCGGTGCTCCGCACATCAGCAATTCCAATCCCGACCCGCTCACCAACGACGACCTGCAGGCAGTTCAGGAGGTAGTTCCAGGTATCGTCGCTTCTTCCCCGGTAACTCAACTTTCTGACCGGGTTCCCGTCGGCAGCGGCAGAGAGAAAGACGTCACCATTCTCGGCGTGAGTCCTGAGTATTTGCGGGTCCGGAACCTGGTTATCCCTTCGGGTAGATTTTTCGATCAGGAGGATTCTCAGGCCCACAACAAAGTCGGCGTGATTACCGAGAAGATGGCAATCGAGGTATATGGCTCATCGCAAGCTGCCGTGGGCAAGGTGATCAAACTCACTGGACTGCCCTTCACCATCATCGGAACCTTCAAAGAGCGCGTGGAAACGTTCGGGCAGTCGGAGGTAGTGGATAACACGATGCTGATTCCCTACTCCGTCAGCCGGTATTTTATGGAGATTCCGAGCGTTAAACTTCTGTATTTCTCGATGGAGGATCCCTCCATGGTGATCTCGGCCACGGCACAGATCAAGCGCGTCCTGCAGTCGCGGCACCGCTCTGAATCGGTTTACGACGTCGCCAATCTTACCGCCCTGCTTTCCATGGCGGATCGCATTGCCACGGGCTTGACTTGGGTTCTGCTTCTGATTTCCATGGTTACCCTGGTGGTCAGCGGCATCGGAATCATGAACATCATGCTGGCGACGGTGACTTCGCGCATCCGCGAAATCGGCATCCGCAAGGCAATCGGCGCCACCAACCGGGAGATCCGCTTTCAGTTTCTCGCCGAGGCTATTCTTATCTCGCTTATCGGGGGGTTCGCAGGAATTGTGATCGGCTACGCCATCCCTTACTCCGTACGCTTCCTCACGGAGTACCGCATTCCAATCAACGGCTTGTCGGGGATTATCGCAATTGTAGTTTCCTCTGTGGTAGGAGTGCTTTTCGGCACTGTGCCAGCGGCACGAGCCGCGCAACTCGATCCGGTCGAGAGCCTGCGCTACGAGTAGATATTCGCCTGCACGCTCGCGGGAGCATGCGATCGGAGATTATCCGAGCCGAAAGGGTGCGGAAACGCTTGTCATCCCAAACCACCTCCGCATTGCCGAATATACGAAGCTCTCGCAACGCGCAGGAATTTTTTACCTATAGGAACCACAAAGCCGGGCTGGTTGGCCCGGCTCTCAGCGTGGAACTGGTTCAGTCGATCTTGGTTCGACCGGCCGCTCCAGAATATCGAAATCATTCTCGGCCTTGGCTCCGCAGGTCACCGAGCCCGCAGGGCAATTCATCACATTACCAGCGCGAGGTTCTCCAGTTCATGTTGCAGTACAGGTAGAGCGCACCCTGCCATTTCCACACGGCCAGCTGCATCCAGGGCCGCTTTGGGCGAAACCCCGTAGCCACGGCCCATCAGGAAAACCTGCAGCAATTCGGCGGCCTCGTAAGAGTCGATCATGCCCCCTTGCAGCAAATCGCTGCGTAAGGCTGCCAACTCGGTCGCCGTGAATCTGTCTTTATCGTTGTTGATTCTGTCGTTCATTAAGCTTTCAAACATGGCCGTCATCACCTCCGACTCCGACCTTCCTACCACAATTGGTTATTAGACTCATCGGCAGCCACCGAAGTTGCATGCAATTCTGCTGCCGTGGCTGCCCTCTAGTTTCATATACGCAGGGCAGGCCGCTTTAGATTCATAAACCCCTCTGTCTATAGGAAGTTGCAGGAAACTTAACAGAATCTCCCCCGCCCCCGTAAGGTCTGCCTGGTACTTCGGTGGTCTCAAAACTGACACGGAGTGTCATTTCGGGCGGGAATGCGCACCGTGGGTCGACACTCCCGCGGTCGAAATCAAGCCGTCGAGGGCGATACACAAAGTGGAAGATACACGCGGAGGTTTTTACAGATGTCAAACCGGCGTAAAAATCTATGCGCAAAGGAGACGAGCCGCTGGTGCGGACCGTCAGAACCAGGTGAGATACCACGGGGGCGATCGGAATCAGGCGCTCTCTATGGTGGCGTCGTCTACCAGCATGATGGGAATGTCGTCCTTCACTGCGTACACCCGGTGGCACTGCGTACACTTCAAGCTCTCCGGATTCTGCCGGTAAACGAGCGCCTGCTTGCACGCGGGGCAGACCAGAATCTCCAACAATTCTTTGGCGATCATGACAAAGGCATTGTACTCAAAATTGGTTCATCGCGGAGACGCCGAGATGAGCGGAAACTCGGCTTCTTCCTTTCCGGGCAGACCGTCACTCGCCGGCGGCCTCGGCGGTGTAAGATTTTCTAGCTGAAGCCGAATGCATAGGCCCGGAGTCCGAATGTCCGCCCGAATTCTCGACGGCACCAGAATCGCGAACGACATCCGCACCGAAGTGGCTGCGGAAGTGAAGGCCATGGCCTCCCTCGGAGTGCGTCCTGGCCTGGCAGTTGTCCTCGTCGGTCACAACCCGGCGTCGGAGATCTATGTTCGCGGCAAGGTCAAAGCCTCCGAGGAAATCGGCGTCTACAGCGAGCAGCACACGCCGCCCGAAACCGCGACGACTGCTGCATTGCTCGCTCTGGTTCATGAACTCAACCACCGCGATGAAATTGACGGCATTCTGGTGCAGTTGCCGCTGCCAGCGCATGTGGACGCGAAAAAAGTGCTGATGGCCGTCGACCCCGCGAAAGACGTTGACGGCTTCCATCCTGTCAACGTTGGCTTCCTCTCGACGCAGCGCGACGGGCTAGTTCCCTGTACGCCTGCTGGAATTATCGAAATTCTAAAGCGTGGCAATATCCCCATCGCCGGGCAGGAAGCCGTTGTCGTCGGCCGCAGTGACATTGTCGGAAAGCCCGCTGCCATGCTGCTGCTTAACGCCAACGCTACGGTTACGGTCTGCCATTCGAAGACAGGTGATCTGCCGGTAGTGTGCCGCCGCGCAGATATCCTGGTCGCCGCCATCGGACGCGCGGGGATGATCACCCGCGACTTCGTGAAGCCTGGTGCGACCGTGATCGACGTTGGCATGAACAAGGTGACCGACGCGGCGGAATTTCAGCGCCTGTTCGCCGGCCAGTTAGCAGACAATGCCAAGCGCGAACAAAATTTCCTGAGAAAGGGATCCACTCTGGTCGGGGATGTGCATCCCGAGGTGATTGAGGTTGCGGGAGCCATCACCCCCGTTCCGGGCGGAGTCGGTCCACTGACCATCGCGATGCTAATGTACAACACGGTGAAAGCGGCGAGGATGCGTCGCGGGAGCCGCGTACCGGATCTTGCCAGCAAATGAAAGCCGTTCAACACAGAGATACAGAAGGACGGACGATAACGGTCTTTTTCTTTTTTGCATTTTCTCTGCATCTCTCCGTCGCTGTGGTAAAGCGATTTCGGTTGGAGGTGGATTGCTGAAGGTCGGCCTCACTGGCAGCATCGCATCGGGCAAATCGGTGGTCGGAGAGATGTTCGTCGCACTGGGCGCGCATCTCGTCCAGGCCGACGACATCGCCCACCAGCTGATGCAGCACGGACAAACTGTCTACTACGCGGTGGTCGCGCATTTCGGCCGCGACATTCTCAATTACGACGGCAGCATAAACCGTGCCAAACTTGCAGACGCTGCCTTCGGTCCGGACAGTGGCTCCGCACCAGCGAATCCAACGGCAGCGTTGTCTCAAAGCCACTCCCGCATAGAGCAGCTCAATCGAATCGTTCATCCCGCGGTGATCCGCAGCCAGGAGGAGTGGATGGAAGAGGTGGGACGGAAAGACCCGCACACAGTCGCGATTGTGGAGGCCGCGCTCATTCTCGAGGCCGGCGCCGCGAAACGTTTCGATCGTCTGATCGTGGTCACCTGCACCGACGAACAACGCATCGCTCGCTTCGCTGCGCGCCATAAGGTACCGCTCGACCTCGCGCGCAAGGAAGTCCAACGTCGCATGGCAGCGCAACTCCCCGAAGCAGAAAAAATCAAAGCCACCAATTATGTGATCGACAACTCCGGCCCCCTCGACCAAACCCGCGAGCAAGTGCGGGCGCTATGGGAAGAGCTGCAGCCTCTTGCGATTGCCAAGCGCTAGGAAAGAAATCGATCCCCGCGAGTCGAGAGAACAGGCTGCCGCAATCGAAGAATGGCAGACCGGCTAGGTTCGTGGACGTCCCCTGCAAAAAGCGCAACCTGGCCCAGCCAGCTAGGGCGGAGGAGGAAGGCTGAGGACCTGCTGCAGTCGGGTGGTCGAGGCATCCCGGCTGCCTCCTCCGCCTAAGTCCATTGCGCGCAAGTTATTGTATCCATAAGGATTTCCTGCAGAAATTCCCGGCACCCTCATGATTACGATAGACCACCGGGGAGGGGTGGACCCTCACAGCGCCTCAAATCGGCCCGGAACACGTTCTCGAGCGCAATCCGCTGCAGCCAGAAACTGACTAGCAAGAATGAAGAGACCTCCACTCGGCGTGCCTCGCTGCGGAACATTGTTTAGAATCGAACGTAGAACTGAATGTGGACGTTGGCTTAGTTCTCAGGTTCGGTTTCGCGGCCCCGAAAGTTTGACCTTATGAGACTCATACGACCCGCAATCTTCGCGCTCGCGCTCGCCGGCGCATTCTTCTACTTCACCACCTGGCGTTCGAATTCGCAGATTAGCCTCCCGCATCCCGCAGATTGGCTGCCTCATGCCTCGCACGTGGAAATAACAGAAGCTGCCGGAAACGATGGACTGGACAGCGAAGAACAGAACAACATCGGCGTCTATCGTAGAAACATTCCGTCGGTGGTGAACGTGACGTCGCGTGCCATGACCTTCGATTTCTTCTACGGGCTGCAACCCCAGGAAGGACAAGGTTCAGGATTTGTCATCGACAAGGACGGTCACATCCTCACCAACTATCACGTCGTCGCCGACGCGCGCCAGGTGGAAGTCACGCTGCACAATCGCAAGAAGTACAAGGCAACCGTCGTCGGCACTGATCCGGCGCACGACTTGGCGGTGATACAGATCAAGGCGCCCGAACTGGTTCCCGCCGTGCTCGGCGACTCGCGCAACTTGCAGGTTGGACAAAAGGTCTACGCCATCGGCAATCCGTTTGGTCTCGCCGGCACCATGACGCGAGGCATCGTCAGTTCGATCCGTCCGGTGCGCGAGCCCAATGGGGCAACCATCGATGAAGCCATTCAGACCGACGCCGCCATCAATCCAGGGAACTCGGGCGGACCGCTGATGAACTGGCACGGCGAAGTGATTGGCATCAACACCATGATTCTCTCCAGCGTCGGCCAAAATGCCGGGATCGGCTTCGCCATACCAATCAATACCGCGAAAGCAGTTCTCAACGATCTGATGACGCTCGGCCGAGTGCGCCGTCCCGCCCTAGGCGTGCGGACGATTCCCATCAGCGCCGAGCTGGCGGATGAAATGGGATTGCCCGTCGATTATGGTCTGCTGATCGTGCAAACCATCCCCGGCGGTTCCGCTGACCAGGCGGGCCTCCACGGCGGCACCGAGCGTGCATACCTTGGGAACATCCCAATCATGCTGGGCGGAGATCTGATCGTCGCCATCGACGGTGAAAAAGTTGAGGACGAGCAAACCTTGTCGCAGATGATGAACAATCGCCGCGCCGGAGATACGGTAAGAGTTACGATCTACCGCAACAAGAAAAAGCTCGATGTGAACGTCGCGCTCGGCGAAGCCAGAGAGCAAGTGTGAAGAGGCTGGTGGAGTTCACCCGCTCCCGCGAAAATTGAGATTGCGGGAGTCGAGCAAACCTGTATTCTGTTTTCCAGCCTATGATTGCCGCACGTTCGCGGTGAAACTCCATCAGGCGGCGTCTGCGAGGAAGTCTTCGAGTTCGCTCACCTCTTTATCGTTAAGGCGCAAATCGCCGGCGCGCATTACCCCTTCGGCTTGCCTCCCATTGCGAGCTCCGACGATGGCCCCCGTGACTGCGGGATTGTGCAGTGTCCATGCGATGGCAACTTCGCCGACAGAACGGTTGTGGCGTTTGGCGATTTCTCGAAGGTGATCTACAAGGGCAAGATTGCGCGACAAATTTGGCTCGGTAAAGTCAGGATGGCCTTTGCGCCAGTCGTCCTGGGGGAGCCTCGCTGCCCGTTCGCGGGTCATCGCGCCGCTGAGCAGGCCGGAAGCCATCGGCGAATATGTAATCATTCCAATACCTTCGCGCAAGCAGTAGGGCAGGATCCCGTCTTCGATCTCACGGTGCACCAGCGAGTAAGGCGGCTGCAGAGAGGTCACGGGGGCAATGGCCCGCGCGCGTTTCAGCTGCCCCACATTGAAGTTGGACACACCGATCCATCGCACCTTGCCTTCGTGCTTCAAGTTGGCGAGCGTGGACCAGCCTTGTTCCAGTGCAGCCGAGTCTGGATCGGGAGGCCAGTGAATCTGGTAGAGATCGATCACATCGACAGCAAGACGGCGGAGGCTGTCTTCGATTTCGCGACGAATGGAATCGGCGGCCAGAACCTTCTGCACCTGGCCTTTGGAATCCCAGCGCAGCCCGCACTTGGTAAAGACGTATGGCCGGGAGCCGTGCCAGTCCTTCAGCGCACGACCAACGACTTCTTCGGAGTGTCCCAGGCCGTAAACGGCTGCGGTGTCGATCCAGTTGACGCCGAGTTCGAGTGCGCGATGAATGGCCGCGATGGAATCGTTATCGTCCTGCGATCCCCAGGCGAACTGCCAGCCAGAACCGCCGACGGCCCATGCCCCATAGCCGACGGGAGTAATGTGCAGGTCCGAGTTGCCAAGTTTGCGAGTTTGCATTTCAATCTCCTTAGAGCGGGTTAGATAATGAGGAACGAAAATCCGTTGCAAGAATCAAAGCGATGAAAGTGGATGCCATTCGCGAGTATTGCCTGGACTTTCCAGAGGCCAAAGAGAACCTGCAGTGGGGCGATGAGCTCTGCTTTAAAGTTGGTGGAAAGATCTTCGTGATGCTCGGGCTGGACAATCCGCGGCTGTGTTTCAAATGCACGCCGGAGGCTTTTGCTGAATTGATCGAGCGCGAGGACGTTCGTACAGCGCCTTATGTTGGACGTTACAAATGGGTGATGCTCGACCGCTTGGATGCGGTTGGGTGGGATGAGCTGCAGGAATTGATTCGGACGTCGTATGAGATGGTGGCGGCGAAAGCCATAGGGAAGGCGAAAGCCATAGGGAAAAAGATTAGAAAAAAGACGAAAAGTTTAGCTAAGCGTAAACATCCGGGGAAGATGAGAAGAGTCTGAGATTCTGTTCTGAATAGGAGTGGGCGGGAGGGGGAGTGAGGTGTGTCAATTCTTTTGTGTAAACGACCCGGTTTTGTTTTTGGGGATGGGAGCGCGAGGGAAGGGGCAACATCCCTTCCCTCGCCCAGCCATGTAGAAAGATTCTGCG
>Ga0307474_10001583_pt1 | contig 16416 bp, 13 predicted proteins | sample atmos_gasesECM1C_2_FD_203312 | JGI IMG/M metagenome (GOLD analysis project Ga0307474, IMG submission 203312) | Hardwood forest soil microbial communities from Morgan-Monroe State Forest, Indiana, United States - atmos_gasesECM1C_05 | ecosystem: Environmental > Terrestrial > Soil > Temperate... | reverse complement strand
CACGACCGACAACACCGCAGATTCTAGCGCCAACTTCCTTGGCGTAATCGAGTGCAGCAACCAAGTTGGCGCTGATGTTGCGAGCAGCGTCTCCCCCTCCTACCGAAAACACAAACACTACGTCGCCCTCCCGCAGACGGCTGCCTCGCAGCCAATTTCTATAACAGGTTTCCCAACCGTCGTCGTTAATGCGCGCGGTTAACTCGGAAACGTTGTCCGTGGGGGCATAGCACTCTATGTCGGCTATCTTTCGGAAATCATTTACAGCATGGGAGGCATGACCAGCACCTCCACCTACGCCCAAGAAGAAAATACGCCTACCTTGTCGGCGCGCGTCGAAGAGGAGGTCAACCATCGATTCGATGCTCTTAGGATCCAGCTTGCGAATAATCTGAACGGACTCTTCCAAGTATTGCAATGTGTAGTCCATTGTTCTCCTTCGACTATTTGTTGGACCTAGACGACGGGGGTAGCTTCAGTGCATGCTCGGTCAGCTAGGCGTTTCCTTAGGATTGGACCGATCTCCGGGTCTTGCAGTGCGTATGCAACAGTTGCTTCAACAAAGCCCAACTTGCTGCCGGTGTCGTAGTGCGTGCCTTCGAACTCATAGGCGTAAACTGGGGCTTCGGCAATGTGTAAACTGAGGGAGTCCGTCAACTGAAGTTCGCCATTCAGGCCGGGAAGCGTCCGCTCGATGGACCCAAAGATTTCAGGCTCCATAATGTAACGTCCAAAGATGCCGTGGAGGGAGGACACTGAACCCGGCAGGGGGCGTTCAACCAAGGAATTCACCCTCATGGTGCGATCGTCGATGACGCCATTGTGGATGGGAGAAACATCAAGAATGCCAAAACGATTTACTTCGGAAGGATCAACGGTCCGGGTGGCTATGACACAACCAGGATGTTTCGCGTAACAATTCATTAACTGCAGCGTGCAAGGCGCCGCAGAATCGATAAGGGCGTCGGGAAGAATTACGGCAAACGGTTCATCGTCGACAAGAGGACGGGTGGTGGAAATGGCATCCGCGAGCCCCAACGGAGCTTGCTGACAAACGGTACGCACTTCAGCCAATTGCGAAAGACGTCGGATGAGTTCCGCATCCTCCTTCCTCCCGCGTTGAAGGAGAGTGCTTTCCAGGTCCCGGTCGCGGTGAAAGTACTCAGCGAGCAGGCTATTGTTCGGGCTTACGACAAGAATGACCATCTCCAGGCCACTGGCTGCTGCTTCTTCGACGGCAAACTGGATGAGAGGCCGGCCACCAATCGGCATCATCTCTTTGGGAATAACTTTAGTAGCAGGAAGAAGACGCGTGCCTAGTCCCGCTGCAGGAATAACAACTTTTCGAATAATCTGAGAGCTCATTGGGGAGGGTTTCCAGGGAAGAGTGTCAAGCCGAGGCTTTATAACGTCGTAGCTTTTCTCTTGCGACAATCGGCGGGCAATCCGACCCGACCTCCGCGTGTGCGCAAATCAGAGCAAATGACTTGGACTGCTTGCCAAAGATCCCGGGCAATGAAGTCAGGACGCAGGTCTTGGGGCTGAATGAACTGGCTATGCTCGCATTTCCAGCGACCCACAAAGACAGTGCGACAGCCGGCGCGGGCTCCAGCTTCAATGTCGGTTAGACCATCTCCGACCATGTATGAGTCGGCCAAGGATATCCCTAATTCGCGGGCAGCTGTCATGAACATGCCGATCCCGGGTTTTCTGCAGGCACATCGCTTGCGGAGCGCCTTTACGCTTGCGTCGGGATGATGCAGGCAGTAGTAGGTCGCATCGATCCGTGCTGCGAGGGGCTTGAGCGCCGATTTCAGTTTCTTGTCAAATTGCCGCAGGGTGGCGAGACCGAAATGTCCTTTTGCGATTCCCGGCTGGTTGGAGACGATCACTACGGGTAAGCAAAGATCGTTCAACAGGCGAATGGCACGGGGCACGTGTGGAAGCACTTGGAACTGGGCGATGGTGAATGGCGAGTCGATGATGCCCGCATCCCTATGGTAGATGAGAGGATTGATCACGCCATCGCGATCCAGAAAAACCGCACGTTTCGGCCGCATTTGCTTTGGACAATCTTCTACGGATTTCGGAAAGCGGGCTTCAAGCTTGGGCAAAAGCAGTCACCCCGAGGCGAGCATGGCCGTTTCGCTCCTGGCGATGGATATGAGCCAGGCGCCCGTCACGCGAGATCATGTCGAAGACTACCTTGCTGCCTTCGAATTCGAAACGGAAATTCAACTCGCGAAGGCCCGCCCGTCGCATGGCTTCTCGCAGACGCGGCTTGTCGCGTTCACAGTAGAGCATGAGGAATCCGCCTCCGCCCGCTCCACAGATCTTCCCTCCGATAGCGCCACTACGCTTGGCCAGTTCGTACCACTCATCGATTTGCAGGTTGCTGATACCACCAGACAGTCTCTTTTTCGTCTGCCAGTGGATGTCCAACAGTTCACCGAAGCGGTCGAGATTCCCACGAACGATGCAGCCTTGGATCTCAACCCCGATGTCCTTGATCTCCCGCAAACTGCCGACAACCGTACCCGTCTTCTGCCGGGTAGCAAGGTCTTGCTGCTGCAGGATGCTTACTGCGTCTCTGGCCCCTCCCGTGTAAAACAAAAGTGTGTTACTTTCCAGAGCCTCCAGTAACTCAACCCCCAAGCACAGGCGCGTCGGATTCACCTGGCCGTCTCTTGAAATTTCCAGCGCGGTAAGGCCACCGAAAGCGGCCATGTACTGATCCTGCTTGCCAATGGGCTTTTTCAACCGCTCGAGTTCAATCTTGCAGGCCTCCTCCGCGAGTTCCTGCGTTCCCACCTGAGTACGCGTCAAAGTGTGTAGTGCATTCAGCAGTCCAACGAGGTAACAACTGGAAGACCCAAGCCCCGTCCCGGCCGGAATGTCAGCCATCGACACGATCTCGATGCCGTTCTCGATGTGAAAGAACTGTAGCGCCTCACGGACCAACGTGTGTTGGACCTCATCTGCATGGCTCACGATCTCGGTCTTGCTGTACTGCACGCGGATGAAGTCATCTAGGATCGGCGTATTAACGTTGAGGTACATATACTTGTCGATAGCGACGGCGAGGATAAATCCGCCGTGCTCCGTGTAAAAGGAGGGTAGATCGGTGCCGCCCCCGCCCAGAGTGATTCGAAAGGGTGTTTTAGTAATAATCATTGCGGATTCCTTGCCAACATTCTTAACGGCGGAACTTCGACCCATGCGTGACGGTGTGAGCTTTCATAGGCCGCTTCAACCAACTGCAGAGCCCGAAGGCTGTCGGCCGTATTTCCCATTGGTTGTTTCCCAGACTTGATTGCCTCCGTGAACTCTAGCCATTCGTTTTCCCATGAAGCATTTTCGGGCGGGAATTCGAAGACTTCTTCAGCTGGCCGGCCGTGGTTGGCCTGCCGCTTGCCCCAGACAAGACGCTGTGGCCCATAGTGCCCATCACGTCCGCTGAGGTTCAGGTAACCATCGCGCCCAAAAATCTCCAATGAAAGGATATTGATCCACTGAGTCCAACTCACATGGATCTGGGCGGTTTGTGCCTCAGTTGTCTGGATATCAAGAAAACAGTTGTCCTCAACGTCGTGGGAATTCCAAAAAAAATGTGAAGTCGAGGCGGTGACCCGTGCTGGTTCACCGAGGAGATGCCGCACCAGGTCAAGAATGTGGATACCTTGTTCCAACAACACGCCGCCGCCCGAGATATCCCGGTCGGTGCACCATTCTTTTTCATATCCCGGGCGACCACCGTGGCCATAACGGCAGCGCAAGAAGTAGAGCGGTCCGATGGCATTACCCTGAATCAACTCTTTCGCTTTGCAGACGTTGTCCATGTAGCGATAGTTGAACCCCGTCTTCAATACACGCCGCTGTATTTCAGCAGTCTCCACAATCTCTTCCGCTTCCAATAGGGAGCGCGCAAGGGGCTTTTCGCATAGCACGTGTTTCCCAGCCTTCAGTGCTTGTGTCGCTGCATCCCCATGAAACTTTGTGGGTGTGCAAACGACGACTGCGTCTACTTCTGGGTCTCGTACCGCGGCCTGCCAGTCAGAGGTGCCACGAGCGCCGATCTGCGTCGCAAGTGCCATCGTCCGCGTTTGGTCCACATCCGCGACAACAAGGACTCGCGCATCACGAGAGCGTCGAATGACCTGCGCTCGCAACTTGCCAATGTTCCCAGCGCCGATAATCGCAACACCTAGCATGTAATTATCCTAACGGCACCCTGCGGAGCGTTCCCGCGTCCGAGTTCATGACTTCGGGGATTCGCTGGTCGAGAGCTTTCCAATTGTCCCACACTGCGCTGATGAGCCGCCCGGTGAGGCCGTTGGAGCGGTCCGAAGCGAGAAACAAGGCTAGGTCCGCAGCCCGATCCGGCGGGACGCCGCCGGTCTCTTCCATCTTACGGATGTCTTCGACCGTTTTGGGATCGGGATTTTGCAGTGCTCGCACTTGATCCCACATCCGGCTGTTAACTGCGCCAGGGGCGACGGTGTTAATGTCGATATGGGCCTCCCGTAATTCTTCAGCAAGACTTTCGGTAAACCGGACCAATGCGGCTTTGCTCGTGCTGTATGCGCTGTAGTAGGGCCGGGCGTAGGCTCCTCCTCCACCCGAAAAGTGGATCATTTTCCCCATGGATTGGGCCAGCATTAGTGGCAGGACCGCGCGCGTAAGGTAGAAACTACCGAAAAGATTCGTTTCTATCGCACGCACCCAATCGTCCTCCACAACCGCCGAGGTAGGACCGATCGGACCCAAGACTCCAGTGCAATTTACCAACACATCAATCGTCCCAAACCGCGCGGTCACCTGCTTGATGACTGCTGCAACGCTTTCGCGTACCCGAATGTCCAGCGGAAGCTGGAGAGTATTTTCGTTATTTGGCCCAGCATCCAGCTCTCCATCGCCCAGTTTCCGGGAGTGGTACGTCAACGCCAGAAACGCGCCTTCCTCTTGGAATCGGCGGGCGATCGCACGTCCTATCGCCCCCGATGCACCAGTGATCAGACAGACGCGATTAGCAAGCTGCATATTTACTCACCGACAACGATTCCGTGTATGTCAGGAGCGGGGCGTGACCAACGATGCTGCCTCTTGGAAGGCCTCGACCGTTCGGAAAGCTCCTTCGGTAATCGAGATTGTAGGCGACCATCCGAGGAATCGCTTGGCTTTGCTGACATCCAGGTAGATGTCCTGAATTTCACCTGGACGTATCGCAGAGTAGCGCGGTTGCAGACCCGGCTGTCGAAGCAAATTGGCAACCAAGCGAAATACTTCAAGGTCTGTTGTCGGTTGCCCGCTAGCAATGTTGAGTATCTCCCCTTGGCCCTTATCTAGGACCGCCACATTGGCCGCAACGACATCTTCGATGTAGATGTAGTCCCGGGTCTTTTTTCCATCACCATAGATTACGGGTTGAACACCGGACAGAATCTGCTCACTGAAGATCGCAAAAACACCGGCTTCTCCTTGGGAGCTTTGCCTGGGTCCGTATACGTTTCCATAGCGTAAAACGGCGTAACTGAGTCCGTACAAATGACGGTACGTGAAAAGATAATGCTCGACGGTGTGCTTGCTAATGCCGTATGGCGTCACCGGGTTGATGGGATAGTCTTCGGGAACTGGCAGTTGCTTTGGTTCGCCGTAGGCGGCACCTGCAGTTGAGATGTAAACAAAGCGGGCTACTTTGTGGGCCACTGCTCCTTCCAATAGATTCAATGAACCTAGGATATTCACTTGGACATCAAAAACAGGCTCCCGCACTCCACGGCGAACATCCATCTGGGCGGCGTGATGGTTGACGATTTCCGGTTTGAACTCCGAGAATACTTGTTCAACAAACCCCCTGTCGCGAATGTCCCCTTCGTAAAAGTGGGCTCGGGAGTTCAGGTTTTGGCGGCGTCCACGAGAGAGGTCGTCCAGAACGGCGACTTCATGCCCCAGCTTGAGATAGGCGTCGGAAACGTGAGATGCTATGAATCCTGCTCCACCGGTGACAAGAATTCTCATTGGTACGTTGACCTCTTTCTTAGTATGCTCCGTCCGCCACTAGCACTTTCCATAGTGTTTTGGCCGCAATCACAAGGTCCAACCAGAGCGACCAATGTTCAATGTAAAACATGTCCATCTGAATACGCTCGTCATATGACGTTCTCTGGCGCCCCATTACTTGCCAATAGCCAGTGAGTCCGGGTTTGACGGAGAGCAGCCGGGGAAGCAGACTGCCGTAGCGGCTTGTTTCTTCGCTTGAAATTACTCGAGGACCAACAAAACTTAGCCGTCCGGTTAGCAAGCTGAAGAATTGGGGAAATTCATCAATACTGTACTTGCGCAAGATCCTGCCCACACGCAAGATACGAGGGTCTTCCTCAAGCTTGTACTTGTGCTCGAACTGCTTCCTGAGAGCGTCGTTGATCTGGAGTTGCAGATCTGCGTCTTCCACCATGCTTCGGAACTTAAGATAATGACGGATCGTACCGTCCTGGTCGACAAATTCCCTACGATAAAACACCGGTCCCGGGCCTTCCAGTCGGAGCAGCAGAGCGACAATCGGCATTAACGTAACAACAACGACGCTGCCTATCGCACCGATGAATCGATCCAATATTGCTTTGCCTGCCAGCTGCAGTCGTCTCGACCAGTGCCCCGGAGCGGAGAACCGAAAACACCCGGAGAACTCGTCCCGCTCATACTGAAACTCGCAAGAGCTCAAACAATCTGAATAGACCTGAATGGCTATTCCTTTCTCCTGGCAACGCCTAGCAATTTCGCGTATGTGGGAGTGCTGGTTGAATTCGTTTGCCGAAAGACTGAGAATGAGCCAACGAACGGGGAACTGGTCGACGATCCCTTCCCAGTCTTCCAATAATCCGAGTATTGGCGGCACAACGTGAGTCTTTTCGGGATCCGAGGGATTTACAGTATTCTGCATGAGGGCTCCGAGAACCTTATACCTCAGGTGTCTCTGCACCGATAGGTGTCGCATCAGGTCGGCGACGCGGCGTGCAGGACCCGCCAGGAGCGTAGTTTCACGCGCCAGGTCGTGATGCCAGAGCGCGTGATAGATTCCGCGCAGGCCGAAGCGAGCCCCGACAACGAGCAGCAGGGAAGTGCCGTACCAGCAACTCACGAGGTAAAGTGATAGGTGCTGGGGTGCAGATACGAGGAAGTTCATCGAAGCTAGGGCCGCAAAAAAGAAGGAAATGCTCTTAAAGCCCAGCTCGAGTTCTCTTTCTGGTCGTCGTGAGTCGCTGTTTCGGTAGCCCCCAAAAAGGTAAAGAACAGCGATGAATGATAATACGTAGAAAACGGAGTAACGGGCTGAATTCAAGTACGCCGGCGACTCTCCCAGCCAACGATGCATTAAGGATTCGGCAAGTTGATGGGCCAACCATATCGCAACAACATCACTACTCAGAAATAAGGTCCTCTTGAACCATATCTGGCTAAGAAGCTTCGAGTAGCCCCTTTCTCGCTGGGATGGCAATATCAGTTGCAGTGGGTCTGAAACTGCCCTGGACCGAGTTACTGCTGTTTCTGACATTGCCATTACGCCTATCCTCGCAGGTCTGAGCTTATGCTACTTGCCGTTTCCGGATGGGACTGAGGCCACCTGTGCCGTCACAATCTCTTCTAATGCCTTTTCCGCGTCGCGGTTGAATTGGCGGACCGTATCGCGCGTGTACTTGTGGTCGATCATCTTGGCGAAGAAAGGTGGTGGTACCGTTATTATGTGTGCGCCCGCCAGAGCCGCATTTTGGATATCTATGGCGGTTCGCACGCTACCGACGATGATCTTGGCGGAGTACTCCCATTCGCTAAGCCAAGTACGCACATTCCGAATCGTTACCGTCGGATCGTTGCCCTCGTCAGCGATCCGGCCGGAAAATATGCTTACATAGGTTGCGCCAGCTTTGGTGGCCAGTACTGCTTGGTTAAACGACAGAATTGCCGTGGCATTGACCGCAATGGCTTCGCTCGTCAGTTCGTTAATGACGTCCAGGCTAGACACACCGAATTCGTTAACTACGGGGATCTTCACGACAATATTGCGTCCCCAACTGGCGAACGTTCGGGCCTGGTCCAACATCTGGTTGTGGTCGTTGGAGGTGACTTCCACGCTAAGAGGTCGCTCGCCAAGGAGACCGCAAAGACGCTTTGCTGCTCCTTCAATATCGTAGATTCCATCCTTTAGCATGATCGTCGGGTTAGTCGTGACCCCATCGACAATGCCTTGGCGAAGCAAGTAGAGGATTTCTTTTTCGTTGGCGGAATCGATAAAGATTTGCATAGGCTGCCCTCCGTAGGCACGGACTACAGTCGTTCTACAAAACACCAAAACAACGTCGCTTTCAGATGCAACTTCTCACATCTTGCCGGTGCTCAGCTCCGTATTCTTTCCAGATCATCCCTCGGCACACCTCCAAATGAGTTGGCTCTTGCGGACGGGAAGATCACCGTTCACTCACTAATCGACCGAATCGTCCCGTGGTCGGCCAGTTCTGCGTCTATAGTGCGATCAATGACGGGGTCAGTACGGACGGATTGTGGACGGCAACCATCCGCAAGGCACTCTTCGACGAACTCAGACATCTCCAACTTAAAACGAGGAAGATCAAAGCGTTGAACGCAGCGTCGAATAAATTCAGGAGAAAACTCCGACTCAACTGACTCAAAGCGAACAATCGCGTCGATGAGGGACTCGGGGGTTTGTTCAGTAAAGAAAATGCCGGTTGATATTTCTGGCGCTTTGCCGTGGTCCTCCCCAAGACCAATCACTGTCTCGATTGCGGCCCCCCGACCGAAAGCGATGACAGGCCGGCCAAACGATTGCGCTTCGACGGGAACGATCCCAAAGTCTTCCTCGCCCGGGAAAAGGAGCGCTCGGCAGTGGGCATAGTTTTCGCGGACTGTATTGTCGTCAACAGGGCCCAAGAACTCGACGGTAGGACCAGCAATGTCGCGCAGTTTCGCCCACTGGTCGCCTTTTCCGATGATGCGGAGTCGCCTCTTGAGGCGATTGCACGCCTCGATCGCAAGGTCTACACGCTTGTAGTCGACCAGGCGGCCCACAACGAGATAGTAATCACCGGTTTTCTCCGCCAAATAGCCGTTAGCAACATTCACTGGGGGATAAATGACTCGCGCTTCGCGGCGATAGTGCTTCCGAACACGAGACGCAACAGTTTGCGATATCGCACCGAAATGGTCCACTCGCGAGGCCGAGGCAAGGTCCCACATCCGGAGATAATGCGACGTCAAAGAAAACACGGTCCGCACCAGCGGTCCCAGGCCTCGCCGATACGACGGATACATATCCCACAGATAGCGCATCGGAGACAGACAATAGCAAATGTGACAGGTTTCAGTGTGAGTAATCACTCCTTTTGCCGGACCCGATTCCAAACTGATTACCAGATCGTAATCACTGAGGTCGAGCTGCTCTAATGCGAATGGTTGTAGAGGTAAGAAATGCCGGTACCAGCGACGGGCCCCCGGGATTCGCTGGAGGAAAGAAGTGGTGAGCGGGTGCGTTTGGAGTCGCGGAGTCATCGTCGCCGCGTCGGCCACCAGGCAAAACAGGTGCGCTTGGGGAAACATTTCCGCCAACGCCTCTACCACCTTCTCACCACCGCCTACACCAACAAACCAGTAGTGAACGATGGCGACCCGCCGGCCCGGTTCACGCTTCGTCATGGAGGGCATCTTGGTCATAACAGGGATCGCTCGAACAGATCACCGCGATTACGTTGCAGGTTGAACCTGAGCAGGAAGGAGAACACCAATTCGTCCTTCGGCCGCTACCAGGTTTTGCAGCAGTCCCACCATGGTAAGCGTACACAGGACGCTCACACCCGTACCAAGCGAGTGCTCCGTAAAGCTGATAAGCAACTCTAGAATGACGCAAGCCTGCACCCCCGTGGCAAAAGCCCCTCCGAAGGTTGATTCGGGAAAATGCAGTCGCCATCTTTTCACCCAGCGGTATACCGATACCCATATCCCCATCATCAGAACGAGACCGATGATTCCTCCCTCCGCCAAAAATTGCAGGTATGAATTGTGGGCGTGCTCGTCGCTGTTGATGATCTCGCCGGCAGTCGCGATGTACGCGACGTTGGGGATGCCTGAAAAGTCCAAGGAATCATCATTATGGCGGCCAAAGCCGATGCCTATGAGAGGGCTCATGTAAAAATCGTCTAGCGCTTCTTTGAATACCAGGAATCGGTTAAAAACGTTGGGATCCTCCGTGTCCGTTATTCCTTCTACCCGCTGACTAACCTCCGGTTGGACCAGAAGAAATGCAGAGAGAGGAAGAACGACCAGGGCAACGATCTTGAGGGATCGAGCACGATTCTTTCGGGCTGAAATAAATATGAAAATACTTGCGGGCACAAACGCCGTATAGGCCGTCCTTGACTTGGACAGCACTAATCCTGTGAAGATTGCAGCGAACAAGAATGTCGAAACAGACAACACTCTGGTCTTCTTGTCATGAAGCAGCAGCGCGAGAGCGATGCAGGACGCGAGCGCATATACGGCCCCTGCCGCGTTGTGAGCTCGAAATAGACCGTGCAAGATGTATTGCGGCGGGCTGGGAGCGAAGTGGACCAGTTGGAGTTCGTCCGGCAGAGCGGAAAGGCCCAGAGGCACACCGAGCGTATCGGCAAATTCGGCCGCGCCGAAGATCGCCACCACGGAAAGCAGGATCAGAAATATTCTTACGCTGGTCCGGATAAAAGCTTCATCAAGTGAGTAGTCGATAAAGAAAAGCAGAGGAAGATATGCAATTAGTAGTGCACCGTCAAATCGGAGGAAGTCATAAGAAAAGAAATTTTCGATTGGAGCACCAGTCAACAAGTAACTCGTGGTCCAATAAATATAAGAGTAAATGGTGAAACGTCGCGCTTGTTGCGGAGCGGCATCGGGACCAGCGATATTAGCCTGTTGGTGAAACAGGTAAAGAAGAATCATGCCTATGATCGCGACCACGTTGAACGCAGGGATAATGTTCTCCGCGAGACTTATGACCAGTAGGACGATGAAAAACTTGCTCACTGTTGTCTCTTCTTGGCTAGCGAACAACCATGTAAGCTAAGGAGCCGCCAGGTACGGAATAGACTTCGTGGTCGCGGGCAAATTCACAGACCCACTTTGCTACGCCGCTCACAGCCGCCCGGCCAAAGTCATGCCAAGCAATCACACTGCCTGGACGGCAACATTTGAGGACGTTTAGCGTGTCGGAACGAACATAGTCGTATGAGTGTGCGCCATCAACAAAGCAAAAATCGATCTTGCCGTAGAATGGAGAGAAATCGAAAGTTGCACTGTCCCCAAACAACAAGCTTATCTTGTCGGCTCCGGGAGAGTTCTCGAAACAGTATGCCTGGGCAAGCGAGTGTCGGCTTATACCCATATCGTCCGCGTAGTCCGTCTTCAATCTCGGCTGGATGGAACGATCTTTCGGAAGATCCAAGGTAAAAATACGTGCATCGTCGTCGGTGTTCAACGCGAAATGGAGAGAAGTGTAGCCTGTCAAAGTACCTATCTCAAATACCGTTTTGGGTTTCAGAATCCTGCAAATTAGGCAGAGACTGACGATGTCGATGGCGTAAGCGGCTTCCGGCTGAAACCAAGCACTCTTGCCGTCGAGATTTCCAAGCACGATCTGTTCGGCAGTGCCGTGGCATCCATTGTTACGAGTGGGCTTAAGTACCTCGTACACGTTCTTTTGAGGCACGCCGCGCCGCGAAGCCATCGATTGGTAGAGGAGCAGGCTTTCGCCTACGTAGCGAAATAAATCTCGCGGCTTACCAATCATCGAAAGAGAGGCGACATTTGCCCCGAAAAGCATATGTCGACTGATTAACAGCGCAGTTTCGGCTACTTTCCCGATTTTCATTCCAAGATTCTGGTCAACAGAAATCACTAAATGTCAATCGCCTCCTCCACTTGGGAGGTGTACGAAGGCTCCAAAGGCAACATACCACGGCGACTTGAGAGTGTGGCCTGGATCCTAAAACTAAGAAAGATTAGTAACTCGCGTACCACGATAGCGAACGCGACGCCCATGCTTCCGTAAAGCCGAGCCAGAAGAATATCCAATGTGACAGCGACAACAGACACTCCGAAGTAAGTGCCGAGATAGACCTGTTTGCCATCGATAGCGATGGCGCGGCTCAAGTAGACGGCATTTAGGAGAATTAAGGGCAGGGCCAGAATCATTATCGAGGCCAGCCGAGCAGTGATTGCAAACTCGCTCCCGTAGAGTAACAAAACGGCCGGTGGTGCCACAAAATACAGAACAAGAGCACCAACTCCTCCCACCGAGATCAGCAATTTTGTCCAGCGATTGGCATACCGGTCGAATTCCGACGGATTACCGGCCAGTCGGGTAAAATCCGTTAACAGCACACTGCCAAACAACCAGGAGAGCGAGTAAAACAGTACGACACCCATGTGAGCTGCGGCGAAATGTCCGACATCCGAACGGGAACCTAGTGCGGATAAGACGATGATGTCAGCACGCATCGTAATTCCTGACATAACGTAGGTGATTCCGATCGGCGTGGAACGCTTCATCAGGTCCCAACACTCTCGGATCACAAATTTCGCAGGTCGAATTCCCCATCGCCACAAGACTCGAAACGACAGGGCGATTTCCGTAATTTGGGCAACGATGAAACTGCCCAGGAGTACCTTAAGATTCCACGAATGATAATAGGTGGCCGCCACCGCCAGAGTGAGGATACCGAAATTGAGAGTCTGTATAGGCCCGATTACTCGCATCCGATCTATGCTCTTCAAGACCGCGAACTGCAGTTGCGAATAGGAATAAAGAAGGACTCGCACGGTAACCAGGATTCCGATGATCCAGACTTCTTTGGGCCATCGGCTGAACCAGCCGATCAGAGCTAGGACCGCGGACATCACCGCGAACAGGGAAATGCGCAGCGTCCAAAGCTGGGATACCAACCCATGAATGTCTCCGGAGGTGCGTTTGATTTCGGTGATTGAGGAAATCTGAAGACCGTTTTCCGCAATCATAACCGCCACGGTCGCGTAGGCGAGGGCGGTTGCATACAGTCCGAGCACTCCCGCGCCATAGAGTCGTGCAATAACAACCACGGCAAAAAAGTTCGCGCCGCGAAGAAGTGTTTCGCCTCCGATCACGCTGATAAGATTGATAGCCGTGCGCTTCATTGTGAGGAAGTAGTGTGGGCTTTCAAACCTGATCTCTGTTTTCTTCTTGGGGAAAACCTTTCACGCGCTGGCGCAGGGCAATCCAGCGGGCACGCAAAGCGTGTCGGTCGTGCTGGGCTCCTTCGATGATCTGTCCGGCAAACATGCGACGAGCATCCTGAGGGCCGGCTTGGTACCACATCCCTTGCCCCAATATCCAGGCGCATCCCAATGCCAGAGAAATGAACGTTCCGAAGCAAATGATGAAAATTCGCGGCGGACTTGCTCTTCTCTCTGGATAATTTGGTATGTCCAGCACTTTTACCGTCGGAATTTCCTTTGCCTCCTGCACTTTGGCCAACTCGTACTGCTTGGTGAGGGTCTCGTACACGGCCTCCTGGATCTTGATACGCCGGTATAGGTCGTAATAGGTAACCCCTAATAGAGGCAGCTGGCGTATGGATGGGAAGGGCGAATCGTTGTCAGTCGGAGTTCCAGCTCCGGTACCTGCGCTATCCAGCTTATTCAATTGTCTCCGAAGCTCGTTAATGTTGGCCTGCGCCGCACGGACGCGTGGGTTGTTGCTGCTGTAGATTTGCTCGAGCCCCTGCACGTGGGCTTCGGAGGCGATTAATTCGCCTTGCAGCCGGGCTGCTGCACCTACCATTGCCTTACCCTGCTCGGTGATATCGATGGCAGTATTCTTACTGGCAAACTGGCTAAAGTCTTCGGCAGCGGCGTCTAAATCCTGCTTCACCGCCCTCAGCCGCGTTTCCAGAAACTCGCGTTCGCGTCGCGCTGAGGAGGTCGACAGTGTAGACACAGCAATGTTCAGTTGATCCACGTAAGCCTGTGCCATTTCCCGCGCTCGCTCCGGGCTCCGATCACGGACTTTGACTATGATGATCCCGCTTTTGCGGTCCTCCACGATGGATGTCCGCTGTTCGAGCTCGTTGCGCGCATCTTCCCAGCGGCGAACCCAATAGGCCTTGCGTAGATCGAACTTATTGACAAGTGAGTCCTGCACGGTGCGGCTGCGAAGAATGCCGACAAACAGCGCTCCAGAGGTCTTGATCCCGAGTAGATTGCTCGCATAGCCACTCAGCATCTCTCCTCCCTTTCCGTTGATGGCCGCCAATATCGCCGTTCCCGCATTTTCATTGTCAGGAGGCATGAGCTGAGTGACCGAATCGTACTTCGCCGGAATGAGGAACGAGATAATCGTGAACACCACCAAGCCCCAACCTGCGAAGCGAAAAAGCGGATGGCGGTTCTCCCACAACAATTGCAATCTCCCAAGGGCCTCACTTGGGGCGTGCCGCGAGTCCCGGCCGTCAGACGGTAGTTCCGGTTCAGATACTGGCTCAAGGACGGGCATCCTTCGTTGCGTCATCGCTTTTCCTAGCGTACTCCGTAAAGTGTGGTCGGGACATGCAACGCCCAAGGGGCGATGCATGTATGTTTCTCGCAAGTAAAACGGCGAAGAGCGAAAAGTCGAGGACCGTAATTAACGCGTGTGACCCGCGGAACTCCCCTCAATGCGCGTGCACTCGTGGCCAGACGCCTAACTGGAAGGACGCGGCGAAGTTGGATTGACGGTTCCTTGCCAACATCGGAATCAGCCAGCGCTCGTACTGAAGGTTGCCGGAAAAGCTAAAGCCCCGTTCAGTGAAAAAGTCCGCGCTCACCGCAATATCATCCTGGGATCCGCCTTGCGGAAGAAACTTACGGTCAACCTGACGATGTCGAAGTTCCAGTCCGATCTTGTTTTTCGCGGAAAGCCAATATTTGGTCTGTACGGATTCACCCTGAGCAGCTCGACCTATCCAGGAACCGATGTTTCTACCATTGTTCGTGTACCCATCGAGGTATTGCCCGTTCCAGTAGAAATAACCAGGGTTCGCAGCGTCCACAAGGTTATAGTCGACGGCGCTAGTTGACCCACCCTCGAGTCTCAAATCGAACTTCGAAATCCTCGGGATCTTTGCAAAGTAAAGCCCGCCCTGAAAGATCGACTGTCTCATGTAAGGGATCGGAGAAGGCTGGTCTTCGCTCATGGCTTCGCCATAAAAAGTCAGCCAATTGCGCAGTTTGGGAACGCGGTACGAAAAATCGGCGCCGCTGCGGCCGTCGCCAAGCGAGGCATTGTGTACATGGGCACCGAAGGTGCTTTGGAAGATTGTTTTCAAGGTGACAGGGAGGCCGGGACCTCCATAGACCGTCGTCTTTGTCATGCCGAACTCAAAATTTTGAGTCAGCTTGAAGCTGATTTTCCCGCCGCTGAGAAACGGCTGGGGATGCAACGCGTGCCCGTACTGTCCGACAAAGCCGTTCACCCCTTCGAAGTTATTGTTAATAAACTCGTGTCCCGAAAACTGTCCGATAAAAGCCGACAGGCGTATGTCCCCGAGATGGCCGAAGACCCAAGGCAATCGAAAAGGGGTGACCCGATCGATGCTGAACATGTTGTTGAGCGGCTCGGCGTTGTTCGTGTAGAGCATTGCCCCGCCCTCACTTGGTCCCCACCACAAGCTGCGCCTTCCATACGATAGCTGCCAGTTGTCAAGGTTCATCCCCACGTAAGCGTCCAGTAGCTGAAAGCGGCTAATCCCTGCGACGGGGAGTGAAGGAGGATTCGGTGGCAATCCGTCGACAAAGCTAATGAAGCCGAGCGCCGCCGGAGAAGGCGACGGAGCCGAAGGCGCCGATTGATACTCTCCGCGGGTGTAGATGACAAACGGACCGAAAGTGGTCCAGCCCGACGCACCGGCCACGGCATTGAAGCCTTGCTCGTAGGGTCTACCGTAATCGTTAAGCAAGGTCTGGCCGAAATGATAATTGTCAGTCAACGGCTTTCCCGAGATTCCAAGGGCGCGGGAATAAACTGACTCTATCTGGGCGTTGACGTTGCGCTCCCCGCTCATCACTTCGGAGTCGTAAGCGAACTCTTGCTCTAGGGCACTGTAGAGTTGCTGAACTTCTAAAGGTGTGTCCACGTCAGGTTGCAGTTCGGATGCTTCGCCCAAGAGTCGCGCACACTCCAGCCGAGTCCAGGGGCGAATTCCCAAGCTATCGGTTTTCACATACCCTAAGGCTGCGAGCCGCTCCAAGGCTGGGTAGACCCAACTTTCCAAAGGAACATAGGGCGAACCCATGAACGAGGGCGTGCGCATCCGCTCTTCGCTCACAAGTTCGCGGGGAGACTCGAATGCGGCGCCGCCGACCTCA
>Ga0307474_10001582_pt1 | contig 16424 bp, 15 predicted proteins | sample atmos_gasesECM1C_2_FD_203312 | JGI IMG/M metagenome (GOLD analysis project Ga0307474, IMG submission 203312) | Hardwood forest soil microbial communities from Morgan-Monroe State Forest, Indiana, United States - atmos_gasesECM1C_05 | ecosystem: Environmental > Terrestrial > Soil > Temperate... | reverse complement strand
GACAAGAGCCGGCAGCAAACGATTATGATGTTTGAGCCGTGTGTTAGCAACCGCGGCGCGACGCGTCTGCTTCGCCGCGTTCTTTCCACCGCTGCTTTATACTGAATCGTGCGCAAGATTAAAAAAATTCCAACCGAGATCGAAGTCAAACTTCGAATCGCTAATCTGCCCGGCATCCTGGATCGACTGAAGGCCATAGGTGCCGTATCGCACGGCCGCGTGCTCGAACGAAACACGCTTTTCGATACGCCCGAATCTGATTTTCGCCGCAGTGGCAGACTATTGCGAGTGCGGATCGAAACTCCAGCGCCCACCGGCGCGCAACTCGGCTGCCGAGCCAATTCGATCCTGACCTTTAAGTCCCCGCCCGCAGCGAAGTCGAAATCCGGGTCCACCGCAGGTTCCCGACACAAGGCCCGTTACAAGGAACGTGCCGAAAGCGAACTGCCCATCCAGGATCCCGCGAACTTCGTTCGCATCCTCCGCTCCTTGGGACTTCGTCCAGGTTTTCGATACGAAAAATTCCGCACCACCTTCCGTCTCCGCGGCCTGCACCTGGACCTCGATGAAACTCCGGTCGGCGTCATCCTCGAACTCGAAGGCCAGCCCGCAGCCATCGATCGCGCCGCAAAAGCTCTCGGGTTCGCGCCCTCCGACTATATCCGAGCGACCTATTGGGATCTGTACGCTGCCGATTCCCGCCGGCGGGGCGTCACTCCAAAAAATATGCTGCTTCCCACACAAAAATCGCGCTAATCGTCACTCTTCGCTTGACAATCTTGACGGCAGCATTTACTAGTCAATTGGGACACAAGCGCTTATATGGAGCTTTCGTCCAATTCGGAACCTGGCGGTAGCCCTCAACCTTTACCTGCCGGAATTTTGCGGCGAGGGCAACGAATCGTCCGGGGTGTATCGGTTCGCTGGACCTGCGATTGCCGCGGGGACAGGGAGGCGAGGCCTGGCCTGAGGTAATTGGGGCATTGATTCGCCCGAGGCCGGTTGCTTTGCCGGTCGCGGGCTTTTTTTTTGCCCTGCGCAGCATCAAAAACGGCGCCGATTCTTTTCGCTAGGTAGTGGAAGCCGAATTGCCAGCTGAATGAGCGGCCAGATTCTCAGGAGTCAGTCATGCTGCACGCCACTGAAGTCATCGGAGCTCAGACCTTCGATTCGCTGGGCAACTATGTCGGCCGCATCAAGGAAATTTTCGTCGAGCCCGCGGACCAGGCCAACCGCGTCGCCAAAATGCTGATCAGCCGCGGCCAATACCGTTCGCTCATCGCGCGTTACGACCAGATCGCCTCCGTCGCGCCGGGCCGCATCTCCCTGACCACCGATGAAGCCGCGCTCGAGCTTTACCAGCCCAACGAAGCCTGGCTGGCCGTCGGCAAGGACCTGCTGGACCAGCAGATCATCGACACCAATGGTCGCAAGGTAGTCCGCGTGAACGATATCGACCTTTCCGATCAGCGCACCAATGGCAACACCGAATTGCGCATCACTCAGGTAGACGTGGGCCTGCCGGGCGCCGTGCGCCGCTTGTTGCAAGGAGTCGTCCCGCCGATGGCCATCCGCCGCCTGCAGGCAAAACTCCCGGCGCGGAAAATACTCTGGGAATTTGTGAACCTGATCGAGCCCGATCCATTGCGCCGGGTAAAACTGCGCCTCTCCAGCCAGAAACTCGCCGCGCTCCACCCCGCGGACATCGCCGAAATCCTGGAAGAGCTCTCGCCCGATGAGCGCCAGGGCCTGATCGCGTCGCTCGACGAAGAAACCGCCGCCGAAGCCATCGCCGAACTCGACAAGCGCCTGCAAACCCAGGTCGTCGAAAAACTCGACCCCGAACAAGCCGCGCACATCATCGAAGAAATGAGCCCAGACGTCGCCGCCGACCTGATTGCCAGCCTCGATTCCGAAACCTCGAAGGAAGTTCTCGACGAAATGGAGGATCGCGGAGCCCACGAAGTCGAACAACTCCTGAAATTCGGACCGGACACCGCCGGCGGCATGATGACCACCGAAATCGTGGTGGTCAGCGACGAAGCCACTCGCGGCGAAGTGGTCGACTACATTCGCTTCCACGAACTCTCGCCTGATCAGATCGACAACGTAATTTTAATTAACAAGGACGCGTCCATCGCCGGCACCGTGCCCGTCACCCGCCTGCTGCTCTCGGACTCGGACCAGCGCATGGCCGAACTCGCGTTCGAGCCGCTACTCAGCGTCCGGCCCGACGCGCGGGACAAGGACATTTTCGAGATTTTCGATAAATACAATTTGCGCAGCTTGACCGTAGTAAACAAGGACAATCATCCCATCGGCGCGATCACCGTCGACGATGTGGTCAGCCGGATGCACGCGAAAATCTAGAACCATGTCCGAACTCGAAGCCAACTCGGGAGCACTCAGCATCTGGAAGACGCGCGGCCAGAATTTCCTGCGCCGCACCCGCATGACCAGGCGCCGCCTCGCCGTTCTGCTGGCGGTGGTCGGTCCCGGCTTGATCACTTCCAACGTCGACAACGACGCCGGCGGAATCACCACCTACACCACAGCTGGCGCGCAATTCGGCTACACCTTGCTGTGGTCCTTGATTCCCATGACCATCGCCCTCTACGTTTCCGAAGAAATGTGCGCGCGCATGGGCGTGGTCACCGGTAAGGGCTTGTCCGATCTGATTCGCGAGGAATTCGGGTTCCGCTCCACCTTTTTTGTGATGATCGCGGCACTCGCGGTGGATTTGGGCAACACCGTCGCTGAATTTGCCGGCGTCGCCGCGTCTATGCAGATTTTCGGGGTCAGCAAATTTATCTCAGTGCCGCTTGCGGGTTTGGCGGTCTGGCTGCTGGTCGTGAAAGGAAGCTACCGCCAGGTTGAAAAAATATTCCTCATCGCCTGCGCATTTTATTTGTCTTACGTGGTTTCGGCGGTCCTGGCCAAGCCCGATTGGCTCCTCGCCGCCAAAGAAACCGTGCTGCCCACGCTGCATTACAACACCGAATATTTGTTGATGCTCACCGCGCTGGTCGGCACCACCATTGCGCCCTGGCAGTTTTTCTACCTGCAGGCCGGATTCGTCGAGAAGCGCGTTGGCCCCAAGCAATACAAGCACGCCCGCCTCGACGTTTTGGTCGGCAGCATTTCCTGCATGGCCATCGTGTTCTTCATCATCGTGTGCTGCGCGGCCACCCTGCACAAAAACGGCATGACCAATATTTCCGACGCGGCCCAAGCGGCCGGCGCCCTCGCCCCACTGGCGGGGAAGTGGGCTTCCTACCTTTTTGCCTTTGGCCTGCTCAACGCCTCCTTGTTCGCCGCATCTATCTTGCCGCTTTCCACCGCCCATGTGATTTGCGAAGGGCTCGGCTTCGAGGCCGGCATCGACCGCAAAGTGAAAGAAGCTCCGGCTTTTTATTCGCTCTACACCGGCCTCATCGTAGTCGGCGGGGGAATCATCCTGCTGCCAAAAGCCCCACTCTTCAAGATTCTGGTGCTTTCGCAGGTCGCCAACGGTGTGTGGCTACCAGTCGTGCTGATTTTCATCCTGCTGCTGATCAATCGCCGCGATCTGATGGGCGAGCACACCAACACGTGGGGTTTCAACCTCGTGGCCTGGACAGCCAGCATCATCATGATCATTCTCACCATCGTCCTGGTCTACGCCGCCTTCACCGAATCCGCCGGCTCCGGCCTAGTCGGCACCTTCCTGCACTCACCTTAATCTCTCCCCACTTTCCGTGGGATAGGCTCTCAGCCTGTCTGCACCCCGCTCTCAGCGGGGTGTGCCATCCCGGCAACCAGTAATGACCCGCGCACCTCGTTCACGGGCATCACGCGCTCACTCCATCGAAGCCCGTAACTCCCTCGCAAAGTAACCGCCCAGCCCGCCATCCTTGCGCCCCATCACCCCCTGTGCTAGTTTTTCTTCGTCCTTGCCTTCGAGTGAATTCTAGTGAAAGCCACCGAACTGTTGATCGATGTCAGCCGCGAAGAAGCCACTCTTCTCGACAAACTCGACCTGAAAAGTTTGCCGCAGCACGTGGCTGTAATCATGGATGGCAACGGCCGCTGGGCCCAGAAGCGCCACTTGCCCCGCATCGCTGGCCATCGCGCCGGAGTAAAAACCGCCCGCGAAATTATCGAAAGTTGCGCCCGCCTGAAACTCCCGTGCCTCACCCTGTATGCGTTTTCCCTCGAAAACTGGCGCAGGCCGCAGGCCGAGGTCGATTTCCTGATGCGCCTCCTCCGCGAATATCTTTCGCGCGAGCTGCCGTCGATTCACAAAAACAACATCAAGCTGCAAGTCATCGGGCGTTCGGAGCAGTTGCCCGACGGAGTTCGCCAGGACATCGAAGATGGCATGCGCCTTACCGCCAACAACACCGGGATGAAACTAGTCGTCGCACTGAACTACGGCGCCCGGGCCGAAATTGTCGACGCCGTGAACGCGCTGCTGACCCAAGCGCAAGCGAACGGCAAAAATGGCGCTGCCGGGCATGTACCCCAGGTAATTGACGAGCAACAAATTTCCGAGCATCTCTACACCGCCGGCCTGCCCGATCCCGACCTGCTGATTCGCACCAGCGGCGAAATGCGCGTCAGCAATTTCCTGCTCTGGCAAATTGCCTACGCCGAAATTTATGTCACAGAAGTCCTCTGGCCCGATTTTTCCCGCGCGCGCCTGCTGGAAGCCCTGCTCGATTTTCAAAAACGAGAACGCCGCTACGGCGGCCTCGGTTCCCAAGCCCGCTCCCAAGCTCATTCCCAAACTCTTTCGAAGACCAACGGATCCGAACTACCCGCCGCAATAACGCAGAAGAAGGGGAGAGGCTAGCGCCGGATGCTCCTACGCATCGCCACGGCAGCCGTCCTGATTCCGATCGTCGTTGCCCTGGTCTGGTTTGGTCCGCCCGCGCTGCTCGCCGCGCTCGCTTGCGTGGTCGCCATTTTGGCACTGTTCGAGTTTTTCGATATCGGCGACAAAGTAGGCCTCCGCGCATTCAAAAAATGGACGTACTTCGGCACCGCGCTGATTTTCTATTCGCAATACTCTGTGGGTCTGGGCGAAACGCGTTCGTTCAGCGGAGGCGTCTCGGTCGTGCGCAACGCCGCTGGCGGCGTGCTCTCTCTCGATGCTGCTTTCCTCGTCTTTATTTTCGGCTGCGTGGTGCTGGGCCTGGTCACCCGGCGGCCTCTCCTGGAAGTCCTGCCGGCCTTGGCCATCAGTGCCGCCGGCGTTTTATTTATCGCGCTGCCGTTCAGCTATATCGTGCGCGTCAATGAAATCGGGAACGTGGGCAGACAGCTCATCCTCTTTACGCTGGTCCTGATCTGGGCGGGAGATATGCTGGCTTACTTTGTTGGCAAATCCCTCGGCCGCCTCAAAATGGCTCCGGCTCTCAGCCCCAAGAAAACTTGGGAGGGAGCCTTCGCCAACGCCGTTGCGTCCGCGCTCGTAGCCATCGCCTTCGCGCGCTGGATGCAAATCGATACGCTGACGCTGGTCGGCATCGCGGTTGCCGCCAATATAGCGGGGCAAGCGGGCGATCTGATCGAATCCGCCTACAAACGCGGCGCCTCGGTGAAAGATTCCGGAGAGCTGCTCCCCGGCCACGGAGGAATGCTCGATCGCATCGACAGCTTAATTCTGGCCGCACCGGTTGTCTGGATTCTCTATCAATGGCTGCAAGGGACGATGGTCACGGTGTAGTCTAAAGTCACGCAACTAGCTTGGTTGGAACCGCAAAGCAAACGCCTCCAAAAGGTGCGCTGATGAGTGCCTCAGTTCAAGTCTCGAGCAACGTAAAGCAAGTCGTCCCGTTCTTCCGCATTTCCGACATGGATCGCTCGCTGCGCTTTTACGTCGACGGCCTCGGCTTCACCCTCAAAAATAAATGGGTCGTCGACGAAAAAATCCGCTGGTGCTGGCTCGAACTCGGCGGCGCGGCCCTCATGCTGCAAACCTTTGCCACCGATGGCCACCACGCGAAGCCCCTCAGCGGCAAACTCGGTGAAGGCGTCTCCCTCGAATTTCAGTGTCAGGATGCCATAGCTCTTTACCGTGAATTCATCTCCCGTGGCTTAGCCGCCTCCGAACCCCAGGTAGGCAACGCCATGTGGACCACCACCCTAACCGACCCCGACGGCTACCACCTCGGCTTCGAAAGCCTCACCGACACACCCGAAGACACCAAGCTCTCCGAATTGAAGCTCTGAAGTTGCAGGCAGACTCCGTCATCAGCCGGACCGAGCACTCGTTGTCAGGAGACTCCATGAATGCCTTTGAACAGGAGCGCCGAACTTTATTGGCTAGCCTTGGTGGTCTCGGCATCAGCAAAATATTTCCTCGAGGCATGCCTCCAGTTCAGACCACAGCGCCACAGGGATTCGTCTTGGGACCAGAGGGAGGTGAACATCTCATTCATTTTCGTGACCATGGCAACATCTACATCAAGGTAGGCTCTGCGACGGGTTCAGACAATCTCGCCCTCGGAACCCAACAGGTCACGCTCGGAGCCGGCATTCCGGTCCATAGGCATCTCCGCATGGACGAATCCTTTTACGTGCTGGAGGGCAGCGGACTCGTGACCCTGAACGACGCCACGCACGCGTTTGAGAAGGGCGCCACGATATTCGTCCCGCGAAATACCTGGCACGGATTCGCGAATCCCGACCACGAGCTTCTTTTGCTCTGGATCATGTCGCCCGCGGGCCTGGACGGTTTCTTCCGAGAAACCTGCAATCCACCGGGCGTGCCGCCAAAACAGTTCACTCGCGAACAGATTCGTGCCATCGCCCTTAAATACAACACCGAATTTAAATGATCTCCCGGCCTTACCCCACAAATCCAGCCCATGACCGCGGCATGCCCCAGCTGCTGCTACGGAACGATGAAGTCGAGGTTGTCGCGCTTCTCGCCATCCGCCAACTTGATGGGGACCGCGCCGGCGCGGTCGGTAGTGCCGCCATAGTACAGCCCTGAAGGGGGAACTCCTCCGCCTGATGTAAGCTCCCAAACAGGGGTCCCGGGTAAATTTACCTCCAGCAAATATTCTCCGGGCTCTAGGCCGTCGAACGAAAAGTGCCCTTTCTCGTCGGCCTCGAACGTTGTAAACCACGACTCATCTACGCTGATCATGACGACGCGGATGTTCGCCAGGAGCGATCCGTCCGGATGATGCACGGATCCACCTAATTGGGCACTGGGTGACTTCGAAAGTGTAATGTTCAGGCAGACGCCGCTCTCCAAATAGATCGCTGCGTCGTCTGGACGGAATGATCCGATAGGATCGACCGTAATCTTGTACTTTCCAGCTGGGAGCGGCTGAAATTCATAGCGCCCCTCGGCGTTGGAGTTGCAAAAGAATAGCCGTCCATCACTTTCTCTATGCGCAATCACGTGTGCGTCCGGGACGGCAGTCAAATCCGGCCATTTGCCCTTTAGGACCTGCCCCTGGAGTAAAGACTGGTCTCCGATACTCCGCATGCGTCGCAGAGTCTCGATTTGCTGACCTGCTTCCGTAACGGGAAGGCTGTCATTGCCGTAGTAATCGAGAACGATGGGTTGGTCCTTTTCTCTTCGTAAGAAAAAAAGCCAGCTGTCGCCGATCGCCATGTTCGGTAAGCACAATCCCTGCGACGTCAGAATCGTCAACGGTGTCGAGGGCTGCCCGTAAAAAATCTCCTGAGGGACGATTTGCAGTTCCTTCTCCTCGCCGGTTTCCCTGATCCCGGAAATTGAACCGATGAAGACATAGGAGTACGCGTACACCTTCCCACCGCAATCTTCGCCGCTGGAAAGCCCGGTATGCATGCAGGTGAAGGTCTTGCCGCCCTCGGTGCGCTCCTCGATGATCTGCGCGGACGCGGTGCCGCCCCAAAATAAAGTCACTAAGACCAGCGCAACCCCACGACCCCATATCATGCGCATTAATTTACCATATATAAATCACGTCGGTCAGGTGCCAACCAAATCCAACGCCGGAGATTCGTAACGAGTGAGCCCGAACCGTAAGGGCAGGCAACTCGCGAAGGACTCTTCATTCGCATAATCCACCGAACGCCTATAAAATGGTCTTACATGAAGCGCATTTCCATTCTGGGCTCCACGGGTTCCATCGGCCGCCAGACACTCGACGTGGTCGACGCGCACCCGGGAAAATTCCAGGTCGTCGCCTTGGCTGCGGGCTCAAACGTAAAACTCGCCATCGAGCAAGCCGCGCAATTCCGCCCGGCCATCGTTTCCGTCGCCACCGAAGCCGGCGCTCGCGAATTGTGCGCCGCGCTGAAATCGCTTCAGGTCAAAAAAAACGCGCCCGCGCCGATGCCTGAAGTTCTATTCGGCCCCGAAGGAATGGAACGCGTCGCCACTCATCCCCACGCCGAAATCGTCGTCTCCGCCGCCGTCGGCGTAGTCGGCCTGCCCGCCACCTACAAAGCCATCCAGCTCGGCAAGCACATCGCGCTGGCCAATAAAGAAGTCCTGGTCGCCGCCGGAGAAGTCGTCATGGCCGCAGTGCAAAAATCCGGCGTCGCGCTGCTCCCCGTCGATAGCGAACACAACGCCATCCACCAATGCCTGCGCGGAGGGGAACCCGCCGAAGTCCGCCGCCTGGTCCTGACCGCCTCGGGCGGCCCGTTCCGCAAATTGCCGCACTCGAAATTTTCGCGCATCACACCAAAACAGGCCCTGGCGCATCCAAATTGGAAGATGGGCCAGCGCATCACCATTGATTCCGCCACCATGATGAACAAGGGCTTCGAGGTCATCGAAGCCAAATGGCTCTTCGGCGTGGGCCTCGACAAAATCCATGTGGTGATCCATCCGCAGTCCACCATTCATTCCATGGTCGAATTTGTGGATGGTTCAATCCTGGCACAGCTCGGCCCAACCGATATGCGCATGCCCATTCAATATGCGCTAACCTATCCGGAGCGGGTGCCGTCCAATACTCATGCCCTGGACTGGTCCGCGTTGAAAAAACTGGATTTCGAGGAAGTGCCGGCTAAGAAGTTCCCGTGTCTGACCCTGGCCAAGCAAGCTCTGCGCCAGGGAGGCCCTTCGCCGTGCGCGCTAAACGCCGCCGACGAAATCGCCGTCGCGGCGTTCCTGGAACGGCGGCTCGAGTTTCTGGAGATCTCCGCGGTGATCGAAGCGGTTCTGGGGAAAATGCCGCGCACCGCAATGAACAACATCGAAGACGTGTTGCAAGCCGACGGCGAAGCCCGGCGCTTGGCTCGCATCGAAGTGGAACGACGCAGGAACTAAACTCATAGCAGGGGATCCATGGCAAATCTTTCCAGCGCCCTATACGCAATCTTATCTGTCACCCTGGTTCTCGGCATCATGATCTTCGTCCATGAATGGGGACATTTCATGGCCGCCAAGCTGGCCGGCGTTCGCGTCGACGTATTTTCCTTCGGTTTTGGCCCGCGCCTGTTCGGCGTGAAACGCGGCGACACCGACTACCGCCTCAGCGCTCTCCCGTTTGGCGGTTACGTCCGCATGGCCGGCGATAACCCGGTAGAAGAACGCACCGGCGCCGATTACGAATTCTTGTCCAAGCCCCGCTGGGTGCGCGTGCTGATTGCCTGCGCCGGCCCGGCCATGAATCTGCTTCTCGCCTTTCTGATCTTCTGGGGAATTTTCTGGATCGTTGGCAGTCCCTCGGAAGATTACCTTCGTACTCCTGCTCAAGTTGCAGCCATCCAACAGACCTCCGACGCGGTGAATTCCGCCGCGATCAACGGAATCGCCGCCGGCGACCAGATCGTCGCCATTGACGGCCAGAAGACCCCAACCTGGGAAAAGGTCTACACGCAGGTGAAAGACCTTCAGCCCGGAACTCCTGTCGCCGTGACCATTCTGCGCAATGGCTCTGAGCAGACTTTGCAGGGAACTATGCCAGCGCCCCCGGCCACGGTTGAATCTCTGTTCGGTTATCCGCTGCTGCCTCCGGTCACCGACGAAGTCGGCATCGGCACTCCCGCCGACCGCGCCGGACTCCACGACGGTGACAAAATTATTTCGATGGACGGCACGGCCATCGTCACCTGGGGCCAGCTCGTCGATCGCGTTCGCCACTCCGACGGCAAGCCAATCCATTTCATGGTCCAGCGCGGCGAGCAGACCGTTCCGATCGAGATCACTCCGGTGCAAGCCATGGGCGGCGACGGCAACACCGTCTGGCAAGTGGGCGTCTCGCCAAAAATCAAAGAAGACTTCGAGCGCCAGGGATTCCTCCCGTCGGCCAAGCTCGCTGGATTGCAAACCGCGATTGGCATCAAGCAGATCGGCACCGTGCTCGGCGGCCTCTTCACCGGGAAAGTGAAAATTCGCGAACTGCAAAGCGTCGTGGGCATCGCCCGCGCCTCCGGCCGGGCGGCCAAGCGCGGCCCACTCGATTTGGTTTTCTTCATGGCCGTGATCAGCCTGAATCTTGGCCTGCTGAATTTACTGCCAATTCCAATTCTCGACGGCGGCCACGTCCTGCTGCTGGCCATCGAAGGCATCCTGCGCCGCGACCTAAGCCTCGCCGTGAAGGAACGCTTCGTGCAGGTCGGCCTCGTCTTCCTGTTAGGAATTTCCGCCTTCGTAATTTACAGCGACATCTTCAAGCTGGTCCAAAGCCACTAAGGGCCGCCGAAGCGACGCCACGCTCGACTCAAACTAGGCGTGTGTCATCCCGAGCGTAGCGAGGGATCTGCTTCAAAAGCTTTCAACGGTTTTGCAGCTGCCTCGGTTTTAGTGGTCATCCCGTTTACCCTGACGAAGGAAGGGACAGAGGGCCAGTCTTTGGCCCGACGAGGGATCTCTCTTCGATGTGCACTACACCGCGACTCCCCGCCGTTGGCTCGCGCGACCCCCGAAAAAAATCACAACCACCACATCACCACTTTTCACTTTTGCTATACTGTGAATAGAAGCCATGGCGACCACACCCGAACATCGCGTATCGACCGGCGAACGCATCAACCACGAAGCGCCCGGCCATCTGCAACAGGCCCTCGGCGCGCGCGGCATTCGCCTCACCAAACAACGCCGCGTTCTGCTGCAGGTAATGGAAACCGCCCGCCGCCATCTCGACGCCGCCGAAATTCTGGAGCGCGCCCAAAAAATCGATCCCGAAGTCACCCGCGTCACCGTCTATCGTACGCTCGACCTGCTCAAGCGCCAGGGCCTGATCGACGAACTCGACCTGCTGCACCTGCGCGGCGACCGCCATTATTACGAAAGCCACGGCCCCCGCGACCACATCCACGTAGCCTGCATGAAATGCGGCAAAGTCCGCGAATTCGAAAGCGAATTGTACGAGGAAATAAAACGCCAGATCTCCCGCGACTGCGGGATCGAAATCACAGTTTGCCGTACCGAAGTCGGCGGCGTCTGCGATGACTGCAGGAAGAAACAAGCAGGGAACTAAAGCCTTCGTGGTCTACCAGAAACTGCTGTTGTAGCGCCGTCTTACGCCTTCATCGTCCGAATCACCGCCTCGGTAAATTCGCTCGTCGACGCGCTCCCGCCCACATCGCGCGTCAAATATTTGCCGTCCTTGTATACCGTGTGCAACGAATCCTCGATCCTTTTCGCCGCCGCAGTCTCCTGAATATGCCGCAGCATCAAAATCGAACTCATCAGCAGCGCCGTCGGATTTGCAATGTTCTTCCCGGCAATGTCCGGCGCCGTCCCATGGACCGCCTCAAACACCGCCACGGTTTCTCCCATATTTCCGCTGGGCACCACTCCAAGTCCGCCGACTAACCCGGCAGCCAGATCGCTCATGATATCGCCGTACAAATTGGTCAGCACCAGCATGTCGAACTGATGCGGATTCAAAACCATCTGCATGCAGGCGTTGTCGATGATCAGTTCTTTGTACTCGATGTCTTTATATTCTTCCGCGACTTTCCGGCAGCAGGTCAGAAACAGCCCGTCCGAAAGTTTCATGATGTTCGCTTTGTGCACGGCGTGAATCTTCTTGCGCCCATACTTGCGCGCAAACTCAAACGCAAACCGCGCGATCCGCGTCGACGCCTTCTCCGTAATGATTTTCAGGCTCTCGACCACGCCCGGGACCACGGTGTGCTCCAGCCCGGAATACAAATCCTCGGTGTTTTCACGAATCAGAACCAGGTCGACGCCCAAAAAGCGCGATTGCACGCCTTCCAGGTTCTTCACCGGCCGCACGTTGGCATACAAATCGAGCGCCTTGCGCAGCGCCACGTTAATGCTGGGCGGCCCGCCCACCACTGCGGTAGTCAGCGGCCCTTTCAGCGCCACCTTGTTTTTGCGGATCGATTCCAGCACGCCGGCCTGCATGAAATCCAGGCCGCGCCGCTCGATCTCCGCGCGCGCCGCAATCTCATCCCAAGTAATCTCCACGCCGGCTGCGCTGATGATTTGTTTTACGGCTGCGGAAACTTCCGGACCAATCCCGTCGCCAGGAATTAAAGTTATGGTGTGTTTCATCGTAGGCAATTATTTTAGGGGATTCCCCCAGCGTTGTACACGCCGCCGAGCCAGGAAATTTCAGAACTACTTCCTCACCCAATCGTCACCACCCACAGCCCCGCGCTCGATTCGGTTTGAGAAGCACACCCTCTACCAAATCGATCCTCTTCTCCTAGCCGATCGGTCCGACACTCACCCGTACGTGGCCGTCATCCAGAGGAACGCCTTTTGTGACGAAGGATCTCTCTTCGATTGAAAATCGGCCCAGCCGTCTCCACGAAAGGGAATTGCCTTGTCGCGCAAACCGCTCGGACCCCTCCTACCCACACCACTAATCGGATGGATACTTCACCCTGGAGGTAACTCACGATGAAATTACGACATGTCGCCGCTCTTGCTTTGCCCATTATCTTGACCTTCGCTGCCGCCCGAACCGCTCCGGCCCAGCAACAACCGGCAGCCGCGCCCGTTCCACCTTCTATTCTCTCCGCCAAAACGGTTTTCATCTCCAAGGCTTCCGGCTATTCATTCGTGCCCATGGTAACGGGCGATCAGCCTTACAACGACTTCTACGCCGCCATGAAAGATTGGGGCCGCTATCAACTCGTAGGCTCGCCCAGCGACGCCGACCTGATCATTGAGATTCGTCTCGAGTGTGCGGCGGGTCCCTGTAGTGAGGTCCTTGAGGCCACCATCCTCGACTCCAAAACTCACGCAATTCTTTGGGTCTCTGCTGAAAGCGTTCAGACCGCCGCCCGTATCAAGACGAATGCCAAAAACTTCGAAAAATCCATGGCCGCTTTGGTCGCCGACCTCAAAGCTCTCAGCGCCAGCGCCGGCACCCCTGGCCAACCTTAGTTCGTAGACGAGGCGATACGAGGAAAAAGATAGGAGGAAAGATTAGGTCGGCCTAAAGTCGCACCATCTACGGCTTCGCGGCGCCGCTCGCCGACGATTGACTCTTCAAAAACTCCTCGATGCTTGCCCCTTGCTGCGCCGCAGGCGGATCGACCCGCATCATCTTCTGCAGCCAATCGATATACCGCTCGCGCGCGACTTGCGGCGCCGCATTGGCCAGTTGTAGCTCCGTGCTGTACACATCCGACCGAATCCACGGCTCCGGGTCTCGGCCCACCCGCGGCAACAGCTTCATCGTCTCGGCCGCCGGCACCAACCCGCGACTGGTCAAACTTTGCAGGTCCGCGATCAAGGCCATCTGCTCCGGCTCCTCCAATTGGTCGTAGCCCGAGCCCACCACCGCGTCCCACATATCGGCGCTGAGCAACGACCGGTAATATCCGCTGCCGTACGCGTTGGTCCAAATCCAAATCGGCAGTGTCGTCAGTTGAATCTCGCCGTGCGTTGAGCTGACCACTTCACAGCGCCGGGCAGCTCCCGGCTGATGAATGCATACCGGAACCGCCCACGGATTTGCATCCTGCTCGATTTCCAGTTTCGGTCCCGGCCCGCCCGGCACCATGGAAAAACGCAGCACTGGCGCTCCCGGGCGATCCAGAAAACCAAAAATAACCGGTCCCACATCCACGCCAGATTCTTGCTGGATCGCTTTGACCAGGTCACCCGTCGTGGCGCTGCCGAACTGATGATCGACCAAGTAGCGGTGCAGCGCGCGCTGAAATACTTCCGCGCCCAGCCAATCCTCCAGCATTTTCAGAATGCTGGCCCCTTTGACGTAGACGATGATGTCGTAGACCGTGTACGGGCCCAGGTCTTCGCGCGAACGAGCTGGCACCCGCACCGGCCGTTTCTCTCCTGTATCCGATTCCAGCGTTTGGTCGCGCGTGTCGGTCGCGGTCAGGTGACGTTCGAACTCGGGCCGTTCCAGGTCCGAGACTTTCATCTGCAGCCAGGTCGCGAATCCTTCGCTCAGCCACACATCGTCCCACCACGCCTGCGTCACCAGATTGCCGAACCACTGATGCGCAATTTCGTGCGTCATGATCGACCGCATCACTTGTTGCCGCCGCTGTGTGTCCTGCTGCGGGTCGGCCAGCAGCAAGCTTGCGTCATACGTAATCAGTCCCGGATTTTCGGTCGCGCCAAACGGCGTAGCCAGCACCGCGATATGGTCCAGCTTGTCCCAGGGGTAGGGAATTCCAGTGTACTGTTCCAGCCGCTCCAGCATCAGCGGAGTCGCCGTCCGTGCCGCGGCCGCCTCAGCGGCGCGCCCGCGCGGTGTAATAATCCGCACTGGGATTTTTTTCTCGCCAGCCACGCCGGCGTCCACCACATCAAACGGCCCCACCGCGAACGCCACCACTTCCGCCGGCAATGGCTGCGTCGGCGCGAACGCCACGCGCTTCATGCCGTTGGGTTCCTCGGTCGACGACACTTCCGGCGCATTCGCCACCGCCACCTGGTCGCGCTTCACGTGCATCACCACGTCCCACGGGGTTTTGTACGCCGGCTCATCGAAGCAGGGAAAGGCGCGCCGCGCATCGATCGCCGTGAACGACGTAAACACATACCAGTCGTCCCCAGCTTTCCTTCGGTAGGCGCCTACGTCACTTTTTTCGTCCAGCTTTCCGCTGTATCGAATTTCAAGGTCAACGTGCCCCGGTCCCAACGGCTTCGCCAGTTGTACCGCCAGCATCTCGTCCGTGGTGTGCCAACGCGCCGATGAACTCGCGCCGTCAGCGGTCACCTTGATCGCCGATACCGTCAGATCCTTGGCGTTCAGCCAAATCACGCCCGTGCGTTCCTTCAAGTCCACGCCAATAATCGCCGTTCCTTGAAACGTCGGTTGGTCCGGCAAAATCGTCAAATCCAGTTGATATCGCGTCGGCCGCGCAATATCCGGCAACCGGAATCCCGGTTCCTGCGCCGCCCCAACCGGCTGTCCCGCCGCCACCGAGAACGCCACCACAAGAATCAGCGCGAAGAAACTCGCCGGGAACGGCATCAATCTGGAAGTTTTCATGGGCGGGAATATAACACGTCGCGTTCGAGGCCGCGATTCGCCAGCGAATGCGCGTTTTCAAGGGAGCCCCACCCACCCCTTACCGCATCAAAATGTTGATCTTAACGCACCGAATTTCGCCTTTTCTTTGAAGCCAACTTGCCTTTCCCTGAATCTGATATACTGTGAACGGCATTTGGGCCTGCCTTTTCGGCCGATTTTGTGGAGGAATTACAGAATGGTTCAACTAACCCCGGTAGCGATTACGAAGGTGAAGGAAATCCTGACGCAGCAGACCCCGTCGCCGACGGGCTTGCGCGTCGCGGTAGTGGGCGGCGGCTGCTCCGGCTTCAGCTACCACATGGCCTTCGAAAACGCCGTCAACGAAAACAGTGACAGCGTTTATGAATTTGACGGCCTGAAGGTCCTGGTCGACCAGATGAGCGAGATGTACCTCGACGGCGTCCAGATCGACTACATCGAGACCGTCGAAGGTTCGGGTTTCAAGTTCAATAACCCGAACGTCAAGAGCACCTGCGGCTGCGGCAGCTCCTTCAGCGTCTAATCGCGCTGGCAAGATCGAATCTCGGCCCGTTTCACGCGCGCAGGTTCGATGAAGGCTGACCATCCGTTGTCTTCGTCCCAACATTTCGGCTCCCGGAGCGCAAAATCCTCCGGGAGTTTTTTTGTGCCCGTTAAAAAATGTTTCACGGGCGTTACAAAGCAGCCTTCCGTCAGGGCACGGCTTCAGCCGTGCCGAAACGTCACGCTACAAGAGCGGCTTTAGCCGCTGAGGGTCAGTCTTAACCAGCACCGTACGCCCATGAAAATCGCCCTAGCCCAATTCAACCCGACCATCGGCGACTTCGACGGCAACCTCGCCCGCATCCTCGAACTCGCCGCCGAAGCAAAAAAAGGCGGCGCCGATCTCGCCGTCTTCTCCGAACTTTGCATCTGCGGCTACCCGCCGCAGGATCTGGTCGAACGCCCCTCGTTCGCCGAGCGCAACCAGCAGGAACTGGTCCGCCTCGCCAAAAAAATCCCGCTGCCGTC
>Ga0307474_10001581_pt1 | contig 16427 bp, 17 predicted proteins | sample atmos_gasesECM1C_2_FD_203312 | JGI IMG/M metagenome (GOLD analysis project Ga0307474, IMG submission 203312) | Hardwood forest soil microbial communities from Morgan-Monroe State Forest, Indiana, United States - atmos_gasesECM1C_05 | ecosystem: Environmental > Terrestrial > Soil > Temperate... | reverse complement strand
CATCAGCTCGCTGTCGACCCTCGTGCCGTGCTTCTGCGCGAAAAGCTCGCCGAACCAATAGCAGCGCATGACGTGGTTGAAGAGCATGTCGTTGGACACCGAACGCGCGAGCTCCTCGGCTTGACGGGCAATGCTGCTATCGGGAGCTTTGATGTCAGAGATCATGTTGGATTCCTGAAAGTGCTAGAACCGATGGAGCGCCCGCTTAAGACGTTGAACATACCCGGAGCAGGCGTCGGCGCAGAAGACGCAATCCAATTGCTATTCCAGCGCGACGCTTACGAGCAGCGCTCGGTGTGAAGACCCAACCTCAAATCGTCCACACTTCAGGCGCCGGGCCGGTTGAAGAATGCTTCTGCCGACATAACGAGTATCGTAACATTCGTGTAGCCGGGATATCTTTCGCGCATCCTGGAAACAACTTCTTCGGCCGTTGTTGATGATGGGTCACCTGAGCAAAGTCGCGTATATACGCCTCCGTTCCGTCCAGGATGGCTTCTGCCTCATCGCTGACCTCGGGCTTCTTATGCCCGGCGATCACTGTTTTTGGCTTCAGCGCTCTAAGCGCATTCACGCTTTCGATCCAGCGTTTCCATTCCTCGGGGCCAGAGAGGCCAAGCATGAGGTGGTTCGAGTTGTAAGCGACGTCACCTGCGACAACCATTTCGAGGGTGGGAATCCACACCACCGTACTGGGCGCAATATCTCCTTGGCCGACATTAACAACGCGAAGTTGCTCGCCTTCGAGATCAATCACGTCCGACGCAAGCGGTTCGGGAAGAGAGGTCGGCTTGACGATATCGACGCTCATGATTTTTTCGAACTGTTTCTGGTCTTTCGAGCGATTTGCACGAATATGGTCGACCACACCTGGCGCGGCCATAACTCGGGCTGCTGGAAAACGGGACAACAGGCGATCCATACCAAAATAGTGATCAGGGTGCCCGTGCGTGATCAAAATGTTCGTCAGCCGTCGACCATGTCGTGCGATACAGTCAGCAAGAGCGTCAACGTCTTCTTTTGCGATGAGTGTATCGATGAGGACGGCTTCCGTTTCTCCACATATAAGGGTCGCTGTCGTCGGAGAAAACGTTGCTCCTTGAGGCCCCTTTAGCGGGTGCGCAGAGCTGACGAAGACATAAGCTTGCAACCGCGATCGGCCCGGTTTGCCAAGAGCTGGCTGCTGCAGCACACTGTTCATAATCATCCTTTTAAGCGAACTATCGTCGCTGCCAGTCGGTTGGCGAAGGCGGGCTCCTTCGCGGAGATAGTCCGACCAGGCTAGATCAGGCAGTTCGGTTCTGGAATGACGTTTATGCGGTAAATTCGGACATGGGGCAGCAAATCCGTGGAGCGCTCGATGAATGGTTGCTTCTTCGCTGTAACGTTCGGATGGAGCCGGAGTTCTCGGCTATCTGCGGCTACTCGGTGTACTCTCACCTTCAGAAGGTGAATGCCTCTAATAATCGCGGCCGTTGAGGCTGGCGACCGGTAGGTCACGCCATTCCAGATGCTTTGTTTTCATCCCGAGCTATGCGCCTGGCGGCCTGTGGCGGATATCCGAATGCTCTGATAAAGGCTTGCCGCATGCGTTCTGGATCGGAAAAACCGACCGATCGCGATATGTCCTTGAGGGAGGCGGCGCTTTCTTCGATGAGAGGCTTGGCCGCTTCAGCCCGAAGGCGTTCGATAGCCTTCGCAGGTGTTTGGCCCGTTTCAGCGACGAAAGCTCGACTGAACTGGCGCGAGCTCAATCCTACGACCTCTGCGAGCCGATCCACGGATAGATCCTCGTTCAGATGATCTCGCGCGTATTGCAGGACAGATCCCACTCGTTCGGTCGGAGCGGCCATCTCAAGAAGAGCAGAGAACTGCGTCTGGCCGCCCGGTCTACGATGATAGACCACCATCTCCTGAGCGACGCGTCTTGCGACTGCAATGCCTACATCTTCTTCGATCAGCGCCAACGCCAAATCTATTCCGGCTGTTATTCCGGCAGAAGTCCAAACGCATCCGTCCTTGACGAAGATCTTGTCAGGCTTGACGACGACCTTCGGAAATTCGGCCTGTAACCTCGGGGCATACCGCCAATGTGTTGTGGCACGCTTGCCATCGAGAAGCCCGGCGGCGGCCAGTCTGAAGGCTCCCGTGCAGATACTTGCTACGCGCCGAGAGTGAAGCGCCATCGTGGCGATCGCGCCGGAGTCAGCCAAAAAGCCGCCGATATCCAACACCTCTGCGCCGATGACGATGAGCGTATCCCGAGCCTTTCGGGGCGCATCAGAAGTAATGGAAACGCCGCAAGCTGCCTTTACAGACGCCCCCATATCCGAAACCACGACTGCGGTATAAGTGCCGGGCGAATGTTTCTCGGCGAAACGAAATGCGGTCAACGGCCCGCTGAGGTCAAGCAGTTGAAAGCCGTCCGAAACATAGAATTCGATTAGCCTGCTCATGTCTGGAATCGTGGGTTCAACGTCCTTTACGACAGGATTTTGTTAGCTGAGAATGACCATGCGGACAAGCGAAAGTAAATCGCGCGTTCGCGATCGCGCATTCCGGTTCGGAATCGGAGTGTGTTTTTTTGCTACCCGTGGGACATCGGCAAAGGAGCGTCGTCATGCTTATGGCAGGAATTGAAGTGATCGATTCAGCTTTGACCAAACAAAGCATCGACCTCGCTCGTACTCACTTATCTCCGTATCTTTTCAATCACGTCATTCGCTCATGGCTGATGTCCACGCTCGCCGCTTCCGGCTTCCCGGTCAAGCCGGACCCCGAGGTGCTCGCTTGCGCAACGATCCTCCATGATCTCGGCTTAACAGAGAAGTACGAGGCGAACGAGCGCTTCGAGGTGGATGGCGCGAATGCCGCTCGAGCTTTTTTGCGCGGGCACGGCATGAAAGAGCGCGATCTCCGGCTTGTTTGGGATTCAATCGCGCTTCATACAACGCCCTCGATCGCCATGCACAAGGAACCTGAAGTCGTCTGTTGCTTGGCAGGAATTGGCGCTGACATCATTGGGTTCGGACTAGAGCGGTTCAAGCGGGAAGATGTCGAACGCATCAACCAGGCTTATCCGCGGCTCAGCATCAAAGAGCGGTTCAAGGACGACATGTGTGGGATCGTCAAACGCAAGCCCCACTGTGCTCATGGTGGCATCGCGGCCGATTTCGGGGCGCGATACGTTCCGGGGTTCAAACCGGTGTCGGCCGCAGATTTGGTTGCGAATGCACCCTATGCCGAATGAGTTGTCGGAGGCTCATATTTCGACCGTCAACGCCTTCAGTAAAGCGGTCTGCTAAACGTCGCCGATCTTCTGCCGCGTGGTGGCGCCAATGAGCCTCCCACGAGTTGCTTATTGGAACGTGCGAGAGCGCATCGTTGGCTGCGCTCGATTCAAAGGCCAAGGTTGCTCAAGATTGGTTACTCAAACGCGCAACGGCCGCTTAACCTTTGATCTTTTGGAGGTTTGGCGGCGCCGCTAACCTCGGCTTGATCTGCATCTGAAAGCAGCAGATTCGTATCGAGTTGGCCCTCTGGCTGGAGCCCGAGAGCCGCGTTTCGATCTAGGATGCGGCGTATCCGCTTTTGACCCAATCCAGGACGGCCGTCGCATATGCTTCCGGCTGCTGCTCCCACACGAAATGGCCGGCATCGAGATAGATCGCCCGCGATTTCTGAAGTTTCTGCAGAAGCAGCTCTGCATTGATGGGTGGTACGAGCGGATCTTTTTCGCCCCAGATGCCGAGGACAGGCGTTGAGATCGAGGCAAGTCCCTCGCTGAGCATCGCAAGATCTTGGGGATACGTTCTGACGTATCCCACAGCTTCGACGAAGCGTCGGCCTGCCGAAGCGGCCGCATAATCGATGCGGACGTCAGCGCGCAGCTCTTCGTTCATCAAGCTGTCGATCGCACCAAGAGCGACAATCGACCCGTCCACTTTCTCAAGATCGGCAAGCGAGGGCGCAAAGATCAGATCCTTGAGGTTCGCACCGGTGGTGTCAGCCGACGTGGCGCCGCTTCCGACGACCAAGCTCTCGAACAAGGCAGGGTGGTTCTTTGCAGCGAACAGGAACGCCGAGGTACCTACGTCCGGTCCGACGCCATGCACCCTGGGCAATCCCAATGCTTGCATGATCTTCGGAAGGATGACGCCCATGCCCGACGGCGAGAACACGTCGGCACGTCCCTCCGATTGACCGAAGCCTGGCAAGTCCACCGCCACGACACTCGTTTGGGCGGTGAGTCGATCCCAAATCTTGTGGAAGGCAAACAAGCTTTCGGGCCAGGGACTTGTCAGGAGCAGCGGAACGCCAGTTCGCTCTGGGCCCTTGAGGTAGCGGACTTTAAGTCCGTCGACATCGAGCCATTTGACATCGCCGAATTCCATTGCGATTCCTTTCGGGAGACTATCCTGGCGTTTCGAACGGGACGGGTCTCAAGACCCGATGATCATGCTGTTGCCGTTGGCGCTCTGGGCGGCCGGGACCTCTTCCTGCATGACGTCCCAGTGCTCGACGATCTTGCCGTTGGCGACCCGGAAAATATCGACCGCGACCATTGGTTTCGGTCCCCATCCGATATAGCGGCCGTGAATGCTGACATAATCGCCCTCGGCCAGGATCAGGCCAGGTTCATACTTGAAGTCGCTCGACAGGTTTCCCAACAGTCCCTTGATCGCCGCCGTGCCGTTCGGAATCTGGGGATTGTGCTGCCGATAATCAGGGCTGAAGAGGCGATCGAGCACGGTGGGATCGCGATTGATGAAAACGCCCTTGATGCCCTCGAGAACGAGCGCCTTGTTGGCTTCGGTCGAATTTGAAGTGGTCATGTCATAATGCTCCGTTCATGGACAAGACTTGCAAGTTCCCGTCCAGCCACAGCAAAGGTGCGATTCAAGATGATAGATACGGTACTGTTCTTTAAAGGCACCGTTCCGTTCTTTTATAGGTACCGATCTGTTCGCTTGTCAAGCAATCGATTTTTTAGGGATAGTGCTACGATGAGCACGACAAGAAGACGACGGGGCGCACCGCGGCGAGATGAACCTTCCGCGCGTACCCGTCTGGTCGAAACTGCGACCGAGCTCTTCTATCAGGAGGGAATTCGTGCCGTCGGCATCGATACCGTCGTGGCGCGCTCGGGAGTATCCAAGTCCTCGCTGTACCGGACGTTCGCCTCGAAGGACGAACTCATTGCGGCCGTCGCGGAGAGCGAGAACCTGCGCTTCTGGCGATGGTGGGACGAAACCGTCGAACGCTACGCCGACGCTCCGTCCCGGCAGCTGAGAGCACTGCTCGAAGGCATTGGCGAGCAGATCGCGAGCCCGCAGTTCAGAGGTTGCCCCTTCATCAATCTGGCCAATGAGTTTCCGGATCGTGAACACCCCGGCACGGTCATCGCTTGCGCCAACAAGCGCGAAATGCGCGAACGTCTGCGTGCGATCGCTCGTGCCGTCGGCGCGCGAAATCCCCAACGGCTTGGAGACCAACTTGCGCTGCTGATCGACGGCGCCTACGGCCACGCCGTGACGCTCGGACCCGATGGTTTGAAGCGCGAGCTGATCGACACGGCGACGGTGTTGGTCAATGCCCAGGCGCGGTAGTCCAAGTTGCGGTGATTAGCCGCGGATCGCACGCCTGAGCGATTGAGGCGGCTGTCCGTAGACGCGGATGAGCGCCCGTCTCATATTCTCGGCATCACCGAAGCCCACCGCCTCAGCGACGCGTTCGACAGACTCCGCAGTCGTCTCTATGCGGCCTCGGGCCAGATCGGCGCGCAGGCGCTCCACCATGCGTGCGGGCGTGGCGCCGGTCTGCGCGCGGAACGCGCGGCTGAACTGGCGCCGGCTCATGCCAGCGGCATCCGCCAGGTGCTCGAGGGTCAATGTTTCGGTGATGTGATCGTGCGCGTAGGTGAGGGCAGTGGAAATACGATTGTTCTCTGGCGCCAGATCGACAGAGGTTGCGAACTGCGATTGTCCGCCGTGGCGACGATGGTAGACGACGAGATGCTGTGCAACGCCCTTGGCGACGGCGAAACCATGGTCCTCCTCGATCAAAGCCAGCGCGAGATCGATTCCGGCCGTAATGCCTGCCGAAGTCCATATGTTGCCGTCTCGGCAGTAGATGCGGTCCGCCTCGACCCGGATGGATGGGTATTCTCGCTGAAGGCGAGCTGCTAATCGCCAGTGCGTCGTCGCTCGACGTCCATCCAACAGCTCAGCTGCTGCGAGCGTGAATGCGCCGGTACAGACGCTCGCTACGCGCCGGCACCGGGCCGAAGCCTCGACGATGCGGCCGAGCGTGGCGGCGGAAAGATGTTGATCGACCGATCCTCCTATGATGACCAGCGTATCCAGCATGGCATAATCGAGAGACGTAGCTGCAGTAGCCATGCCGAGGCTGTTCGTTACAGCCCCATCATCAGCCGCAACGACATCGAGCCGGTAGTCGAGACGTCCGAGCTCGCTATTCGCGGCTTCAAACGCACCAACCGGACCGGCGAGGTCGAGCAACTGAAACCCAGGAGAAACGTAGAAGCCGATCGTGCGCATGGCCTAATCGTAGGGAAGTTTGACCTTCCGGATATGTAGCCACCGCTATAGACGTTGTCCACCGGTACGACGGACGTGACAGGCCTCGATTCATGGAGCGGGACGTGATCGGAAGCAAGAAGTCTGATTTCAGCAGCGCATTGGCGGTTGGTCGCGAGTTGGATGTGAAGCTACCGGACAGTCAGGTCGTTCAGGATGCCTATGCCCACGCGGAAGCAGAAACGCCGCAGCCGTGGCTGTTCAATCATGTCGTTCGCTCTTGGCTCTTCGGCGCCAAGCTTGCCAAACGTCGTGGGCTCACTCCGGATACAGAGCTCGTCGCAGTGTCGGTTCTCCTGCACGACCTTGGCCTTGCGCGCGGTGGCGCTCCCGATCGTCGCTTCGAGGTTCTGGGCGCGGACTTAGGCCGCGCGTTCGCCCTCAAACACAATATGGGTGAGCGCCGCGCAGAGACGGTGTGGGACTCGATCGCGCTTCACACCACCTCATCGATTGCGCAACACAAAGGCACCGACGTGGCTTGCTGTCAGCATGGCATCTCGTGTGATTTCGGTGGGCTCGGCTACAATGAACTGAGCGACGACGATAAGAAAGTCATCCTATCGGCTTTTCCTCGTCTTGGCATGAAGGAAGAGCTGACGACCTGCTTGTGTGGAATTGTCAAAAATCACCCGAATACGGGAAGAGAAGGTTTTATTGCCGACTTCGGCCTGAAATACGTGTCTGGATATGCGCGCCCGTCTGCGGTCGATGTTTTGCATAAGTCGCCCTTTGCCGAGTAGGCATGCGAAGGCAACGTCAAGATATCGCCTGCGCCTACCGATGGCATGGAGGAGATTATTTGACGTTGCCGCTTTCAGTTGCTCGCGCAAAACGGCTTTCGACGCCATGCGTGCGCGGTTGATCAATTGGACGCCGACTTCCGCCTCGAAATCGCGGATTTGCCGGCTCAGCGACGGCTGCGAGGTATGCAGCTTCTGCTCGGCGGCGACCGTCAGGCAGCCCCGGCATCGGCCACGGCGACGAAGTAGCGCAGATGCCGCAGCTCCGTTGCAAGCTCCCATATCTCGCAGGCATGGGGCCAGCCTACAAAGTCTTTTCCAGGCGCACCAGCCATCTCTATTGGGAAAAGTTACTGCGCGCGGGACCTGTCCGGCAGGCAGGGCGTTTCCCGGTTTCCTGACAACATGAAGGTTGAGCGCATGCGTCACGGCATCAAGGCATCGCTGGTCTTGCTTCTACTGCTGACAGGCGTGGGCGGGGCCGCAGCGCAATCATCGGGCAATCAGCCAAAGGCGAGCAACATGGAAACCGATCTCACCAAGATCAAGCAGGCGTTGCTCGGCAACTGGGAAAGCATCGCGACGGAAGTGCGGCCAAGCGCGGCCAAAAATGCCGACGGCACGTTGAAACCGCTCTATCTTAAGCGCGCCTTCAAATATCTGCCGTCCGACAAGTTCGAACTCGATATCATCAACTCGGCCGACCCCTACGGTGCCGTGCCGCTCGCCCGCATCAAGATCGTCGGACACATGCAGTGGCAGGGCGCGCACCCGATCGTGGCCGGCGCGCAGAAAGTCGATTTCGTCGCTGATGAGGCCTACGAGGTCACGCCGCTCGCGCAAGGGTTTGCCGACGTGCTCAACAAGGTTGCCTCAGCTGGATACAGCCCGTGGACCGTCAATGCGACCCAGAGCATCTTTGGCAAGACGTTCGTGCCCTTCGGCCTCAAGGAGGGAACGAACTTCATGGAGTACGACCTCGTCTATGTGAGGGGCGACCTGTTGTTCTGGGGTGCCCGCAACATCGACGGTCGTGGCTTTGATACCGAGCAGAACCGGCCGACCAATCTGCAGATACCGCTGATCCGGCAGTAAATTGCCAACAAACCGGCCGCTTGCGGAAGGCTCGTTGCGAAGCAATTTCCCGTCGCGAGGACTGACAGATGAGCGCTACCTACAGAGCCGTCGAGGTCACCCAACCCCGTAACTTCTCCGAAGTGAGACGACCTGTGCAGGAGCCCGGCTCCGGCCAGGTCCGTATTCGCGTCGAGGCGTGTGGCGTCTGCCATTCGGATGCAGCGACCGTCGAGGGCGCGTTTGCCGGCATCGCCTATCCGCGCGTCCCTGGTCACGAGGTCGTCGGCCGCATCGATGCGATCGGTCCCGGTGTCCAGGGCTGGACAGTGGGCCAGAGGGTCGGCGTCGGCTTCCTCGCCGGCTTCTGGGGCTATTGCGAGTTCTGCCGCGGCGGCGACCTTGTGAACTGCAAGAACCAGGAATACACTGGGGTCCATCACGACGGCGGTTATGCCGAGATGATGATCGCAAAGGCGAGCGGCCTTGTGTGGGTGCCCAACGATCTTTCCTCAGCGGACGCCGCGCCACTGCTCTGTGCGGGGCTGACGACGTTCAGCGCGCTGCGGAACTCTCCAGCTAAAGCCGGTGATCTTGTTGCGATCCTTGGCATCGGTGGGCTCGGTCACCTCGGTGTGCAGTATGCGCGGCACATGGGCTTTGAGGTTGCAGCGATTGCGCGCGGTGCCGACAAGGGCGATTTGGCAAAAAAGCTCGGGGCTCATCATTTCATCGATAGCGCCGCTACCGATGCGGGCTCTGCGCTTCGGGCGCTCGGCGGCGCCAAGGTGATTCTCGTCACGGCATCGGGCGGCAAGGTAGCCGCCGAAACCTTCAAAGGCTTGCGCCCCGAAGGTGTTTCGATCCTGCTCGGCGTAGGGCCGGATCCGGTCGAAGTCTCCAGCATGCCCCTGATCTTTGGAAACCGGCGGCTCGAGGGGGCGCTGACCGGCGATCCCGGGACGGGAGACACGACGCTTCGCTTCAGCGCGCTCAGCGGCGTGTCGGCGATGATCGAAACAGTCCCGCTCGAGCAGGCTCCGGCCGCTTACGCGAAGATGATGTCCGGAAAAGCGCGATTTCGCATGGTTCTACTGATGTCGTGAGCCGAGCGTGATCAGAGGAGCAACTCGGCCGGTGTAGAAACCAAGGAGGCGTTTGCGAAGCGATGGCGAGTACACAGGGCAATATTCCCGCGCAGCTTGGCAAGACCGCCATTGTCACGGGTGCCACGGGCGGTCTTGGCTACGAGACGGCCCTTGCTCTCGCGAGGGCGGGCGCGGACGTCATTCTGACCGGCCGCGACGCGGGCAAGGGACAGTCGGCGCTCGAGAAGATCGGCCGCGAGGTGGTCGGTTCAAAAATCACCTTCGAATCGCTCGATCTGGCCAATCTCGCATCGGTCGCCGCCTTTGCCGAGCGTACGCGTGCGCGGCCGTCCGTTGACCTCCTGATCAACAATGCAGGCGTGATGGCGTTGCCACGCCGGCAGGTCACCGCCGACGGTTTTGAGATGCAGTTCGGCACCAACCATCTCGGCCATTTCGCGTTGACGGCGCGATTGCTGCCGCTGCTGCGCCAGGCCAGCGCGCCGCGCGTCGTCAGCGTGAGCAGCCTCGCACATCGCACCGGGTCGATCGATTTCAGCGATTTGCAGGGCGAGCGCTTCTACTCGCCATGGAAGGCATATGGGCAATCCAAGCTGGCTTGCTTGATGTTCGGGCTCGAATTGCAGCGGCGCAGTGAGGCGGCGGGCTGGAAGGTGACCAGCATCACCGCGCATCCCGGATTTGCGCGCACCAATTTGTTTTCCAGCGGCCCGGGTGGTCTGCTCTCCATGGCAACCGATGTCGCAGCCCCGTTCTTCGGTCATTCCGCGGCGGAGGGCGCGCGGCCGCTCCTGTACGCGGCGACAAGTCCGCAAGCCAATGCGGGCGGTTACTATGGGCCCGGAGGTTTCAGCGAGCTGCGCGGCTCGCCGGCGCCCGCGCTGATCATGCCGCAGGCGCGGGACACGGCGGCGGCTGTGAAACTCTGGGAAGTTTCCGCAAAACTGACAGGGACCTCGTTCGAGTAACGGTCGGCAAGATGAAATTGACAAAGCGCGTCATCGACGTCGGGCTCTCGACCAACAATCTTGAGCCCATGCTGCAATTCTGGCAGCAGGATGCCGGTGTCCGCTTCGATCATGTGTTGCCGGTCCGCCGCGGGCAGAAGCAATACCGGCATGTCGAGCAGGATTCCGTCATCAAGCTGAACCATCACGGGGAGCCGTTGCCGGAAGCGGTGCCAAGCGGTTATCGCGAGTTGATCATCGCGCGCGAGGGTGTGCAGACGCCGCGAGGGATGGTCGACCCCGACGGTAATCGCCTGCAGCTGGTGCCGCCTGGCCACGATGGCGTCAGCCAAATCGCTGTCGCCATGGGCGTGCGTAGTCTTGGCGCGCACCGCAAATTCTTTGGTGACATTCTCGGCTTCGCCGAGCAGTCTTGGCCGGGCGGAGCGGCTTTTCGGCTCGGCGACAGCCTCATTCTAATTGCGGAAGATCCGGCCGCGAATGTCGATCCGGTTCGGTCGGCGCGCGGATGGCGTTACATCACCCTGCAGGTCACCGACATCGACGCGGTGCATGACGATCTCAAGAGCAAAGGCGTGCGCGAAGGACTTCCCCCGATCACGCTCGGCGAGGTGGCGCGCATATCGATGATCCTCGATCCCGACGGGAACTGGATCGAGCTGTCCCGCCGCGCCTCTATCGTCGGCAGCGTGGATTAAGCAACAGCACGTGCGAAGCCCGGCCTTTGCCCCTGTTTAGGCCGCGAGTTTCAAGATTTTTACGACGTCAGCGGGTACCCGGATCGGCTGCGGGTTCGCGCGCGTGAAGATCGACAGCATTGCGTTCTTGCTGATCAGCTCAAAGCGATCTTCGCTGTCGCCGACATGAGCCGAGGCGGCAGACCGAGCTTGTCGACGAAAGCGGCAAAGGCCTCGCTGGCTGACCCGCCGCGCCGAGCGCGGCAGCAATCGAGGTCTGGGCGGCTTCGGTGGCCGGCCGATTGTAGCGCAGCACGCTCGGCATCATCACCGCGATGCAGAAATAATGCGGCACGTCGCAGGTACCACCCACAACGTGGCCAATGGCATGGCTTGAGCCATCGGCACGCGCGCCTGCAAGCCAAACGCCGACAGCCAGGAGCCTAGGTGGCAGCTGAGGCGCGCCTCCGCGTCGTTTGGGTTCTGCTTGGTGCGGAGCAGGCCGCGCCTAGCCTCTCGGCTTCCTCACGCAGCGCCTCGGCCGCGGGCTTGCCGTAGATTCCATGGTCGGGTAGTGATAATTGCAGGCGATGCCCATGGGCTCCCTCCCTATTCCGGCTGCAGTACGCTGCTTTGGTCGACTACCATTTCTCGCCAAAGGGCCGCAGCTCAACGTTGAATGACCACGCGCTGCGATCCTGGTGAACGACATGCCAGGTCTCGTCCGCGATCGCGCGCGGTTTGATGAAGAAGTCGTCCGGCCGGTCGGGATAGCGCTTCCGCGTCCATTCCAGATCGATCACGGCGTCGATGATGACATAGGCGACGTGCACGCCCTTTGGATCCAGCTCGCGCGCCAGTGACTCCGCGAGAATGCGTTGCGCCGCCTTGGTCGGCGCAAAGGCAGCGCGGTCAGGCTTGCCGCGCCACGCCGAGGTATTGCCCGTTGCAACGATCGCGCCCTTTCCAGCGGCGACCATGGCCGGGGCAAAGCGCCGCGCCAAGTACAATAATCCCATGGTGTTGACCTGGAAGTTGTGGTTCAGAATTGCCGGGTCAATTTCCAGGAAATTACCGATTGTTCCGCCGACGGCGTTGTGGATGACGACGTTGGGACTACCGAGGTCGCGCTCGACGGCCGATGCGACGGTTTCGACCTTCGCGGGATCCGACACGTCGCAGCGATAACCTTTTGCGTTCGGCAACTCCTTCTCCAGTGAGGCAAGACGCTCCTCGCTTCTCGCGAGCATGGCAACGCGATAGCCGCCTTCGGCAAACTTTCGTGCGAGCGCGGAACCCGTGCCGGGTCCGACGCCGGAAATCAGGCAGACAGGCGTGGTCATGCGGTCATTTCTCCCCTCTGCCGCTGGCAGCTTGATGGTCATGCCGCTGCCTTCGACAACAGCTTTTCGACGTAAGGCTTGAGGTCCGGCCTGAAGTGCTCGTGGTTGACCAGCCGATCAAAGTGGACGAACACCCGCGGATAGTCCTTCCGGACGCCTGCATGCAGGATCTTGTCCAGGCCGCGCTCGTTCAATTGCGCCGACCGGGCGTGCTCGTTCATGAAAAGCGCAAGCTCTGCTGCGAAGCAGACGTCGGCCAGCGAGATATCGTCTCCGACAAGAGTCTTCCGTTGGGGAGACAAGGCCTGCTCAAGCCCCGCGGCCCAAATCGCGAACCCCGCTTTAGCGCGCGCGTGAATCGCGGCATCCACCGTCCCGTCCGACAGCGCAAGAAGATAGATTTGCGTGTCTCGCGCAAACACCAGACTGACGTCCAGGAAGCTGTCGATCCTCGAAGCCTCGTAAGCGTCGCGGCCGTAGAGCGAGAATGTCGCCTGCCCAAGTCGCGCCACCGCCCGCATGATGCTGTTGGACTCGAAGATGCCGGTTTGTCCGTCCGGCGCGAAAGCGGCGGGCACAGTGCCAAACGGCTGCGCTTCGAGAAAGGCATCGGTCTTGTAGAGCTGCGCGCCCGCGAGCCCGGTCCGGCCTTTTCGCGCGATCAAGCTGTCCGTTTCACCTGCAGCCAGCGGTCGGGCATCGTAATCCCAAAGCCAGCCCTTGAGTTCGCCGGGTGGCGCGCCGCGGATTTCGAGCTCCACGCCGCAAAACCGCGCCGCGATGGTGGCCTTCCACACCCTCGGATTCGGCAGGTAAGAGAAGATGCGAAGCTTGGTCATGGTCGCCTCAATCTTGTTCAGGTGCCAGCCAGGCTCAATCCGATCTCAAGGCTCATTACGTCGTATGACTATCATCATATAACCTGCAAGCGACTTTGTCAGCGGCTCTTGCGGGTGAGCCGGTTGTCGGCCGAGGGCGAGATGCCGACAAAAGCCGCCATCTCCCGGGTGTGACGACGGAGAGCGATGAATCAGCCAGCCGCCGCGGACATGGCGTGCGGCGGTTCGGGAAGGCGCTTGCCGCCCCTGACGGTCTGCGCAGCCGGAGCCTCTATCACCGCGACTTCGATCGCATCTTCCGGTGTTCCAACCACCTCATGCCAAGCGGCCGAAACGCGCAGGGCCAACTCGGTCTTGAGCGCGACGGGACGACCGGCGCGAATGTAGCAGAGGATCAGGGCGTCCTGCGAAGGCTCACCCGCGAGCCAGATATGATCGTTCTTGAGCTCATGAAAGACGACGCTGATCAGATTGAGGTCGGATCCGATGACTTCGTTCACAGATTGCGTGATCGACTTGGCGAGTGCCGCGCGCTTCGCCTTATCGAGGCGTTGCGCTGTCTCGCAGACCATGATTGGCATTGGAGGTTCTCCAGGGACTCTGTAAACTCCTCCGCCAAAAGGCGCGGAGGAAACGAGCATGGCAGACTTACGTCAGGACCGCGTTCGCGCAGAGGACAGCTCGTTCGCTAAACGGACACCGAAAGTCGAGTTCTTTCGGGAGGTTGGGGCACCTCTTGTTCAACAAAAGACGTTGTCCGGATCGGCCGTGACGATCGAGTGGATCGAACGCCGGGGGGCCGGCAAGGTGGGTTGGCACTATAGACAGGATCGCGACGCTCTTTTCTATTTCGAGCAGGGAATCGAGGCTTGCCACGGCGTGCTGGACGGCCGAGGGCTCAACCGCCCTTTGAATGGAGCGTCCAAGCTTGCGTTCATCGAGGCTGGCAGCACGGTCGAAACTGAAGTCGACGTTCCGGGTCGCTGCATCTACTGGGTCGCCTTCATCGACACCAAACGCCTTTTGGGAGCGGAAGCGAGCCTCGTGCACAGGCGGCTCGAATCGCGCATCGGTTTCCAGAGCCCTGCGATCACGTCGACCATGAATGGTCTAAGGCCGGAACTGGTGCGGAACGACGAACTGTCGATGTTATATGTGGAATCCTGGGCAACGCAGGCGCTCGTGCTTTTGCATAGAGCCGTGGACGGGTTGGCACCGCCGCAACAGGATGCTGCTATCGGCAAGAGGGCCCTGTCCACCGTGATCGATTTCATGGAGGCGAATGTCGGAAACGACGTTACACTGCGAGATATCGCTAAATTGGTTGATCTCAGCCCGCGGCAAGTGAGACGAGCCTTTGTCGCCGCCACAGGCGCTGGGCCAAGCGCGATGTTCACGAAGATCCGACTCGAACGGGCTGCGCGAGACCTGCGGCAAAGCCGTCGAAGCGTGACGGAGATATCGATGGACTGCGGATTCAGCCAGCCGCAGCATCTTGCCACCGCATTCCGTCGAAAGTTCGGACTTACGCCGATGGCATTTCGCCGAAGCTACGCCTCGTAGAAATGTGCATTGACCAGGACGGTGCCCTTCCGTCCTGGATTGATAAACGCGCGAGACCATGCTCCGTCCGCACTATGCATGCAGCCGTAACGCTCATTAGAGTATCGCAAAGATAGCCGATCCGAACGACAACACATCCTGACCGAACCAAGCGGGTGCTGAGCCGAAACACTGAGCCCTAGGTCAATTTGGCTTTGAGTATTCATTTACAGGTGGCATCATGTCAGCTCCTCTGAAGCAATTCGCAATCGCTGAAAGGTCTAAAGCCTATTGGCGGATCACGTTCAATAACCCGCCTCTCAATCTGATCAATCCCGAGACCATCCTGGAGCTCAAGCACCTGATGGAGCTCATCGAGGCTCAAAGCGATCTTCGCGTCGCCGTCTTTGACAGCGCGCACCCTGACTTCTATTTTGCCAGGTACGATTTGGCGCGGGCTGCGGAAACGCCGACGGAGCCGGGACCAACGGGATTTCCGGCCTGGATCGATTTCCTTCTGCGTATTGCGCAAACGCCCGTCATCAGCATTGCGTCGATTCGCGGGCGGACGCGCGGCGGTGGCAGCGAGTTGGCGCTTTCCTTTGATATGCGATTTGCCAGCAAGGAGAAGGCCATTTTCGGTCAGCCCGAAGTGGCTGGAGGTGTCCTTCCTGGCGGCGGCGCGAACGAACGGTTGCCGCAGCTTATGGGACGGGCCCGGGCGCTTGAGGTCATCGTCGGAAGTGATGACTTCGATGCGGAGACCGCCGAGCGCTACGGCTGGATCAATCGATGTCTTCCGAACCACGAGTTGGATGGATTTGTCGACAATCTTGCCCGTCGGATTGCGTCATTCGACGGACAGGCGATCGCGGAGGCCAAGCGGCTGGTCAATCGAACGGCTCTGCCGCAACCGGAGGCGTTTCTGGAGAGCCAGACCGCGTTTCTCGCTGCGGCCCGATGGCCACAAGTGGTACCGCGCGTGTTGAAGGCTCGCGAGCGGGCAGCGAAGGTCGGATTGGACTTCGAGCTTCGGCTCGGACATCATCTCGGCAATCTCTGAAGAACAGTTCGCAAGAGGCTGCGGCCGACATGCAAACTGCACCAGCGGTGTCTGCAAAATCGACCATCTGATAGCCGCTCCTTGGGCGAATGCGCAGCCCCACACATTGCAGCGCGCCAACACCGAAGCCGTGGCGTAGCCCGCGCGGGTATTCCTGCTTTCAGATAATATGGGCTAGCGCTATCACCTGTCACCCGTTGGGAGCCGCGCCAACCAGGGATCGGCGACCGAACTGCGTGAGATCTTCAATGAACGGTGGAGAAACGCCGAGCGGCGCCAGTTGGGCGCGCGTCATCGGGTATTCGGTCGGTGAGAAATCGGGCGCAAGGGCGAGCCGCGGCCAAGCCGGCTGGCCGATCGCGGCTTTTACCGACCGCCACGAGTTCCACACCCTGCCGCATCGCGAACTCGGCGTCGGCCAATCGCGCAACGCCGCCGCTGGCGACCAATGCGGTGCGGGGCTCGAGGAC
>Ga0307474_10001578_pt1 | contig 16443 bp, 19 predicted proteins | sample atmos_gasesECM1C_2_FD_203312 | JGI IMG/M metagenome (GOLD analysis project Ga0307474, IMG submission 203312) | Hardwood forest soil microbial communities from Morgan-Monroe State Forest, Indiana, United States - atmos_gasesECM1C_05 | ecosystem: Environmental > Terrestrial > Soil > Temperate... | reverse complement strand
ACTCAATTCCGGGCTGATGTAGGGATTCGCAAACTGTTCATGCGGCAGCTCGATCGAAAGCCCGATCGATTTTCCTCCCGCCTCGTACGCTCCGCGGTTTGCTGCTTCCATGATTCCCGGCCCGCCACCCGAACAAACTACGAATCGCCTCGGTCTCGGCCCCAGAGTCATCGCCCACGAAGTGATCTTGTAGGAGAGTTGTCGGCACTCTTCGTAGTAGCGTGACATTTCCAGCGCATTCTTCGCCGCGGTTAAGGCTTGCTTGTGCCGTGCCCTGGCTTCCGCGTTCTTGCCCATCTTCGCTTTCTTCAGCCGTTTCAGGCGGGCCAGTACATCTTCCCTGGAATGAATACGGGCCGAACCAAACATAACAATGGTGTCGCCGATTTTTTCGCGTTTCAATTGCGCCAACGGGTTGATATATTCCGCCAGAATTCGCAGCGGTCTCGCCGGTGTGCTCTCCAGAAATTTCGGATCTTCGTGCGGCGCTTTCGGCGCATGCTGCGGCTTCGGCTTCATTGGCTTCGCGGACATTCCCGACCTCCCAACCCATTTAGACGAACTTTCATTGTAGGTAGACCCGCCTGCCGCGGCAACGCCACACCCTCAATCTGCGTCGAATTGAGTACACTTTAGTAGCACGGCCACCCTTGTTCCCTGAGTTGCAAAGGGAGCTGTGCGCGGTGTCAGCAGACGCCGGCTTGAGAAAGCAGCAATGATTCACAAACTGCTCCGATCAACCGTTCTGGCCCTTATTGCTCTGTGGTGTTTGGGCTACGTCCGATGTGTCATGGCACAGGCCCCCGAGGGCCCGCTTCCCCCACTTCCCGGCGCTAAAATTCAAACCATTCCCCCCGAAGCCGTCGCGAAAATCAGCGCAAGCGTTACGCTGGTTAATACGCCGGTGACCGTGCGCGATGCCAGCGGCACCATGCTTCACGATCTCGATGAGCAGGATTTTCTCATCACGGATAACGGTGTTCCGCAGAAGATCGCCCACTTCGATGTCGGTGGCGATCCGATTTCGCTGGTAGTCCTGGTTGAAACCAGTTCACGCATAGAATCGTTTCTTCCGCAACTCCAAAAAACCGGCATTCTTCTCACCGAGCAGGTCATGGGACCCGATGCCGAGGCGGCGGTGGTCGGATTCAATTCCTCCCTTAAGACTCTGCAAGGTTTTACGCGCAGCCACGACGCCATAGAGGCCTCGTTTTCTGGACTCAAAACCGACGAATCGGGGATTTGCCTTTTTGACGCCATGTCCGCAGGCGTCGAGATGCTCTCCCTGCGCCGTATGCCCACCAAGGAAACGCCCGTAACCGGCCGGCGGGTTCTTCTGATTCTTTCCGAGGCTCTCGACACTGGCAGCGACGCGCGCCTCGGTGAGGTATTGCGCCGTGCTCAACTCGAAAACGTTACGATTTTCAGCGTTGGCCTATCCACAACGCGCGCTGAACTGAACGCCAAGCCGCGCGATAATGCGCCGGTCCCGATTACGCCGCCCGGAACCTACGGCATGCCCGGACCTCCAGGTACCGTTCCCACGCCCGGTGCTGGCAACAACCAAGGCTTTGACTTAGTGGCCCTGGCCCAGGTCCTTGTCGAACACACCAAGAGCGCTGTCACCAAGCGCTCTCTTGAAGTCGGCGCCGTCGCCACCGGCGGCGGCTATTACCCGACTTACAAAGGGCGCTCCATCGAAAGCGCAATTGATGAAATTGGCGGCGAACTCCATTCCCAATACATGATCAGCTATGAGCCAAAATCCGACTCCGGCGGCCAGGACTTCGGCTATCACCAAATTTCCGTTTCATTAGTCGCGGACAAAGCGCAAGGCAAAAAAATCACCACCCGCCCCGGCTATTACATTCCCCCGCCCGGCTCGTAGCCGCACCGATTAGACTGGTCATCCTGATTGAATCCGATCGCGATTCGCGAAGGATCTCAACTGCTGAATTTTGCTACGATTTGATTTTGCCATGACTCGGAAATAACCGATGGAAAATCCGACAAATATAATCTCGCTGCGACTGGCGACGGCTGAGGACGAACCCGCTCTCCGTGCGTTAATCGAAGCCTCCGTTCGCGGCTTACAGAGAAACGATTACACCCCCGAACAAATCGAGGGCGCCCTCGGCACGCTTCTCGGCCTCGATACGCAACTGGTCGCCGACGGCACTTATTTTGTAGCCGAGGCCCGGGCGGCCTGCCGAAGGATCATGGTAGGCTGCGGCGGCTGGAGCCATCGCCAAACACTCTTCGGCAGCGACCATGCCCCAATACGCGAACCGAATTTCCTAAATCCCGCCACTGACGCGGCAAGAATCCGCGCCTTCTTCATTCATCCCGATTGGGTGCGTCGCGGCTTCGGTAGCAAAATCCTCGACGCTTGCGAATCCGCCGCCCGCGCCGCTGGCTTCTCTCGCTTTGAAATGGGAGCGACGCTCACCGGCGTTCCGCTCTACCTCGCCCGCGGCTACCACATCGTGGAACGCATCGAAGTCCCGCTGCGCAACGGCGCTCGACTGCCCATCGTGCGCATGGCCAAGTCCGACTAAAGCTTCCAATGAAACTAAAATCAAATGCCGCAGGCAAGCCGGTACCAGGAACAGTCAGGTTGCCGTCGACTCAGCGCGGGCGCGTGGTCAGGCCGGCTTGTTTCCAGAGCTTCTCCCATTGCCAGATGCCGTACATGGCTTTGTGGGCGCGGTAGCCGAGTTGGTGAGCCAGCATCAAAATTTGCCCGCGATGATGCGCCTCATGCGAGAACATGTAAGCGAACATGGTCCCTCCGGCGGGCCACGTCGGCGCCCAGCCGTCGCGTGAGAACTTTGCCACCAGGCGATTCGGAGTCGCCGAGAGAGCATCCGACAACATGCGCAGGCACTGCGCTGCGCTTTTCTTGTGCGCGGCGGCAACTTGCTTCATGGTGCAGCGGTCGGGATCGAGTAGCGGCGGACGCTTCAAATGCGGCGCGGAACGCTTCAGCCACTTAACACGGCAGTTGTGTAGATGCGCGAAGATGGCCGCAATGGTGCGGCCGTGGCCTTTTTGACCGGGCGGCTTGGCGCGCCATGCTCGGGCGTCGAGATGCGACAGGATGAGCTGGTTCATTGCGTCGTTGCTCGCGTAGGTTTCAAGCAGCGTGTCGCGAATTTCGGCGAGTGCCGCCTGGGATTGGATGGCCGATTGCAGTGCCATAGACGCTCCGCAGATTTAATGTATGTTATCAGAGTGAGCTTTTGCGGGAGGGGGGAATGAACATTCCTGAAACCTACGATTACCTTGTTCGCGCCCGCCGGGACTTATGGGCCGCGCTGAATCGGGTGCCGGACGAGGTCTTGTCCCGCCCGTTGCTGAGCGGTGAGCGATTTCACTCGATTAAAGACCTCGTGTTCCACGTGACCTCAGTGGAGGACTTCTGGATTCAGGAGGAGATTCTGCGCGAACAGCCGGTGCGGAAGACTATTCCCGCCTTGAAAGACACTCAGGGCGGCCCTATTTATGCGGGTTTCGCAGTCGATACGCTGCTGAACTACTGGCAAATCGTAGAGCAGAGCACGCTCAAGTACCTGCCAACGCTGACCGATCACGAATTAAAACGGATTGTGAGTGTGCACGACAGGCCAGGGAAACGGTACACGGTGGATGGTCTGCTGTGGAACGTGATGATTCACGAGGCGCGACACGTGGCACAGATTAGCGTGCTCCTGCGCACGCAGGGCATCGAGCCGCCTTTTCTTGACCTGTTGAATTACCTGCCAGTGCCATCGGCCTAACCATGTCACGCTGCTTCCGTGTGAGGCTCGATCGCTTGTTCAAATGCAGTTTCAAAAAGCCTTTCTTGCTTCGGGTTTTTAAGCGATTTGCTTCCAAAACCCAACTTCTCGCGAGGCTAGCAACGCATCCTTCCGCGCATTCCATCGCAGGAAATGATCCGTCTTGGTGTGCGCCGTGTGGTGCTCTCGCGATTCCCAGATTTCATGCAGCAGGAACGCGCCAGGCCCTTCAACCGAGCGGTGCAGGTCGTAGCGCAGACATCCTTGTTCTTTCCGTGTAGGCCCGATCAACGCGCGCAACTCGGCTTCCACCATCATATGTTGACCCTCGCGCGGCCGCAGAATCACGGCAAGTGTCACGGCACCCTTGGGCAACTTTTCGTTATTTCGGGATTTACCGCCACGTGAGTGCGGGCTTGATCGCTTCTTGCCAGTGCGGCGCTTCGCCTTCTTCTTGGCCATAATGGCGGGGATTGTACTCTAACTGCCCCAATAGGCAAGCCATTGGCCATTCGAGAGAACTGCTGAGCATTTCGGCGGAGTGCGAATCGCGCATCAGGCGCTCGCGGCTTTACCAAGGAACCGTCGCGCATAATCCTGCGCGAAGTGGAAAAATGGCATCGGTTCGTTTCTCGTAACGTCGCGAACCGCTGAAGTCACTCTCGCGGCTTCCCCACGACGGTAGTGATGGTAGTCTTCGATAACGCCATCCGCCTGCCAGGGCGGCAACCCAAGGCTCACAAGAGCCTCTCTCATGGGCTCGGGCGCGACATCCACATACTCAATGTGTTTGCCCAGCGCCTTTGAGAGTTGGTCGGCGATTTCCGCGTGGGTGAGCGATTCAGGACCCGTGATGTCGTAGGTCTTTCCCTCATGTCCGGGTTCGGTCAGTGCCCGCACCGCTACCGCGGCGATATCGCGAACGTCCACGAGGCTCACCTTACCATTTCCAGCGAGGCCGTAGAACTCACCCTTTGCCGAAATGGTGGAGCGGAAATTCAAAAGACTCTGCATGAACAAATTCGGTCGCAGGAACGTGAAAGGGACGCCGGACCGGCGAATATAACTCTCAACCGCGCCGTGATAGCGCTGGAAACGACCTTCTGCGCGCTCATCAGCTCCCAGTTGCGACAGCTTTACGATATGCCGAACGTTACTTCGCTTGGCCGCATCAACCAGGCTACGTTGCATTTTTTCCACTTCGGCGGACGAAGGAATAAGGATGAACAGGCGGTCCACACCCACCAGGCTGCGTGCAACGCTTTGTGGCTTGTTGAGGTCTCCCTCGACAAGATCTAATCCTGGAAGAGTGATCGCTCTCGCGTGCGCCCGGTTGCGCGCCAGCGCCCGCACGTACTCTCCTCGAGCCCAAAGTTGTTTTACGAGTTCGGTTCCGACGTTACCTGTAGCACCTGTCACCAGAATCATTTCGTACCCCTGGTTCGGTGGTTCGGTCCAGGCGCGTGCACTTACTTTGATGTAACTGCAGCTTCGACGGTTTCCAGTCAACCGCAAATATTATAAATCACTACTGTCCGGTTGTCGCATTCTCATGTCGACGTAACTGTTTGTAACGCAGCGGCTTAAGTGGCATTTCGACTTTTTTCGATTTGAAATGCAAACGGGCGTTTTGGCTCCATCCGACTTGGTCTGATTCTGCGAAACAGTGGGGTGTGAATACCGGACGCACTGTTTTTTCGCAGCTAATGGACTTTCTGCCCGCCTACGAATTTCAGAAATGTGTAAGCCGCTACCGCGGCGATCGACAAGGTACAAAACTCTTCCATCAGTTTCTCTCGATGGCTTTCGCACAACTAACATATCGAGAGAAGTCTCCGCGACAGCGAAACGTGCCTACAGTCTATCGGCAGTAAGCTCTACCACATGGGGTTCAGGAAGCAAGGTGGCACGATCCACTCTGGCCGACGCCAACGAATCACGCGACTGGCGGATCTATGCCGACTTTGCCCAAGTCTTGATCGCTATCGCGCGTCCGCTTTATGCCAGCGATTCGATCGATGTCGATCTGGACCAGAGTCTGTATGCTCTGGACTCCACCACCATCGATCTTTGCCTCTCGCTATTCCCTTGGGCCAAGTTTCGCGAGCACCAAGCAGCGCTCGAGATGCATACGCTGCTCGACCTGCACGGCAATATTCCCACGTTTATCCGCATTACAGACGGCAAAGTGCACGACGTGAACATTCTGGATGAGTTCTTTCCCGAAGCCGGCGCGTTCCATGTGATGGACCGCGGCTACATCGATTTTGAACGCCTATTCGTGTTCACACTCTGCTCGGCATTCTTCGTCGTACGCACCAAAGAGAATGCCTTGCTGCAGCGGCGCTACTCCCGTCCGGTGGACAAGACCACAGGCGTGCGATCCGATCACACCGTCATTCTGACCGCGATCGATTCCGCGAAAGCCTATCCCGATTCCTTGCGCCGAGTCAGTTATCTCGATATCGAAACGAAGATTAGCTGACGGTCACTGAATTCCTGGCCCCAGCGTCTTCCGCTGGAGAAATTTTTTGCACAAATTCCCGGCCGTGCGCCTCCGTTCCGGAAAGCAGAAGTACCGCCAGCGCAACAATGGTCACAATTTCGAAGCCGGCGAGCGCCCATTCGTATCCAAACCGGTTTCGAAATGCGTACTCGATACTGTTGGTCGGTGATGCCAACAAAATGCCAAGCTGGTAGGCGAGTCCCGGCATCAATCCGCGCGCCGCGTCCGCGGATAACTCAGTCAGATGAACCGGAATCACTCCCCACGCACCCTGCACCCCCATCTGCATTACGAACGCGCCGATAATCAGCATCGTCAGTGAACTGCTGAACGCCCACAGCGGAATCACCAGCAGCGAAAGCGCAAGCGCCGCGAGCATTCCTTTGCGGCGTCCGACCGCTTGCGACAACAATCCAAACAGGATTGCGCCCACTACGGCTCCGACGTTATAAATCATCGCGATATTCGCGCGCGTCGCTACGGAAACTTTGTGCACCTCCTGCAAAAAGTCGGGATACAAGTCCTGAGTCCCGTGCGATAGGAACATCATGAACGTCATCAGCAGTACCAAATACAGAAACCTCCGCCATTGTCCCGCGACCACGCGCAATACTTCTGCAGTCGAAGCCGCGCGATGCTGCTTCCACGCTTCGGATTCGGGAACCTTGGTCCTTATATAGAGCGCGAGCAACGCGGGCAGCGCGCCAATCCAGAACATTGGCCGCCAGCCCCACACCGGAAGCAAAAATCTCGCCGCAATCGCCGCCAGCAAATATCCGATCGAATAACCGCTCTGCAGAATGCCGCTTAGAACTCCGCGCAACCTTGTCGGAGCCGCTTCCATCGCCAGCGAAGCTCCGACTCCCCATTCGCCGCCCATCCCAATCCCGAATAACGCCCGCAAAATCAGAAACACCGAAAAATTCGGCGCAAATCCGCATGCCAGTTCGATAATCGAAAAATAGATTACATTCGCCATCAAGGGAATTCGCCGTCCGTAACGATCCGACAGCAATCCGAACAGCAACGCTCCTACCGGCCTCATCGCCAAGGTCGCAGTAGTCGTCCAAACGATTTCTCTTTTCGTCACGCCGAACTGCCGCGACAGCGTGTCAAACAGAAACACCACCACAAAAAAATCAAACGCATCCAGTGTCCAGCCGAGAAATCCGGCCAGCACCGCGTGATGCGAACCATTCGGTCTTGTGGGAGAAAATTGTGCCATTGTCAGGAGTTCGGATTCGTCACAGTTCGAATCATTGCACCGCGGCGCGCGCCGCGTGTCCCGGGAAAACGCCATCCACTAACTGGCCGTTCGTCACGACTGCCACTCCATTCACCAAAACAAACCGAATCCCCTCCGAAAATTGCAGCGGCTCGTCGAACGTCGCTTTATCCTTCACCGTTTCCGGATTAAACACTGTAATATCCGCATCCGCATTCATGCGGATTCTTCCCTTATCGCGAAACATCGGCGCGCGTTTCTCCAACCGCTGCGCCGGCATCAATGTCATTTTCCGCAGCGCGGTTATCAAGTCCAGAGCCTTTTCCTCTCGTACATAGTGACCCAACACGCGCGAAAACGTCGCCTGCCCGCGTGGATGCACTTTCCCGCCGGTGATCGGCATCCCATCGCTCGCGATCATCACCGCCGGATCGCTCACGGCCGTGCGTGCGGCTTCCTCCGGAATGGAGAACACCACCACCGCGCCGCCCTCTTTGCGATATTTTTCAAACGTCTCCGCCGTCAGCCGCTCCCCGGTCTTCGTCCACTGTAGATCCTTATAGGTAATCCCCTGCCGCTCCTGCCAACCTTGATCGAAGATCGCCGATTCCAATGCCGTGCTTCCCGCAGTATACGGATAGCACTCCATCGTCACGTCCAATCCGCGGGCTCTTGCCCCTTTGATCACCGCAATCAGCGTCGGCGTATTTCTCAGACCCATGCTGGTGACGTGCACAACATGCAGCGGCGCTCCGCTTGCGGCGGCGTCGGCAATTACCTCCTGCAAGCCAACCAGACCTGTCGTCGGCTCTTTCAATCCCGCGTGTCGAAGATGGACGTGCACAGATGCATTTGCCGCCGCCGCGATTCGAAACACATCCAGAATTTCGTCATGCGTCGCCGACGCCGTGTAATTGATTCCCATCCCAACAGCAAGCGCTCCGCGCTTCAATCCTCGTTCGATACCGCCGTCAATTTGCTGCAGCTCCGGCGCAGTTGCTTCGCGATGCGCTGCATCCCCGGTCGGAAGCCATGTTCCCGGGTCGTTCATAGCCCTCATCCGAACCGGAATATGCCCCACGCTAACTCCAAAATTAATCAGCGCCTTGCCTTCCCGTTCCGCGTACCACTTGTCGACATCGTCCGTGCCTACTTCCAGTTCCAGCGATGTCGTGACACCATCGCGCGCTTGGAATTGATAATTGCGAGGCGCCTGCCCGTGCTCATGCAAATCAATGAATCCTGGCGCAACCACCAGCCCTCGTGCCTCGATCGTTTCCTTTCCGCGCAACTGGTTCTCCGAAATCTCACGAATCTTTCCGCCGGAAATCCCGACGTTGCGAATCGCGTCAAGGTTCGTCTCCGGGTCCATCACCCGTCCGTGCAGAATCACCACCTCAAAAACGCCGTCGTTGTCGTCAGCCGCCAGTGGTGTTCCGGAAGATACCCATCCCAATACTGAAATCGCAATCAACCAGTTCGCAATTCGCATTTCCAATTACACCTCGGTGCAATCGCGCTAGCGCGAGCGCACCAGTCTCTTCGCGAATCGCTCTTCTGTCAAAAGAAAAACCCCGGATCGCTGGGGGTAAGCGATCCGGGGCGGGGGTACTGCTGAGGGGGGCCGAGGGGGAAAATCGCCGATCTTACCGATCGATGTCAGTGCACGTGGGCCGTCATCTGGCAAATCTGCCGTAGCTCTTCGTAGGTGTAAAAAACCTGTTCCTTGTTTCCTGCGCGCTCTTTGTGGCCCAATCCGGACTCTTGCGAAATCCGCGAAAGCTCTTTCTCCGGGATGCCCAGCAACACCGCAGCGCGTTCCCGGGTAACGTAACGGATTTCGGTGTTCTTCCCGGTGTTCCTCATGGGCAACCTCCTCACGCAGGGATCAAAGCCAGCGCATCTTCTTCCACCGCCATGACCATGTTCTTATAAATGTCCACGTCCCAGCCGTCGCCAATCCTCATCCGGAGTGTTTCTCCGCCATCCTTTAACAATCTTCCGCGCAGCGGCACCTTCACATCGCCCAACGCCACCTGCAGAACTACGGCCTGTCCAATCCACGCCAGATATGCGGTGTCCATTGAGCCTCCCTCAGAGGACTGCGTTCCTACGGGAGTGAGAATGCGCTCTGCGTCTGCGCGCACCAATGGTACAGCGGGGATACGGCACTAGTATTTTCGTACTGTTTGCGCATAGGGCATCGATTGCGGGGCAGGATTTCAAGAAGTACATCGGTACTGGGATTTCGGAACGTGCGGCCCATTGGCCGCTTTCCATCGCAGTTGCGAAACTTCCTTTGTAATGGAACGCATTGTAAAACCTGCCGAAGTGCACACCGCCTCACGCCCAGGCATTGCTCTCGCCTTGGGTGGTGGGTTCGCTCGCGGATTCGCGCATCTCGGCGTGCTGCAAGTCCTCGAGCAAAATCACATCCCCATATCGCACATCGCGGGGACCAGTGTCGGCAGCGTCTTCGGGGCCGCCTACGCCAGCGGCGCTCCCCTCGCGCGCATTCTCGCCACCAGCCGAACTATCCGTTTTCGCGATATCGCCCGCTGGAGCGTCTCTCGGCTCGGCCTCGCGAGCAATCATCGCCTCGCCGACCTTATCGAACGGGTCTTCGAGTCCAAACAGTTTGAAGACATGAAAATTCCGCTCGCTGTCGTCGCTACTGACCTTGCCAGTGGCGATCCTGTCGTGTTCCGTCAAGGTCCGCTGGTCGAAGCCATTCGCGCCAGTTGCGCTTTTCCCGGCTTGTTTGAACCAATCCAGATCGGGACCCGCTGCCTTGCCGATGGCGCCCTCGTCGCTCCCGTGCCCACTCAGGCCGCGCGCCAGCTCGGCGGCACTATCGTCGTCGGAGTTGCCGTTGGCGTTCACGATGGTCATCGCGACACGCCCAAGAATATGTTCCAGGTCGTTGCACGCGCCGTCAGCGCCGCACAAAAACATCAGCTCGATACTTCGGAGCGTCACGCCGATCTGGTTATTCGTCCGGACGTTAATTCCCTCGCCTGGGACGATTTCGCGAAAGCCAACCAAGCCATCGAAGCCGGCGCCGCCGCCGCGAGGCTCGCCGTTCCGCGTATTCAGAAACTTCTGAGCCTCGCAGAACGCTCCGCGACGGTTCTGGGCGACTCCAGCCTCCATCAAACGTGGCTGGCCGAGGCTCTCCGCTAATGCCTCGCGCCCTCCACCGCTTTCACGTTTCCATTTTGCTACTTCGCCTCATCGAAGCTGGCGGCGACCCCGGCGTTTTCTGCTACCGTATGGGAGTACACATTCTCTCAGCGGGACGTGCGCGGTTTTTCGCGGCGATGCCCCGGGTTGGCTGATTTGGCTGCCATGATGTTGGCCGCTAGAGTGGCCACGAAGGAAAAGGAACCAGGTCGCGTGCTCCAATCTCTTTTGCATTTTCTCCATTCGCTCTTTGACCCTGAAGGGCTAAGAGAACTCATTCGAACCGGTGGCCCTGGACTCATCTGCGGGATCGTGTTCGTCGAAACCGGTTTTTTCGTTGGCTTTTTCCTTCCGGGCGATTCCCTTCTCGTCACCGCGGGTATTTTTGCCGCAGTCGCTGCCGTTCCAATACCCGCGTTGTTGCTTCGCTGGTTGCTTCCCGTTATGGCCTGCGCTATCGCCGGCGACCAGATCGGCTACTGGATCGGCCGCTCCGCTGGCGCTGCGCTTTACAAGCGCAAAGATTCATTCTTCTTCCGTCGCGATCATCTGCAACGCGCCCACGATTTTTATGAAAAGTATGGCGGCCGTGCCGTAATCCTCGCGCGCTTCGCTCCCATCGTTCGAACCTTTTGCCCGCCCGTAGCTGGCGCCGCTCGCATGCCTTATGCCAGATATCTCAGCTACGATATTTTCGGCGGAATCTTCTGGGTCGGCGCCATGATCCTGGGCGGCTATACGCTCGGCCGTTCCGTGCCCAACATCGGCAAGTACATCCACTACGTCATCGCCGTCGTCGTCCTCGTTTCCATTCTTCCCGCCATCATCGGCATTCTGAAAAGCCGGAAGAATTCGCCGGCGCCACTGGGCGAGTCCGCGCGAGACTAGCTCATGTCCAACCCGCCGCTGCTCGCCGTCATTTTTGATGTTGGCCGCGTGCTCGTAAAGTTAGATCTTGCCCGCGCCAGCGAAGGCCTCTCACAAGGCGTTTCTCTTTCTCCAACCGAACTTTGGTCTGCCATAGAAAAGGACCCTCGCTGGCACGATTGGCAGGAAGGCCGCATCTCCCCGCACGACTGGCATCTTCACGTCATCAAGCGCCTTGGCAGCCCGCTAAAATTTGAGGAATTCCGCGAAGCCTGGAACCGCACACTCGATCCGGTCCCTCTTCAATCTGACGATCTCTTCGCTTCGATTGCAAAAAAACACAAATTGGCTCTTCTCTCCAATACCGATCCCATCCACGTCGCCCATCTCGAATCCAACTTTTCTTTTTTTCGATTCTTTCCCCGCCCGGCGCGTATCTACTCTTGCTCGATCCGCGCCAGCAAACCCTCCCCGGTCGTTTTCCAAGCTGCCTTAAAAGCCGTCAAAACCCCGGCGTCCCAGGCCGTCTTCATTGACGATATCTTTGAGTACGTACAAGTCGCCCGGTCCCTCGGCCTCCAGGCCATCCACTATCTAAATCCCAGCCAGCTCCGCTCCGAACTAAATGCCCTCGATCCGTCCTTGGCTCTCTAAGCCAGCTCCCAACACCGCAAATTTTGCAACTCCACATTGCTCCTGAGTAAAGATTGCTAGGACTAGTACCCTGGCTTGCGATGGCGCTTTTTCTCCCCTCTTCAGTAACTCCATTTCTCACATAGGCTTACTACTGTATTGACTGACCTTTCAACTTTGCGGCCTTTGGCGCGGCACATGCACCTTTCCTGGTATCAGTAGGGGATTTCAAGAGAAAGCAGTTTGGGTTCAGGACCGCGGAGCGGCAACCCAGAAGAGGAGAATCACCCGCAATGAGCGACGAATATAGCGTGGAGAATAAGAGCGGTGCTTCCTGGCAGTTGCCAGCGATCATCGTTCTCGGTTTGGTTGCAATTGGTGGATTGGCTTTCGGTTGGAACGCATCTTCCAAGCTCGATGACACTCAAAAACAGGTCGCTGCCCAAGTCAGCTCCCTGAAACAGGGCGTTGATCAGGACATGACTTCCCTGAAAGACCGCGTTGTGCAGGATGAAAAGACCAACGCTGACCTGCAGGGCGACCTCAAAGTCGTCACCGATAAGCTTAAAATCACCCAGGGTCAGCTCAAGAAGGCTCGCGCCGAAGCCGCGAAGGCGGTTGAGGATACAACAACCAAGCTCAGCGCTCTCGATACCAGCGTTCACACCGAGCTGGCCACCAAGGCCGCCAATGATGATCTAAAGAACGTGGATACCAAGGTAGGTGGCGTTCGCACTGACCTCGATACCACTCGCGAAGATCTCAAAATGGCTCGCAGTGAAATGGGCACGCTCATTGCTCGCAACCACGACGAAATTGATCAACTCCGCCGCCTCGGCGAACGTGATTATGTCGAATTCACCATCGCCGGGAAGAACAAGCCCCAAAAGGTCGGCAACCTGACCGTCGAACTCAAGGGTATCAACGAAAAGCGCTCTCAGTTCTCCGTCGCCATGACTGCCGAGGACCGCAAAATCGAAAAGAAGAACCGCAACATGAACGAGCCAATCTTCTTCTACATCAGTGGCACCAAAATCCCTGAAGAATTGGTCATCAACAAGCTTGGCAAGGACACCATCAGTGGTTACGTCAGCATCCCCAAGGCTAACGGTCAATCGCAGCCAGCCACCACCTCCAGTTCCGGTAAGTAACCCGAGTGCACAACAGCCCTGGCCATGGGCCAGGCCCACTAAGCGGGCAGAATCTTCTGCCCGCTTTTTTTGTTCGCAGCCGGAACCTTCCCCGTTCGGGTCGCGTCCGTTATTCATTCTTCTTATTTTTAAGTCCAACACCAGCAGTGCTGGACGAGTGATCTCTGGCGAAGCCACGGATATCTTCCTCTGTTTCCGTGTTGCGCCAAGTCTCACAGAACTCGCTGGTCACAAATCCGGCTATTTACCAAAATTGCAAAAACCTCATCGTGCGACGCTGTGTACCCTCGTGTGCGTTTAGAATCAAAGATAGCCAGGCCTTGGCTGCTCGGCTTGGCGTCTCGTGACGGAGTTGAACGTCGTTTCTTCCGCGGCCCTCCGAACGACCAACCATGTCTCGCTTCTTCAAACCGGATAGTCTCTCCCTCTACCTAGTGCTCGCCGTAGTGTATTTCATCGTTGGAAAGCTCGGGCTTACACTCGCCTTCCTCAACGCCACTGCATCCGCGGCGTGGCCCTGCACCGGTATCGCGCTCGCGGCTCTATTGATTTTCGGTTATCGGGTTTGGCCCGCGATTTTTGTTGGAGCATTCTTCGTCAATTTCACGAGTGCCGGCACGGCTCTCACTGCGGCGACCATCGCCGCTGGCAATTCATTGGAGGCTGTCGTCGGCTGCTATCTCGTTACTCGTTTCGCCGGGGGACGCAACGCCTTTCAACGATCACAGAATATTTTTAAATTCGTTCTTTTGGCTGGTATGGTCGCTACTGCCGTAGGCGCCTCTATCGGTTCCGCAACGCTGGTCTTGGCACATTTGGCCGAGCCATCCCGTCAACTTTCCATCTGGCTCACTTGGTGGCTCGGCGATGACGTCGGCGCGCTGGTCGTAACGCCGCTACTACTGCTGTGGGCCGAAAATCCCAACCGTAATTGGACCCGCCAACAGATTATTGAACTAGCTCTTTTGTTTTTCGGACTTGTCTCGACCACCTGGTTCGTCTTCGGCTACGGCTTTCATAACGTCGTCAAAAACTATCCCTTCGAATATCTCTGTTTCCCGTTTCTGGTTTGGGCCGCGTTTCGTTTCGGTCGCAGAAAAGCTGCCACGGCGATTTGTGTTCTCGCGATCATAGCCACCTGGGGCACCGTTCACGGCTACGGGCCCTTCGTCAGGATCTCTCAAAATACTTCTCTGCTGCTTCTGCAATCCTTTATGGCCATCGTCGCCGTCACCACCATGGTTCTGGCCGCCGAAACCACAGCGCACAAACACGCCGAGGAGCATGTCCGCCAGCTGGCCGAAAGCGATCCGCTCACCGGTCTGGCAAACTACCGCCGTCTCGTCGAAGCTCTCGATACGGAGATCAAGCGTTTCAGCCGCTCGCGCTCGCCGTTCGCGATCGTACTTCTTGATCTCGACCACCTTAAAACAATAAATGACACTCGCGGCCATCTCGTCGGTAGCCGAGCTCTCTGTCGCCTTGCCGATATTCTCCGTCTGCATTCCCGCGAAATCGACCTTGCCGCCCGCTATGGCGGAGATGAGTTCGTCCTCGTTCTTCCCGAAACCTCCACCCAATCCGCGCTCCTCGTCGCGCGACGCATTTCCGAACGTCTTCGCAACGAAAGCGAAGATCCTCCGCTCTCCGTCAGCACAGGTGTCGCGATGTATCCCTTCGACGGTACAACCCTCGATGAACTCCTCATCGCCGCCGATCGCGCCCTCTACCGCGATAAATCCGCCCCAAAATCCAAATTCCACGTCCCTCTTTAAAATCTGTCGCCGCGCCTACATCAACCCGCTCTGCCGCGCCAGCTTTAGCGCCTCAATCGCTGCTCCTCGCGCCCCTGCCGTATCTCCGTTTGGAATTACGTAGATTGGAATCTCCACCTGCTCCTCACGTTGATTCGGCATCCCCGCCCGAATCTCGTTCATAAACCATTTCTGAAATTCCGCGCTCGCTTCCAGCGCCCCTCCGCCAACGATCAGCGCATCAGGATCGAATGTGTTCACCATCTCGTCAAAGAACAATCCCAACGCGTACGCCTGCACCCGGAAAACATCTCTGCACAGCGCATCGCCTTTGTCCGCGAGGCCCCGCACACGTTTGGCCGCCTCATGCGGCGTCAGTTTCGCCAGTTCGTGTCCCGGATATCGCGGCAAAAAATACGGCAACAGGTTTCTTTCAATCGCGGTGAGAGAACAAAGCGACTCGAGGTCTCCCGTCCGTCCGCAATTGCATAGCGGTTTGATGCCCTCGGTTCCCGCAATGCTCTGATATGGAATCAGGACATGGCCCAGCTCTCCGCCAAATCCGTTTTTCCCTTTCACCACGTTTCCATCGAGAATAATTCCGCCGCCATTTCCCGTTCCGATGATGATCGAAAGCGACGTCTCCTTGCTGTTCGCGCCAAAAATCGCGTAATGCCCCCAAAGCGCCGCCGCATTCGCGTCGTTCAAATAAGACACCGCTTTGCCCAGCTTGTGCGCCAGCCCCTCGCGAATATCAAATCCCGCCCAATCTGCATGCACAAAATTCGTCGACCCACGCGCGCTCATTTGGCCAGCCGCACTGGCCGGCCCCGGCGTATCCAGCCCGACTGCCACCACGTCCGCAAGCTCAACGCCCGCCAGGTCGGTGGACAACTTCAAGCCATCCGCAATTTGCTGCAGACAAATCTCCGGCCCCTGTTTCGCCAGCGAAGGATGCTCACACAATCCCTCAACCAAAAATCGCTCCAGTCCGTCCACCAGCGTATAGTTGACAGCTGTTCCTCCAACGTCCACTCCCGCCACAACAGCCACGTGTTTTCTCCTGTTCTCTTTCTTTATCGGGCAAACTTAATCTTCGTATATCCAACAATCGTCCGGCCCATCGTAGCAGAATCAGTGACGCGCCGAAGAACGCGAAGGACAACTCGCCATGATTAAACTAGTTTATTGCATCACCAAAAAAGCCGGACTGACCGACCAGCAGTTTTTTGACTACTGGAAAAATATCCACGGTCCCATTGGCTCCCGCATTCCGGGATTGCGCAAATTGGTCCAGAGCCACCGCTTGACCATTCCCGGCGACAGGCGCCTGCCTAGTTATGAC
>Ga0307474_10001577_pt1 | contig 16454 bp, 15 predicted proteins | sample atmos_gasesECM1C_2_FD_203312 | JGI IMG/M metagenome (GOLD analysis project Ga0307474, IMG submission 203312) | Hardwood forest soil microbial communities from Morgan-Monroe State Forest, Indiana, United States - atmos_gasesECM1C_05 | ecosystem: Environmental > Terrestrial > Soil > Temperate... | reverse complement strand
GGCGATTTCATGCCCTAGAATCAACGGCTTTTTGACGATCTTCGCGAGTTGCGGCCAGTCGCCGTCGGCGACATGCAGATCCGAATGGCAAACTCCGCACGCTTCCATTTCGATCAGGACTTCGTCCGGGCCAGGGATGGGACGCGCGACGTCTTCGATCGCAAGCGGCGTCTTGAAGTTATGCAGGACCGCGGCTTTCATGGATTAAGGTTTCGCGCCCCGCAGGAAAAATTCGACGGCGTTGGCGGCGCGGTCCACCAATTTGTGCGGCCCATGCAGGTCCACAGCCCATTGCCGGACCACGGTGTTGAACAGGCCCTCCATGAATTCCGCCAAGTGCACCACTGGGAAGGCGCGGGTGATGTCGCCGCGCTCCTGCCCCTGGGCCAGAATTTCGCGGAGCAGATCGACGGCGGCTTCTTCCGGCTCGCGAAGTTCGGGCGAGCGAACTGGATCCATCGCGCCCGCCAGAATTACCGCCTGCCACAGCGGCCGCCCCTCTTCGGTGATCTTCGCCAGGCTTTCAAAAAAACGGCGGAGCCGTTCACCGGTGGAGGCTTTGCTGGAAAGTTCGGTGCGCAGAATTTCGGCCTGGCGGGCAAACGCGCGCCGGCCGATTTCGCGCAGCACCGCGTCTTTGCTGGGGAAGTAGCGGAAAAATGTGGGCTGGCTGACGTCGAGCACATTGACGATGTCGTCGATGCGGGTGTTCTCGTAGCCGCGCTCGAGAAAAAGCCGCTGCGAAGTCTTAACGATTTCCTGGCGGAGTTTGGCTTTCTTGCGTTCGCGCAGGCCGGGGAGTTCGGACCCAGCAGCCGCCGCCGGCGGCGCTTCGGTTGGTTTTCGCAAACCGTGCCGGTTGCGCTCGTTGGCCGATAGGTCGGCGGACGATTCCCGCGATTTGCTTTTGGCGCGCCCCATTTCCGAAGGAACTCCTCGCTCCCACGCCCGACTAAATTACGACGGTCACTCTAACATTTTAGTAACACACGTCAAGCTGCGCGCGGTGGAACGGCAGCAAGTCCCAAAGAAACAGCGTCCGGCAATTGTCCGCCCCGTGAACCGGGCGGGTACTCGCCCGCTCGGGTGCCGGCTTTCGGCATCATTTTCCCGTGAAAACTCCCCTGCCAATGCCCTTGTAATAAAACGAACGGTCGTGCTATTATGGCGACGATGAAGATGCCCCAACCCAAAACGAAAGTCAAGCGCATCAAGGGCCTGAAAACCCGTGAATCGATTTTGCGCAAGGCGGTTTCGATCGCTTCGGTCGAAGGACTGGAGGGATTGACCATCGGCAAACTGGCCACCGAACTGGGGATCAGCAAGAGTGGTTTGTTTGCTCATTTCGGATCGAAGGAAGAACTGCAACTGGCGGTGGTCGAGACCGCGCGGCAACTTTTCGTGGAACGCGTGATTCTCCCAGCCCAGGGCGAAAAAGGGATGAAGCGTTTGCGGACGCTTTACGAAAATTGGATCTCTTACGCCGACGGAAAAACTTTCCCTGGCGGCTGCTTTTTTTCAGCGGTCTCACTGGAATTCGACGATCGACCGGGCAAAGTGCGCGACCAGGTGATGCTGCTGATGAAATCCTGGCTGGGCAAGCTGGAAGACACGGCCCGAGCGGCGCAAGCCGCCGAAGAGATGCGGAAAGACGTCGATCCGCACCAGTTGGCCTTCGAGATGCACGCGCTGGCCACCGCAGCGAACTGGAGTTCGCGCTTGTTCAAGGACAAAACGGCTTTTCGCACTGCGCGAAGCGCGGTATTGCAGCGATTAGAGCAAGTCAGCACGAAGAACGGTTGAGGGTCCAGATGAGACTCCGCTGGAATGGCGTGATCGCGACGAGCGCACTTACCATGGTGCTTGCGGTTGCGGGGAATGTTCGGGCGCAGCAGAGTCCGCCGTCCGAAATTCCGCTCGAGCGTTGTGATCGCCTTCCGGTCGTGGTGGTGCAGGCGGACAAAAGCGAAATGCGTTTTCTGGTGGATACCGCAGCAACTTCCATGTTGAACGTCAAATCGTTCCCCGCCGGACGTTCCAAGCAGGTTGAGATCTCGTCCTGGAACGGAACCAAAGCGGCCACCGCGCACGAAGTTTTGATTTCCGAACTGCGGCTCGGCAATCGCCGCCTGCTGGACGTAAAGCTTCCCGCAGTCGACTTGAGCGCCATCGCCAAAGCCTGTGGAGGTCCAATCGACGGGATTTTTGGCGTGGACCTGCTGGAACAGCTGAATGTGACCATCGATCTGAAACGCAGCGTCGCTCGGCTCGGCCTGAGCGCTCCCGATCCAGCGGAACTGGCCATGATCCGCGACATGCAGAAATCCATGGCCAGCTGCTCCCAGGCGTTTAACGAAGCCGACGCCGACCAGTTGGCGAAATGCCTCGATCCGGACTTCGTGCTGGTTAGCCCCAGCGGCGAATATCACGGCCGCGCCAGCGCGACGGATCATTTTCGCCGCGCGTTTTTTTCCTCCAACCCTCCCGCGCGCATGTCGATGACGATGAAGGACCAGCAAGCCGTCGGAGACGTAGTGTGGACGTCCTACGATTACACGCTGGAATCCCCGTCGGTGCATTTTGCAGGGCACGGCATGATGCTATGCCGCAAGGCCGAAGACCATTGGTACATTTTAAGCATCCACGAAACAGCTGCTGATCCCGGAACCGTACGCTCCCGCTAACCGCCGGGGCGCATCTGTCAGGATAATTCATAGGCGACCGATCCATTCCCTTCGATTGTGTGATCCCGACGGCGACGATAAGCTCAGCAATAGCGCGCTCGCGTTGCATGAAGCGCGCGTGAGGCGCCTGTAGTGGTCGAGGTGAACGATGCGAGGCTTGGGAAGCTTGGTTGGATTACTGGTTGTCGCATTAATTGCGGTGCTGGCGTACAAATATTATTTCGCGAAAGTAGAGACGACGAGCGGCATGACGCCTACACAAACGATCAACATGGTCGGCGTCAAGAACGATCTGCTGGGAATCGCCCAGGCCGAACGCGCCTATCAGGCGGAACACGGGGCGTATGCTTCGCTGGCTGATTTAACCTCAAGTGGCGCTCTGACCATAGCGCCCGCGGGGCGCGATGGTTACGTCTACGACGTGGATCTTTCCGGCGGCGGGTTTCGGGTGTTCACCCATTGCCCCGCGACCACGAATCCGGGGTGCCAAAACTATTCGGTGGATCAGACCATGGAAGTGCAGCCCACGCAGTAACCTCACCGCCCTGCGGAATTTCTGCGACCGTTGGTGACGAGCCGGATCAACCGATCGGCTTCGGAACGGGCGCGGCTCCGGGCAGTTTCGTTCCGCACTGCGGGCAATTAGCCCAGCCGATTTCGACGCCTTTGCCGCAGTTCGAACAGGTGGGTTGCAGCGAAGTGCCACAGTGCGGGCAGAAGGTGAATCCCGGCCGCACGATTTGGGCACAGCCCGGACACGGCTTCATCAGCGGGTCCCGCAGGATGAAGTACAGGATGATGCCAATGGCATTGGGAATGAACATGGCCAGCAGCGTCCACATCACGTAGCGCATGCCCCGCCGCCGGGCGTCGCCATTCACGTAGCCGATCAGCAAGACGTAGAAAGCCAGAAACACTCCCGGCAGAAACACCAGCGCGATCTTCGCGGCCTCCGGCGTGCTTTGCAAACCCTGATCGTGTGAGTAAGTGAGTACCAGGATCCACACCAGCATCGACACGAAGTAGGCGATCACCGCGATAATTCGTGCTGTTTTTGGTATCACTTTCAATTCTTCGCTGAAGCGGCTCATGCCCAGCTCCTTTCGCGCCGTTGCTGCCAGGACAGCAGAATCGCGGCCGCGCCACCACCAAGCCAAACCAAAGTCGTGAACACGCAAAACACCAGCCAGGTATGGCTGAATCGCGGGTCGAGCATGCTGAGCAACCCGCCGCTGACAAATCGAAATACCGGCCAGCTCATCAGGGTCAGAATCCAGGCGAAAGCGATCAGTCCGGTCATCACTCCGCGATTCCATTTTTGCTCGAGGTGCTCGGTCAAACGAATCTGGGCCATGGCGCGAGCGCGTTCGACCACCACTCCACGGGGTTGAGGTGTTGGCAGCCGGCGAAGGCCGCCGGTGAGCAAACGCCACTCTTCGAGCTGCGCGGCGCAGGCACTGCAGCTGCGGAGGTGCTCCAGGAGCAGCCGCTCTTCTTGCGAGTCCAGGACCTCGGCAGCCGCCAGGGGCAACAGTTCGCGAATTTTGTCGTGGTCGTTCATTGCCAATTTTCCCCGGGGAATTGCGATTCCAGATTTACGCGCAGACGATCGAGCGCGCGGCGCAGGCGCGTTTTGACGGTGGAAAGCGGCGCGCCCAAAATTTCCGCGATTTCTTCGAGCTTCAACTCCTCCTCAAAGCGCAGGGTGAGAACTTCGCGTTGGATCACGGGGAGCAATTCCATGGCCTCGGCCAGGCGGCTGGTTCGCTCCCGGGCGAGTACTCGATCGAGCGCCGGCGTTTCTCGCGAGACCAGTTTCGCAGCTGTGGATTCCCCACCGGCGTTGTCGCCTGCAGGTTCGTCAAGACTCTCGGGTCGCAGGCGGCGCAGGTGATCGATGGCCAGATTGCGGGCCAGGGTAAAAAGCCACGCGTCGAAATTGCGTTGCTGATCGTAGTTGTGAATTTTTTCGGCCACGCGCAACCAGGTTTGCTGGAACAGATCTTCGGCTTCGGCCGGCTGGCGCACCATGCGCAGCAAATAGCGATACAAGCGGTTCTGATACCGTGTCAGCAGGGTCGAGAGCGCATCCAGGTCGCCACGCCGAAGCTGGGCAATTTCAGTGTCCAGACCCACGCCCGCCTCCCAGATCGCCGTCGCTGAGGTGTTGTTATTGCCGCCGAAGATCCACGCGCCCAGCATCATATCTGTAATACGGACCAGCGTCGGGAAAAGACTCAGAGGGTATGCTTCGGCGCAGTAGCACGAACCCTTGTGTTATAAGCGAGTTCTGGCTACGCCCGGTCCACGCGGGCCCGAACGACCCACCCGTGGCAATGTGTTAGAATGCCCGCATCGTGATGAAAACCCTTCAGGACCTGCTCGAACTGCAGAGCGTCGACACTCGGCTGCAGGCGGTGCGGGCGCGGCTGACCACTTTTCCGAAACGCAGTGCCGATGCCGAGAAATACATCACCGCTGCGAAGGCCGAATTGGACGCGGCCAAAGCCGCGCAGGTCGCGGTGGTGCGCGATCGCAAGAAATACGAGCTGGATGTGGAGCAATGGAAAGAACGGGTCCGCAAGTACAAGGACCAGACGTCGCAAGTGAAAACCAACGAGGCATTCAAAGCTTTGCAGCACGAGGTGGACAACGGCGAGAAAGAAATCGCCAACGCCGAAGACCGGCTGCTGGAACAAATGGTGGCGGGTGAACAGTACGAACGGCAGATTAAGGAATCCGAGAAAGTGTTGAAGGCCGCGGAAGAAGTGGCCAAGGTTGAGCGGGCGAAGATTGACGCGGAAAAGAAGGAAGCCGAACAGGACCTGGCGCAATTGAATACGGAACGCGAGCAGGCCGTCGCCGGCATTCCGGAAGACCTGATGGATCACTACGATCGCATCATGAAAAAACACGACAACCACGCGTTGGCTGAAATTCGCGAAGAGAAATGCAGCGCCTGCGGCATGCGGATGAGGCCGCAGGTGATTCAGGCCATACGGCGGTCCACCACGGACGAATTGTTTCACTGCGAAACCTGCACGCGCATCCTTTATTACACGGAACCCACTGCGGCAGCGGCTGTGGCCAATGCCCAGCCTGCCCCTCCCGTCCCCAACTCCACTTCCACTCATCGCGAGAACTGAAAATCTTGGCGCGGCCCACTAAAACCAGCCCCCCGGGAAGCGCGCGGCTTTTCGCGGATTCGCAGGCACCCGTTCCGGCAGGCGTGCACGTGGCCAATATTGACGGCGCGTCACGCGGGAATCCGGGACCGGCTTCCTACGCGGTGGTGCTACGCGATCCGGAAGGCAAAATCGTTCTGGAGCTGGCCAAAAATATCGGACGCGAGACGAATAATGTTGCGGAATATTTCGCGCTGCTAGCGGCGCTCGATTACGCCACGATCCACGGGATTTCGTCGCTGCGCATTCGCAGCGATTCCGAGTTGCTGGTGCGGCAGATGCAAGGCGTTTACAAAGTGAAGAGTCCGGATCTGAAGCCGCTGCAGGAACGCGCCGCCAAACTTTCCCGCCAGTTGCAGTACTTCGCGATTGAGCATGTCCGCCGCGAATTGAATAAGGATGCGGACGCCTTGGCCAATGTGGCGCTCGATGCCGGGGGAACCGCGAAGATCGAAAATCGACGGCCTGCAACTGTGGAAAGCAAGCCCGCCGCGGAAGCATCGACGCCGGAAAACCCGCAGGTGAAATTGCCGCGCGCGCTGCGCGCTCGTTATATCAAAGGCGCGCTGGTGATTAATGAGCTGCTGGACCTACCGGAAGGAACCGAAGTCGTCCTCGAAGTGACCCTGCCACCGAAGTTCTAAGACGAAACGGAAAAGAAAATCTACGCTGCGATGGGCTTCCAAGCGTAAGAACGATAAAGCGTGTCACGCTGCGCCGGAATGTAGCCCGCGTCGGAGATGATGCGGCGCAATTCCTGTTCGTTGGTGCGATTGCGCACGCCCGCGGCGTAGACCACATTTTCTTCAATCAAAATGCTGCCCACATCGTCGGCGCCAAACTGCAAACCGAGCTGGCAGATTTTAATTCCGGGCGTAAGCCAGCTGGACTGAATGTGGTCGATGTTGTCGAGATACAGCCGGCTGATGGCCAGCGTCTTCAGATAATCAAAAGCAGTCGCTTCGGGAATTTTCTTGCCCAACGGAGTATTCTCCGGCGCAAAAAACCAGGGAATAAACGACGTGAAGCCCCCGGTATCTTCCTGAATCTGGCGCATCGTTTCGAAATGATTGACGCGATGGCGATATTCTTCGCCGCAGCCGAACATCATGGTGGCCGTGGTGCGCATGCCCAGGCTATGCGCGTCGCGATGCATGTTGACCCACTCGTCAGACCGGCACTTCAGCCGCGAAATTTTCGCGCGAATTTCGTCGTCCAGAATTTCCGCGCCGCCGCCGGGAATCGAATCGAGTCCCGAATCACGCAGCCGCGCGATGGTATCGCGCACCGACAATCCCGAAACTTCAGCGATGCAGCCGATTTCCGGCGCCGAAAAGCAATGCAAATGCACCTGCGGGAACTTGGCCTTGATCGAGCGCAACATGTTCTCGTAAAACTCGATGCGCAGGTCAGGATGCAGGCCGCCCTGCAGCAAAACTCCATTGCCGCCCAGCTCGATCATTTCCTGGATCTTTTCGTAAATCGATTCGAGGGGCAGGATGTAACCGTCCTTGGCGCCGATCGGACGGTAGAACGCGCAGAAGGAACAGTATTCGGTGCAGAAATTGGTGTAATTGATGTTGCGGTCGATTTGGTAGGTCGCGACGCGCGGATCGGTTTTGCGGCGGCGCACTTCGTTCGCGGCCATGCCGATGCCGATCAGGTCGTCGGAATTGAAAAGATCGAGCGCTTCTTGTTTGGAGATGCCCATGATTTATTTACGATCGCCCCGTTTCGTTTCTAAAATCGTCGCGTTTCTAAAATCGTTCTACTGCATTGCTTTAGCGCTGGCCGAACCTCTGGTGGTGGTGCCCGCAAACTGCAACGGCTTGTGACGCGGGATCAGGCCGAGCGCCGCGGCCTTGTCATAGTACAAACGCAAACCCTCGAGATATTCCGGCTCGAGCCCAAAATGAATATTCTCGCTCAAGTATCGCTCAAGCTCGCGCGGAGGCATATCGAGTTTTATCGCGGCCGCCTCCGAAATGTCGCGCAGGTGCGAAATGCCGAACTGTTTTGAAGCCTTAAAATCGGCGATCACTTCCGGCGTCATCACCTCCGGACGTCCGGCCCAAATCGCCAGCACGCACGGCTTGCCGGTCATTTCGCGCCACTGGTAGGCCACGTCGTACACAAAAGTAGTTTCAAAACCGGGGACCGGCATGTCTTCCGGGTCGCCCTTGCAGCAATCTTCCCCGCTCGCCACCTTCGCGGCCAGGGCTTCCATCTTCATCGCGATGCGCAACGCCGGGTCGCCGATAATCAACGCCGCATCGGCGGATTGCAGCATCTCGCTCGGGTCCGGCGGCGCATCTATAAATTCGGGCTTAATGCCCCACAGTCCGTCGGCCAGTATTTTCACCAACGCCTGCGACGCGCGCGAACTGGTGTCGAGCGCGATGCGTTTAGCCAACTCGATCGGCTTTTTCGCGACGACCAGGATGCTGCGCACTTCGTCTTTGGCCGCGACCGCCATGTCCGCCAGGGCGACGATGTTGTCGATGCGCTGATACTCGATGGAAGGAATGATGGCTACATCGACGTCGCCGCGGCGCAGCGCTTCGGCGCATTGCGAGGGAACCGTAAAAGACAAATCGTACTTCCCCGCCAGCGGCCCGTCGGTGAAGCCCCAAACCAGGGGCGCGGTGTTCAGGTACTCGACGATCGAAATTCTAAGTTTGCGCATGCGAAAGCCTATCTATGCTCTACGAACGACACCTACAAATATAACATAGGGTTCTGGCAGGCTTTCGACGTCTGAAATTCCGAATCGTTTGGAGAATTCAGCCATTTAGACGTGGAGAAGTCGGTGCGTTCACTTCGCGGGTTCTGAGAAGCTGACGACCTCATCTCGTCCGTTGACCCTATTGTGCCGCGAGCGAGAAGCGGCCAATCGTGCCGCTTGCGCCGACGGCCCAAGCGTCGTGACGACTCAACGCGGCGATCGCGTTCAGATTGAGGTTACTGTTCGGTTTCCAGTGCACGCCGCCGTCAGTGCTGATTTCTTCGCCGCTTGGTCCAGCGGTAGCAATCGTGTGGTCGTCCAGCCAGGCGACGGCGGAACGATATCCTGCGGGAGACTGTGTCGCCAACTTCCAGGTCCGTCCGACATCATGCGAGTAGGCCGCAACTCGCTCGCGCTGGTCGGGATTTTTGTAGTCGCCGCCGACCACGACCAGGTTCCGCCCGCGGCGAGCTACAGAAAACGCTCCGGCCGCAGGGTTTCCGCTGGCGATGGGCAGTGGAATCGCGGACCACTGACGCCCCAGGTTCGGCGAATGAAACAGGCGCGCGGCCGGTCCGCCGGTCACAAAATAAATATTGTTTCCGTATAGCGCCAGACAGGTCCCGCTCGCGGCGAACGCTCCTTCATCTTTCAAGGCCAGGGGCATGGCCAGTTGGTCCAGCGGCAGCCACTTTTCGCCGTCGTAGGTGGAAATGATGACGAATCGGCCATCAACCGGATCGCTCAGCGCCAGGCAATGCTTCGGCGAATCGCAGACCATCGCGTCCAGAAAAAACGCCGGGCGCGACCCGGTGAATTGCAACGTCCAGTTCTGGCCCCCGTCGGTAGTCTTGTAAATTCGAGATTTCTCGCCTTCGCCGCTGGACATTACATAGGCGGTCTGGTCGTCTAACGCCTGAAGACTGCGGAAGTCCAGCGTTTCGCCACCGACTACGCGCAGCCGCGTCCAGTCTTTGCCCGCGTTGATGGACCGTAAAATCACGCCATTCGAGCCATAAGCACAAACGACTGGAACCGGGGCTCCAATGGGATCGCGAAAATTCACGACGCTGACGCCGCGCAGATTTGTATCGATACCTGAAGTTTGCACCACCCAAACGGGCACGGACGAAATCCCCGAAGCAAGCAGAAAAGCAGCAGCCAGAAGCATTCGCATGGCGCGCATTCTATCAATTTTTCCTCGTCCCTAACGCTTGAGAGTCGCGAAACTTTTGCAGCGGTCCCGGCGTACGGCTATTCTTGGAAGCTGCGCGAGGGTTCAGATTCGCATCGCGCGTTCGACGGAGGGGAAGGTGAAATTGTTTTATGGCATTGCCGGTGCGGCTCTCCTGGTCGGAGTCGGGCTCGTCCAGGCCCAAAACGCGGGCCTTTCGCATGACGATCAGACAGTGATTCTGCAGGACGCCAAAATCTATACCTCGCCTACTGCTCCGCCGATCGAACACGGTTCCATAACGATACGCGGCGGGAAAATCGTATCGGTGCAGGCTGAACGAGCGTCCGCTGATCCAGGTGTGCCCCGACTCATCATCATCAACTGCGCACGGCGGGTGGTCACCGCAGGGTTCCAGAATAGCCACGTTCATTTCACCGAAACGAAGTGGGACGAGGCCGAGCATCAACCCGCCGCGAAACTCACCCAGCAGATGCGCGACATGCTTACGCGCTACGGCGTCACCACCGCGGTCGATTTGTCGTCGTATCTCGCCAACACCGTGGCCATTCGCACCCGCGTGGACTCGGGAGAGGTTCCTGGTCCGCGGATACTCACGGCCGGCGCCGGCTTGTACCCGCCCAATGGACTGCCGTTTTATGTGCGCGAATCGCTACCGCTGGAGATTCAGCGAATACTTCCGCAGCCCTCCACTCCCGAGGAGGCGGTGAAAATCGTGCGCGAAGAATTCGCCGGCGGTTCGGATCTGGTGAAACTTTTCACCGGCTCGCTGGTCGAGCGGCATAAAGTGAAGCCGATGCCGGTGGACGTCGCGCGCGCCGCCGTGGACGAAGCGCATCGCAACAACAAACTGGTTTTTACTCATCCTTCAAACTTCGTGGGAATCCAGGTGGCGCTGGATGCCCACGTGGACGTGCTGGCGCACACCACGCCGATCGTCGGCCCGTGGGACGACGCGCTCATCGCCAAAATGCTGGCGATCCACATGTCGCTCGTGCCCACTTTGAAATTATGGGAATTTGAGGCGGCCAAGGAAAATGCGACATTCGAGGAACAGCGCGCCTTCGCCGAAAAAGGCGCTCGGCAGCTGGGCGCATTTTCGAAGGCCGGCGGCCAGGTCTTGTTCGGGACCGATGTCGGCTATATGACCGAGTACGATCCCCTCGAGGAATTCATACTGATGAAAGATGCGGGCCTGACGCCGATGCAGATTCTGGCCAGTCTGACCACCGCGCCGGCGGCACGCTTCAAGGAATCCGACAAGCGCGGGACGATTGCGCCGGGCATGGAAGCGGACCTCGTCGTCCTGAACGCCGATCCATCCGAAGATGTGACTAACTTCGCGAACGTCCGATTCACCATTCGCAGCGGACGAATTATTTTCCAACCTGGAAAAAGATAATTCGGTTCGTCGGCCGGCTTCTTCAGTTTTCGGAAATCTTCCCCCGAAGCACAGTCACTGATGCCGCGGGTAAATCGAACGACGTATTTTTCCCCGCTGTGGTCTCGGTCCGTTTGATCGGTCCATCCGGGTCGGCGAACCCCTTGGTGTTCGTGACCACCGGGCGTTCGCCGGCGTGTTCGGAGTGGGCCATGAAGCGAGTCTCGGCGGGCTGCCAGTGATATTGCGCGCTGCCGAAAGTAAGAACCTGCACCGCGCCGGAAAATGAATCCGTGACATGTTTGGCCTGATCTTGAAAAGAAATGCGGACCTGATGGGAATTGTGTTGGTCGCGATTTACGATCAGCAATGATGTTTGGCCGTCGGGACGTTGCAATGCGTAAGCGGTCACCAGCGCATGACCCGCGCCGTCATCCAAGTCGCCCTTGGCCGGAAACACGCGATGTTCTCCGCTTCCCGGCTGCGCCCACTCCAGATTAATCAGTTGCGCCACGAAAAATTGCGCCAGCGGCTGCTGAATCTTGTAATCCGCATCCACCGTGAACATGCCAAAGGTTCCGGGAGAATCGTTGCAGCCGTGCTCCATCTGCAGCGGCAAATAATGGAAGTAATACAGGCCGTTGCCGCCGGCGTTCAAAAACGAGCCGACATAATCGGCCAGCCAAAGACCGGAGAAAAGATCCATGTACGTCTCGCTCGAAGCCGATGAAAGATTTCCTTCGGTGATGAACATCGGAACATTGGCCGGCACTCCATCCTCGCGCCAGACCTGCATGATGTGATTCACCAGGTCCGGCTCGTCGTACAGGCTGCCCCAGGGAATCCGGCACGGGTCGTAGGGATAGTGCTCGAAGGAAAAAAACGCGAGATCGTTCATCCGCTGGTGTTGCTTCAAATAATCCAGGAAGCGCGCAGTCCAAGAGACCTTGCCGTTCGCGTCGGGCCAGACTTCGATGTCTTTATTTACTCCCTGAAACGATGGACCGCCCAGTTTCAGATTTGGATTCAACCGATGCAGTGCCGTGGCCCATTCGACGTAGAGCGCGGCGTAATCCTCCGGCAGCATGTATTGGCCGTCGGCTTCTTCGCCCATCTCGACGTAGGAAATCGGGTAACCGCGTTTCTGCAAATAGGTCAGCTCAGCGGCGGCGTTGTCGGGGGTGTCGTAGAGCAGAGCGACTGGAATCATCGTGGGAAGACCGCGAGTAACTCCACTCGAAAAAAACAGATCGAATCCCACTTGGGCCTGGGCCGTGGAGCGCAAATCAGATGGTTCATGCCAGGGATCGACCGATGAACAGTAAGTGGTGGTCTGTTCCTGGTCGGCCGTGTGGCGCACTACATCGTGAAATTGCCCGTCGGTCGTGGTGGTTCCGATGTACAGCTCGTCGATGGCGTACCCAGCGCAGTTGCGGGGATCATTCGAACCGTGCGAATCGCAGGTGTTGGACGATTCGGTCATCAGAATGCGCAGAAAGCGGACCGGCAAAGGCGCGCTGGCCAGTTGCAAATTGGCCAAGCCGCCCTTGCCTTGGACGACCGTGCCACCCGGAAAAGTCTGCCAGATCCCGCGAGTTGGCGCCTTGATCGGGTCGTCGCCAGTCCAGTATTGAACGACGTAACGAACTGCAAACGGATCGGTCCATTTGATTTGAACCGCGTCGATTTGTTGCAATTGAGCCAGGTCCACCACGATCCATTGCGGATGCTGTGAATCGCTTTCGCCGGTGAACCGCTGGGTCAAGTACGGATTACTTTTCCAGTAGCTGTTGGTGTCGCCGTCGGTGATTCGAGAAAAGCCCACGTTGTCGGTTCCATCGTTCCGCGTGAATCCGCGATGCGGCAGCGAATAGCCATACGAATACCGGATGAATTCGGCGGGGTTCGCGGAACCTGTGAAATAACCCTTCCCGCCTTCGGTCGAATCGCTCCAGGTTCCTTGCGGGTTCCAGTGCCAGGCCTCCACGGCCAGTTCCGTATTCTGGCGATAGGTGACCGGCTGCCAGCCAGAACTCAAAGCCTGATCGAGCGCCGGCTGCGCCAGGCCTTTGTCGATAGCCTCCTGCGCGATGCGATCGACGCCCGCGCCGAGCGTTTGATTGGGCACGAAGCGGTTCGTGGCATGGGCCGGAGTAATGTCAACTTGCACGGTTTGAGCCGCGGCCGAAATCGAGCACCAAAAAAATCCGAAAAGGGCAGCCAGAATTGACAGTGTGGTTTTCACGGAGCGTCTCCCGCGCAGCGTACGAAGTGTTTTGGCAGCGAAGAGTCTACACCGTGACGGGCCAATGCCGCTCGAGGGAGACGGCTGGCGATGCAATCTTATTGCTCGGCGATCTGGACCCCGAGCTGTCATCGACGGTGTCGATGGCGCGAGCATAACTTGACAGGTTCTGTAACATCCGCGTAGGCTCGCCCCAAGCCGGATGCACCCCGAACAATACTTGGGATGGTTGGCGCTCGCATTGACGCCGGGCCTGGGTGCACGCATGGCCGGAAAGCTGCTGCGGGAGATGGGCAGCCCGGATGCGATTTTCAATGCTTCGCTAACCGAATTGGAAGCGCACCGCTTACCGGCGGCGGTGGCGCAGGCGCTCCATACGCGCCAACCGCTCAGCGCCGCGGCGAAGGAATTGGCGCAGGCCCAGGCGGCGGGCGTTCAGCTGCTGACCTGGGACGAACCCGCCTATCCGCAGCGCCTGCGCGAGATCTACGACCCGCCACCCCTCCTGTATGTGCGAGGAAATGTTGAACTTCTAAATCGTCATTTGATTTCTATAGTGGGGTCGCGTCGTCCGACGCCCTACGGGAATCAAATGGCAGAGAAGTTGGCCAAGGACTTGGCCGATCGCGGTTTGGTGATCGTCAGCGGGCTGGCACGCGGGATCGATTCCAGCGCGCATAAGGGTGCGCTGGCTTCCACTTCCGGTGCCACGATTGGCGTGCTTGGCTGTGGGATAGATGTGATCTATCCCAAGGAAAACAAGAAGATTTTCGCGGAGATGGAGAAACGCGGCGCGATCATTTCCGAATTCGCGATGGGCACCTTCCCCGGGCCGCAGAATTTCCCGATTCGCAACCGCATCATCTCGGGGATGGCGGTCGGTGTTGTAGTAGTGGAGGGCGCGCAATATTCAGGATCGCTGATTACCGCCCGGCTGGCGATGGAATTTGGTCGCGAAGTCTACGGTGTGCCGGGCAATGCCACGTCGCCGAACAGTTTCGGACCCAACCAATTGATCAAGCAGGGCGCGAAGCTGGTCACCAGTTGGGAAGACGTGATCGAAGAGCTCCCCACTCCCATCCGAGCCGAGCTTTTGCCGGTGGAATCGGCCAACAGCGAGCAAAGGACCATGCTGGTCGAGCAGGGTTTGGAGCCCAATGAGCGGATTTTATACGATCTTTTGGCGCCGGACGAGACGCGCTTGGTGGACGATTTAGTGGAGCGTTCGGGGCTGACGTCGTCCGAAGTGCTGGCCAGCCTATTTGACCTGGAGCTCAAAGGCGTGGTACGTCAGTTACCAGGCAAGCAATTCCTTAAAGTCCTGTTGTAACAACCCGAGGAAATTGCAGCTAGGATGGTAGGCCACGAGATGTCTTTACCAGGCCGAAGGAAATCCGCTCCATATTAAGGTTAGAACGGTGGCGGGAACGCGTGTTAGGGCTGCCGGTGAAATAGTAGCCGCTGGCGGTGTGTTGCACCGAAATTGGACCGGCCAGCATCCCTGTAAGAGGAGAAGAGGCTTTAGAGCATGGCAAGATCACTCGTAATCGTGGAATCGCCGGCTAAGGCGAAGACTATCAACAAATATCTCGGCAAGAATTATCTGGTCAAGGCTTCGTACGGCCACGTGATGGACCTGCCGAAGAAAAACATCGGGATACTTCTGCCGGGGGACCAGAACGGCAAACCCAAGAAAAAGAAACGGAAGACCAAAGCCAAGGCGGGCGCTCCGGAGAAGAAGATTCCGAAGCCGGTGGTCGTTACCTCCGAAAATATCTTCGAGCCGACCTACGAAGTGATTCCGAACAAAATCAAGGTGATCACCGACCTGCAGAAAGCGGCGCGCGGAGCGGAAGCGATCTACCTGGCGGGCGACCCGGACCGCGAAGGTGAAGCGATTTGCGCGCATTTGGCGGAAATTCTCGGCCGGCCGAAGAAATATGCCGAAATGATCGCCAAGGTCCAGGAAGAGCAAAAGGGCGAAGCCAAAGAAGGCGAGGAAGCGAAGCCCAAGGCTGAAAAGAAAGTCGTAGCGCCGGTGAATGGCGCTCCCCCTAAAATTTATCGCGTGATGTTTAACGAAATCACGCAAAAAGCCATCAAGGCGGCGTTCGAGAAGCCGTCCGAGGTAAATGAGGATCTGGTTGACGCGCAGCAGGCTCGCCGCGTTCTGGATCGGATCGTGGGATACAAAGTTTCCCCCCTGCTGTGGAACAAGGTGCGCCGCGGGCTTTCGGCCGGGCGGGTGCAAACCGTGGCCTTGCGATTGATCGTCGAGCGCGAACTGGAAATTCGTGCGTTCGTTCCGGTGGAATACTGGACCATCCACGCCATGCTCGATGCCGGAACGCCTCCGGTCTTCGAAGCCAAGTTGCATAAGTTCAAAGGCGAGGATTTGGAAATTGGGAATCAATCCGCGGCCGATGCTGTTTTGGCGGCGGTGGATAAGGCCAAGTGGGAAGTGGCTTCGGTGGCGCAGAAGGAAAAGCGCCGCAACCCGCCGCCGCCGTTTACCACTTCCAAGTTGCAGCAGGCTTCCTACAACCGCCTGCGCTATACCGCCAAACGCACCATGGGGATTGCTCAGAAGTTGTACGAAGGCGTGGAACTCGGCAGCGAAGGTTCCATTGCGCTGATCACCTACATGCGTACGGATTCGGTGCACGTTTCCAACGATGCCCTGGATCAGGTCCGCACCATGATTCCGGAACACTTTGGCTCGAATTACCTGCCAGAAAAGCCGAATTTCTTCAAATCAAAGAAGGACGCGCAGGAAGCCCACGAAGCCATTCGCCCCACGGATGTGACGCGCACGCCCGAAGACGTGCGGCCGTATTTGGAAGACGATCTGTTCAAGTTGTATCAGCTGATTTGGCAAAGATTCGTGGCCTCGCAGATGCTGCCCGCGGTTTTCGACCAGACCACCATCGACATTTCCGCGGGAGATTACACTTTCCGCGCCACCGGCACGGTCCAGAAATTCGACGGTTTCCTGCGCGTGTATCAAATTCCGTCCGCGATCGCCGATCGTGAGGACGA
>Ga0307474_10001576_pt1 | contig 16455 bp, 14 predicted proteins | sample atmos_gasesECM1C_2_FD_203312 | JGI IMG/M metagenome (GOLD analysis project Ga0307474, IMG submission 203312) | Hardwood forest soil microbial communities from Morgan-Monroe State Forest, Indiana, United States - atmos_gasesECM1C_05 | ecosystem: Environmental > Terrestrial > Soil > Temperate... | reverse complement strand
CGACTCGCGCTTCCTTGTTTTCGGCCTGGCATTGAATGAAGCGGACCCGCAAGGCGCAGACACACTCTTGCTGCAAACCAACTGGAATGCGCCAAAAGGCAGAGTAATAGCCATAAAACTTGACGAACCGGAACAATCCAAATGGCGCGAAGTCGTTGCCGAGGGAACCGATGCGATCGACGGAGTCACGCTTGGAGGCCGCGAGATCTTCGTCAGCTACGTCCACAACGCAGCCTCGGTGGTTAGGGTGTTCGGTCTCGACGGAAAAGCGGTCGCCGACTTAAAGTTTCCTGTTTTGGGAACAGCACTGCAGATCAACGGACGCTGGGCAGGCAGAGACGTTTTTGTTAACTTCCGCTCCTTTACTTTTCCAACCACGTTGTATCGCTACGATACCGTCACCGGCAAGCAGTCGGAGTGGGCCCGCACCCATGTTCCGCTGGATAGCAGTCAATTTGAAGTCAAGCAGGAATGGTTTAACTCCAAGGATGGCACGCGCGTGCCTATGTTCCTGGTTTACAAGCGGGGATTGAAACTGGATGGACAGAATCCAGTGCTGTTGCGGGGATATGGGGGTTTCACGCTCAGCGAACTCCCGAGATTCGACCCCGAAGCCATCGTTTGGGCGGAACATGGCGGGGTCTTCGCGGACGCAAATCTTCGCGGCGGAGGCGAATTTGGCGAAGAGTGGCATCGCGCCGGCATGCTCCAGAACAAGCAAAATGTCTTCGATGACTTCATTGCTGCTGCGCAGTGGCTGGTCGCGAACAAGTACACCAATCCCGACAAGCTGGCAATTCTAGGCGGCAGCAATGGCGGACTGCTCGTTGGCTCCGCCATGACTCAACATCCTGAGCTGTTTCGTGCCGTGGTCTGCTGGCACCCGCTGCTGGATATGCTGCGATATCAGAAGTTCATGGAAGCCCAGTTCTGGGTCTCGGAATACGGGTCAGCGGAGAATCCAGATCAGTTCAAGTACATCTATGCCTACTCGCCGTATCAGCATGTTGAGGAAAAGAAAAAATATCCCGCTGTTCTCTTCATGACCGGCGATGGCGACACCCGCGTCGCGCCCCTGCACGCCAGGAAGATGGCCGCCTTGATGCAAACCGTCGCTACCCCGGATCGCCCCGTGTTAATGCGCTACGAGCTGGTAGCCGGCCATGCCGGCGGCAGCAGATCAGTGAGCCAAACGATCGGCGACGATGTGGACGAGTTCGCCTTTCTGTGCTGGCAGCTCGGCGTGGAACCGTAGCCATCCATTCCTGCGCCGCCATTTAGGGAAAGCAAAACGGCAGGCTGGAGAAATCGGAGTAGCCGGCCCCCGTTCTGAGCGCTATCTATTGCGCAATTACACCTGGCTGCGGCGCGTTCTTTGGCGTGCTCAGGTAGCCTGAGATCGAGTTCTTATCTGCCGTGAAGACCACCACTTCATAGAGCAAACGATCACGGCCGGAATAGAACTGGAGCGGCTCAGCTACGTTCTTGTCTTTTTTGGTGATGGTGCGATCGTCGGAGACGACGTCGAGAGTGAATTTGCCTTTCTTGGCATCCACTTTTTTGAGCTGCAGGCTGACTGTGCCTACCGGTGTTGGACGCTTGTTGCCTTTGGAAAGCGTGAATTCGTAGATATTGCGGTCGCCCTTGTGCTTGAGGATCTCGAGATCGTCGCGCGTGTGCGCGATCAGCCCGCTTTGCAATCCCAAGTCGCCGATCGTGCTGTCGAGCTTCTTCTTGGTGGCATCCAGGTCGGTCTTGGTGGCGACGATGTCGCCTCTTGCTCCTGTAAGCTCCGTCTTCACTCCGCCTAAATCGGTCGAGACCGAGGAAAGCTGCTGCTGGCTTTGCTGAAGCTGCTGTTCGGTCTGCTCCTCCTCCTTGCTCAGAGCAGCGGCACGCGCTGCTGCCTCACGCTGAGCTCGGGTTAGCTTGGACTGCAGCACGTTGGCCGACTGTTTCAGGTTATTTTCCGTCATGCCGAGCTGTTCCATGATCGCTTCGTTGCGCTTGTCGGCAGTGGCAACGGCAGTCTTCTGTTGCTGGTCGAGCTTGTCCAGGCGGGAGCTTAGGTCGTAGAGAAAATAGCCGGATCCTAAGACATAGATCAGTGCGACAACAATGAGGGCGATCTTGAGACTATTGACCTCGCCGGTTTGTTCGGCAGCAACAGGAAGCTGTTCGGTTTCCATAATTTCACCTTGGCGCGCAACAGGGGCCGCTTTTGCGAGCAGATTCAGAGTAGAAGCTCCTTTGATTATGACGCGATTTGACCCCAAAAAGTCGCAAAAGTTGCGGCAGAGCCCGCAATAGGCAATAGGCAGTAGGTGATAGGCGGTAGGCAATAGGCGGTAGGCAATAGGCTGTGCGATTTACGATGGCAATCGCGTCTCACTCCGCCTATTGTCCTTGCTTGTTGCTTATTGCGCGTTACTTATTGCCACTGCCTATTGCTTACTGCCTACTGCCTATTGCCGCTTTGCTCACCCCGCGCGCCCGATAATTGCGCGCGTATGCGGGTTCGGCGACGCCGGTTCGTAAGTCTTTGGCGGAAATTGGGTCTCCTGCGACGGTGTACAGCGGAATGACTCCGGCCCAGACGTTCATTTCCAGGTCGGCAGCATCGTCTTTCGGATCGCCCTTGCGGATCTTGACTGAGGCTTCTTCGATGGGCAGCCGCAAGACCGATGTGGCCTTCATCTCCTGCTCGTCGGGCCAGCGAATCTCAGGCCAACGCCCGGGTAGAACGTAATCTACGAAGTCCTGAAAAGCTGCGAATTTCTCTTTATCGTCACTTACGAGCGCTGCATTGCCTAGAATCATCACAGAACGGTAGTTGATGGAATGATGAAAGCCGGAGCGCGCTAGCACTAATCCATCCACATGGGTCGCGGTAAGGCACACTGGGATTTCGCCGGCGACGGTGCGCAGCATACGGCTGGCCGCCGAACCGTGGAAATAGACGTGATCTTCCTTCCGCCAGTAGCTGGTGGGGACAACATACGGCTGGTCTTCGACACAGAATCCGACGTGGCAGATGAAGCCGGCGTCGAGCACGCCATAGACTTCTTCACGATCATAGTGCCCGCGCTCGGGCAGTCGGCGTACCGTTGTACGCGCGGTTTTCAGCGAACCATTTTTTTCAGCGGACACTGGGCCTTCCTCAGCGATTTCTGATGATACCCTGAGAGCCAACTGAACCGAATACTGCGGCGGACCAAGGACCAGAAAGCGTGAGAAGCGAAGACTACCTGCGCGGACGCCACGCGATTGTGACCGGCGGCGGCCGCGGAATCGGAGCTGCAATCGCGCATGAATTGGCTGATCGCGGCGCCAACCTTTCGCTGCTGGGACGCGATATGGATCGGCTGCACGAAACGGCGGAGACGATCCGCAACCGCTACGACTCTCAGGTGGAGACCCACCAGATGGATGTAACCGATCTGGCTTCCGTAAAAACAGCTTTTGCTGAGGCGGTGAAGCCCTTAGGGAGTGTGTACATCCTGGTGAACAATGCCGGGCAGGCACGGGCGAAACCCTTTCCCGAAATGGATTCTCTGCTATGGCAGCAGATGCTGAACGCGAATCTCACCAGCGTCTTTTATTGCACGCAACAGGTGCTGTCATCGATGGCTAAAGCCGGCGAAGGCCGCGTGGTGAACATTGCGTCCGCAGCCGGATTGAAGGCATATCCGAAGGTGTCCGCTTATTGCGCCGCTAAACATGGGGTGATCGGACTCACGCGCTCGCTTGCGCTTGAGTTTGCTAAATCCGGCGTAACCATCAATGCCGTCTGTCCCGGCTACACCGACACAGAGATGCTCGATCGCGCTGTACAGGAGTTGGTGAGTTCCATGGGCAAAACGGCAGACGAAGCGCGGTCCATGCTTACTCGCCCAAATCCGCAAAGGCGTCTGGTGAAGCCCGAAGAAGTAGCCGATGCAGTAGCATGGCTCTGCTCGCCCGGCGCTTCATCGATTACTGGTCAGGCAATCGCGGTGGCGGGTGGAGAAGTGATGTAGGTAAAGCGTTTTAGGGTGAGGCGTTTCAAGTGGATCGTTTCAAGTAAACCGTTTCAAGAAAATCGTCTGAGCTTGGTTATCAGTAAAAGTATGGTAATTCCGCGGTGCAATGGATCTCCCTCGCTGCAACAGACTTTGAAGCGATTTTCTTGATACGCATTTCTTGAAACGGGTCTCCTGAAACGGTTTTCCTGAAACGGGTTTCTTGACACGCCTTATGCCCCAAACTTCCATTCCGGAACTCCGTCCTCTCCACTTCGGCTGGCGGGTTGAAGATAAGGTGGCGACGATCACCCTGAATCGTCCCGAGCGTAAGAACCCCCTTACCTTTGAGTCCTACCGCGAGCTCACCGAGACGTTTCACAAGCTACGGGGGAACACAGCTATCAAGAGCGTGATCATCACCGGGGCAGGGGGGAACTTCTGCTCTGGTGGCGACGTGCATGAGATCATCGGTCCGCTGGTGGAGATGCGGGAGCACAAGCAGGCAGAGAAATTGCTCGCCTTTACCCGGATGAGTGGAGACCTGGTGAAAGCCATGCTGGCCTGTCCGCAACCGATTGTCTCCGCTATCGATGGCGTCTGCGCGGGGGCCGGCGCCATTATCGCCATGGCCAGCGATATCCGCTTGGGTACGCCGCAGAGCCGGGTGGCGTTCCTTTTCGTGAGGGTGGGCCTCAGTGGCGCGGACATGGGCGCGTGCGCAATCTTGCCGCGCATTATTGGTTATGGCCGCGCCGCAGAACTGCTCTATACCGGGCGTTTCATGAGTTCAGACGAAGCCGAGCGCTGGGGCTTTTACAATCGCTTGATCGGTGGCGAAAAGCTTATGACAGAGGCCATTCAGTTCGCGCGAGAAATCGCCGATGGGCCTTCCTTGGCCCACGCAACCACTAAGCGCTGCCTGCATGAGGAGTGGAACATGAGCATCGGCGATGCCATCGACGCCGAGGCTCGAGCGCAGGCTGGGTGCATGCAGACCGAAGACTTCGCCCGCGCATATCGCGCATTCGTAGCCAAACAGACTCCGAAATTCGAGGGCAATTGATGCCGGACCGCAGCTTTCTCGAATGGCCGTTCTTCGACGATTCGCACCGGCATCTGGCGAATGAAATCCGGAACTGGTGCCAACGAGAGGTTCCGAAACCGGAAGACTCTCATATAGAGCAACAATGCCGAACCTTGGCAGGTTCGCTGGGTTCGGCTGGTTGGCTTCGGTATGTGATTCCATCGCAGTATGGCGGAGTTCATGACGCTCCCGACGTGCGCTCGCTCTGCCTGATTCGCGAAACGTTGGCGTATCACTCGGGTTTGGCAGAATTCGTCTTCGCCATGCAGGGGCTGGGGTCCGGCCCGATTACGCTGTTTGGTTCCGAAGCGCTCAAGCGAAGGTATCTACCCAAGATTGCGTCCGGAGAGACGATCGGAGCTTTCGCGATCTCCGAGCCCGAGGCGGGATCGGACGTGCGCAACATTCGGACGGAGGGCACGCGCGAAGGCGATCATTTCATCGTCAACGGAACCAAGAGTTGGATTTCGAACTGCGGACTTGCTGACTATTACGTCACATTCTGCCGCTGCCCGGTAGGCGAGGAGCGCCGTTACGCGGCATTGGTCGTAGATGCTGGTACTCCGGGATTGACCATCGAACCAGTCCAGATGATTGCCGCACATCCTCTCGGGAATCTTCATTTCAACAACTGTCATGTACCAGCTTCGGCTTTGCTTGGCGCGGAGGGCGATGGCCTGAAGATTGCGCTGGCAACTCTAGACATTTTCCGCTCCACCGTCGGCGCTGCCGCGGCGGGATTTGCGCGGCGCGCCCTTCACGAAGCCGTTTGCTTTGCCAGCCACCGTCAGGCCTTCGGGCAGACGCTGTCGGAGTTCCAAATGATTCAGGCGAAGCTGGCGGAAATGGCCCTCGCCATCGATGCCTCGGCGTTGCTTGTCTATCGCGCCGCCTGGACGCGGGACGTGATGCGGCGACCTATCACCCGTGAAGCCGCCATGGCCAAGTTGCACGCAACCGAAGAGGCGCAACGCGTTATCGATGAAGCTGTGCAGATTCTTGGCGCCCGCGGCGTGGTGGCTGGTTCCATTACGGAACGGCTATATCGCGACATCCGCTCGCTCCGGATTTACGAAGGCACCAGCGAAATTCAGAAGCTCATCATCGCCGCCCAGGTGTTGAAGGCTGCCGGAGCCAGCGATGCCGGTTAAGAGCTATGCCGGTCGCTTCACCGCGCACGCAGACACTTTCTGCGCCGATCGCATGCCCGCGCCCGAGCAGCTTCCTGTCATTTTTCGTGACCTGCCAGAATACCGCTATCCGGAACGGCTAAACTGCGCCCGCGAACTTCTCGATCGCCGAGTCGAAGGTGGCGATGGTGAGCGTACCGCGTTTCTGTGCGAATCTGGGGGCTGGAGCTATCGCCGTCTGCTTGAAACTTCACATCGCATCGCTCATGTTCTGACGGAAGAATTCGGACTCCTCCCCGGAAATCGCGTGCTGCTGTGCGGACCCAATCATCCCATGCTCGTGGCGTGCTGGTTCGCAGTGCTCAAGAGTGGAGCTGTGGCGGTGACTACAGCTCATCTGCTCCGCTGCCGAGAATTGATTTCTATCGCCGACAAGGCACACGTCTCATTGGCATTATGTGACGCACGCCACGCGAAGGATTGTCAGGATGCGTTCACAAGGCATGAAGACGGATCGCCACGGCGGAACTCGCGTGTCATCCTTTTTAATTCCGGCTCTGCGGACTCTTTGGATCCGCTTGTCGCGTCAAAGCCGTCGCAGTTCGAGGGCTGCGATACCGCAGCCGAGGACGTCGCCATCATTGCATTTACGTCAGGCAGCACCGGGCGCCCAAAGGGGACGATGCACACGCATCGCGACTTACTCGCCACTGCCGATTGTTTTCCTCGGTATGTCCTGCGTTCCAACCGTGACGACATCTTTATCGGAACCCCGCCTTTGGCTTTCACCTATGGCCTCGGCGGACTGTTGCTCTTCCCCATGCGCGCCGGTGCGAGTGCGGTTCTGCTCGAGCACGGGAGTCCCAAGCATCTTCTTGACGGGATTGCCGGCTTTCGGGCTACCGTCTGCTTTACCGCTCCCACGGCATATCGCGCGATGCTGAAAGAGTTGCATCGCGAGCAAATAGCGAGTTTGCGGAAATGCGTTTCCGCGGGAGAAACCTTGCCCCCTGCGACCTTCGAAGCCTGGCGCGAGACCACCGGAATCAAGATTATCGACGGCATTGGCTCGACCGAGATGTTGCACATGTTTATCAGCACGCCAGAAGAAGCGATCCGTCCGGGCGCAACCGGCAAAGCTATCCACGGCTATGAAGCGAAGGTAGTTCAAGACGACGGCAGCAATGCCCGTCCGGGCGAAGCCGGCAGGCTAGCCGTTCGCGGGATTACTGGATGCAAGTATCTCGATAATCCGTCGGAGCAGGCCAGATACGTGCGTAATGGGTGGAACTTTACCGGCGACTCCTTCCGCCTGGACGAAGACGGCTACTTCTGGTTTGAGGCGCGCACCGACGACTTGATCATCAGCTCTGGCTATAACATCTCCGGAATCGAGGTAGAGAATGTGTTGCTGGAACACCCGGCGGTACAAGAATGCGCTGTCGTGGGAGTTCCCGATATGGAGCGTGGACATTTAATTAAGGCATTCGTAGTAACTGCTTCGGGCCGCGCCGCCGACGATCTGCTCAAAAAAGAGCTCCAGGATTTCGTTAAGTCGCAAATCGCGCCATTCAAATATCCTCGCGCCATCGAGTTTGTCTCTGCGCTTCCCCGGACTGCAACCGGCAAGCTCCAGCGCTTTCAATTGCGGGAGCATTCGAAATGAGCGAACTTCCCAAGCCAGTGAATCCCGATGGATGGCCGCGCCCTAGCGGGTTTTCCAATGCAATGGTTTCGGAGGGCAGGCTCGTCGCCATCGCCGGCCAGATAGGCTGGGATCCGTTGACGAAAAAATTGGTGTCAGCGGATTTCGCGCAGCAAGCGCGTCAAGCGCTGGCCAACGTGCTCACTGTCCTGGAAGCCACGGGAGCAAAAGCCGAAAACGTCGTTCGACTCACGTGGTACATCACCGACCGTAATGCCTATCTCACCAATCTGAAGCAAATCGGCGTAGCTTACCGTGAAGAGATCGGCGACCACTATCCCGCCATGTCGGTGATCGTAGTCGCAGGCTTGATAGAGCCAGGCGCGAAAATAGAGATTGAAGCTACGGCAGTCCTACCGGATGAGGCCGACTCGAAGCTCACTCAGGCGACATAAGCGAGGTGGAAAAGAGACTTTTCTCCAATTGTTTGCGCTCCGTGACCTCGTATTTTGCCTTCGCGCGCTTCGTGTTGACCCCGCTCTCTAGAATTCCCGTTTTGGCGCAACCTGCTCAGGACCCAGGCGACCCGGACTGATGTCGGCCGCGAAGTAGTTCTCTCCTTTTACCGGAGAACCCGCCAGCCTCCGCATTACAGCGATTTGCCCGACGTGCGTCAGCACATCGGCAATTGGTCCCTGGAAAAGCTTTTCCATGGACGCCTGTAGCGGCTTGTCCGAGACAAGATATGAGTCGAAGGCAGCCAGCGCGGAATGGAATCGTCTTACGTCATCATTCCACGACTGCGGCTTGGAGTCGTTCCACTGCCGGCTACCGTCGGCCATAGACAGAGCCCAGTCAAGCAGGTCGCCGATGTGAGCGAGAATCTCGCCGGCAGAACGGCATCCGCCGCCGCAAGTGAACGAGGAGAACCCCTCGGGAGTGCCGCGCACTGCCTTTGCGCCACGATAAGCAATGGTAGCAACGGTGTGGCGCAGCAGTTGACGGGTGGGATCGGAAGCTGGAGAGGGAACTGGGTTGGCGGAGGTCATGACCGCCACATTTTAGACCGGAACGAGGCGAACATGAAGGCCAGAAAGCGCGGAGAAAAGATCACACAAAATCCGAATTACTTCTTCGTGACCTCGTTGTTCTCCTTTGCGCCCTTCTTGTTCGCCTCTCTTCGGTCTTAGAATTCTCGGCCCTGGTTGAATGCCAGTACTTCATCGACGCTCAGTCTCGGTTTGCGCGCGGAGTTCGCCGGAGCAGCGTGTCCCAGCGTGACCAGCATCACTGGGACATAGCGGTCGGAGATATTGAACAACTTCTTCACCTGTTCGGGATCGAATCCGATCATCGGGCCGGTGGCATAGCCACGAGCTTGCGCAGCGATCATCAGCGTCATGGCTGCCAAAGCGCCGGAGCGGATAGCTTCATCGCGCTGGAACTGCGGGTTGCTGCTGTAAGTGCCCGCGGCCCGCTGAACAACGCCGGCAGCAAATTCCTCAGTCACGACTCCGCGCTGTACGAGTGGAGCATAGATTTTTTCGAGCTTTTCATAGCCGCGCAGGTCGCCTAGCACGATGATTGTTGCTGAAGCCTGGCTCACCTTCACCTGGTTGTAAGCTGCGCCCTGCAATTGCTTCTTCTTTTCCGGATCGGTCACAGCAACAAAGCGCCAATGCTGAATGTTGTACGACGAAGGGGCCTCGGCGGCATCGGCGACGATGTCTCGGATTTCCTTTTCGCTGATCGTTTTGCTGGAATCGAAGTTATTAATCGAAGTTCGTTCGCGAATCACTGCGAGCGCATCTTTGGTGCGATTTTCAATGGCGGTCTGCATGGTCGTCTTATAGGACCTCCCTTAGGGCTCTTCCAAACAAATGTGCGGCTAGCGTAAAGGATGCAGAATTCACGCCCATAGTGCGTTTCAGTTACCATAAAAGGTTTGGCCATAGCTTGCAGGAGAACTCAGTGAATCGCAGGTTTATCGTTATCATCTATTTGTTTTTCGGGCTCGCCGCCCTCGCGGCGCAAACCAAAGCTGCCGCTCCTCGTCAGGAATCCACGCTCGTGGACCGCGTGGGCGACACTGGCTTCGTACAAGTCAAAGCGGAGAGTTTCCGCACGCTCGATACCAAACAGCAAGCTCTTGGATATTGGCTGTCGCAGGCTTCGATCGCGATCGATCCCATCATTTATGACCAGCTCTCGGCCTATGGACTACGCGAGAAGCGATTGCTGGAGCAGATCGTTGCTCATCCGAACGGCATCGATCCGGCAGCAATGAAGAACATTACCGATTACGCCAAGCTGTTCTGGGCAAATAGCGGCAATCACAACGATCTGACCGCCCAGAAGTTTGCTCCGGGGTTTACGTTCGATGAGCTGAAGCAAGCCGCGGCAACCGCGCAGAAGAATGGAGCTTTCAAAACACCTGATGCCGATTTTCCGCCGCTCGAATCGGAGGATGCCCTCAACAAAGAAGTAGATGACCTGAAACAGGCGATCTTCGATCCCGATTTCGAGCCGATGGATACTGCCAAGAGTCCATCGGGCGGCAAGGACATTGTTCAGGCCAGCTCCAACACTTTTTATCCCGGTCTCGCGCTGGATGACCTTAAGGATTTCAAGGAGACTCATCCACTGAACTCACGCGTGGTGCGCGGCAGCGACGGCAAGCTCGAAGAGCAGGTTTATCGCGCGGGCACTCCTGACGGCAGCATCCCTCCCGGCATTTATGCAACTTACTTGAAAAAGGCCAATGAGTATCTGACGCAAGCGCAGGCCGCCGCCAATCCGCAGCAGGCACGGGTGATTGCGGACCTCATTCGCTATTACCAGACCGGTGATTTCAACGACTGGCTCAAGTTCGATGCTGACTGGGTGCAGGACAACGCCACCGTCGATTTTGCCAATGGCTTCATTGAGGTCTATCGCGATGCGCGCGGAGCCAAGGGCAGTTCGCAGAGTTTCGTTAGCGTGACCGACAAGAAGGTCACCGATGCGATGACCAAGCTGGCGCGGAACGCCGAATACTTCGAACAGAAGGCGCCTTGGGACGCGAAATACAAGAAAACGGCATTCAAGCCTCCGGTGGTGAAGGCAGTCGAAACGCTGATTGAGACCGGTGATTTCCACGTGACCACCGTCGGGGACAATCTTCCCAACGAAAATGAAATTCACGAAAAGTATGGCACGAAGAACTTTCTGTTTACCGGCAGCAGCCGCGCGCTGAACGATGCTGTGGGCAACGTCGCCGCAGAGGAATTCGATCCCGGCGCGGAGACGACCGCGCGCGACAAGAAATATGGCAAGGAAGCCAGCGATCTCTTCACTGCCATGCATGAGGTTATCGGGCATGGCTCAGGGAAGCTAAGCGACCGTCTAAAGACCGGCGCTGAGCCCTACTTGAAAGAGTATTTCTCCACGCTGGAGGAAGGCCGAGCGGATTTAATGGCGTTGTGGAATGCCTTCGATCCCAAGCTCAAGGAGTTGGGTTTAGTAACAAGTCAGGACGAAGTCGCCAAGGCAATGTATGACTCCGCCGCGCTTGTCGCGCTCACACAATTGCGGCGCATTCCCAAGGGCGACACGATTGAAGAGGACCACGAACGCGACCGCGCACTGATCGAGGGTTACATCAAAGACAGAGTGCCCGGTTCGATCGAGCAATTCGATCGTGACGGCAAGACCTACATCCGCGTGAAGGATTATCAACTCATGCGCAAAGGTGTGGGCATGCTGCTCGCCGAGCTCATGCGCATCAAGGCCGAAGGCGATTACAACGCGATCAAGACATTGGTGGACAAATACGCCGTGCATTTCGATCCCGCACTGCGCGATCAGGTCATTGCCCGCTATAAGAAGTTGAATCTGCCGACTTACTTTGCCGGAGTGAACCCGATGCTTACTCCAACTGGAGCCGGGCTGACCGGGATGAACGGTTCTACAAGCATTATCGCCGGAACGGTGATGCCTCGCATTCAGATGACGTATCCGCGAGATCCGGTAAGGCAGTATTTGTTCTACGGTTCTATGTATGACGAGGGGCTGAAACAAGCCATCAGCACAAGCCCGAAGTGGCCGGCGCCAAAGCAGCGGTGAATACTGGATCGGACTATCTCCAAAGTAACTGGCTTCAAATCACCCAATCGGCAAATTCACAGGTTGTAATCCGCTCGAGCTGGGAGCTGATTTCCGGGGAGCGCCGGTCATTGCGAGAATCTGAGACCCCTGGGTGCCGGCGGGGTTGCGGAAGGATATCGTGCGCTCGGGATTTCCGCCGGAAATCCAGCTAGACCTACAATCTAATGGGTTTAATGCCAACAATGGGTCAGTTCGCCACAAAGGCCAACCCTGGTTAGGCAGGCCAGTCTTCTGATTCACGATGATTTGGTACGGTCGCGCACGTACCCCAGTAACCAATGCGATTTGGTTCAAATCGCGCTATGCTTCGCTTATCGAGATCCATCAGGAATTCAGCAATCTGCTCCAGGAGGAGCGACGACAGTTCCGAGCCAGCTTGCCGGACGATCCGGCCAGGCTGTGGAAGCGATTCCCGGGACGCATCGCCGTAGTCTTGTCTGGCGGCGGCGCGCGCGGAGCTTACGAAGCCGGGGTGCTGCTCGCCTTCCAGGACGCCACCCTGCCGACTCACATCCTTACCTCGACATCGATCGGTGCCATCAACGCCGCTTCCTATGCGGGCCATGGTCGCGGCTATGTCGGAAACGCTGAACCGCTGGTCCAGGGTTGGCTGGACCTTACTCCAGCCACAGTCGGCATCGACTGGTCGCGTTACATCATTATTCTGGCGGGACTCATCGCGGCCACCGCCGGCTTCGGCAATGCCGCCGCCGACCTGATGCACCGCTTCGGCCTGTATTTCCATCAGGACAACCCTCTGTTTACCTGGTTTCTGCTCGGCGCAGCCGGACTTGCCGTACTGTTCTCTTACACCGAGCTTTCCTACAGCTACTATGTGCTGCTCTATCTCCTGCGCCGCAACCGCTGGATGCCGGAAAAGAAGAAGCTGATCTCGTCGTTGGTCGCAAACCTGGTCATCCTGACTTTTGTTTTTTGGGTGCTGATTTCCACGCACGTTCACTTCAAAGCCGACCCGATATTAGCTCTCACTCCGCGCAGCTACGTCGGGATGGGACTGGGCCTGGCAGTGGCTCTGCTGCTGTGGCCGATGCTGCGCAATCGCATCAGTTTGTTCAGCCACAAGATTTTGAAGTCGCCGCTCGACTCAGGATTGTTCCAGAACTACGAGCGCACGCGCTTCCTGAAACAGCGGATTCATCAGCGGCGTCTGCGGCGTTCTCCCATTCGACTGGTCATGACGGCGGCTGAGCTCTACACCGGGCGCGAAAAATACTTCGTCAACAAAAGGTTGGACGAGATTGAAAGCGATCCCGGCGCCGACGCCGCCTTCATTCGCTCGCACTTCGAGCATGCCCACGATCTGATTCGCGCCGTCGTGGCGTCGTCTGCCTTTCCCATTGCGTACGAGCCGGTGAAAATGCATGGCGGGTTGTGGTCTGATGGAGGTCTGGTGGCCAAGCAGCCGATCACTCCGGCGATTCGCCTGGGTGCAGACGTCGTGTTCCTGATCACGGTAGATCCGGCCAAGGAAGTGATTCCCCGCATCAAGACCTTCCTCGACGTCGGAATGCGAGCTTTCGACATTCTCATGTCGAGGAACGTAATCGCCGATCTGCGAGTCCTCGAGAATGTGAATCAGATCTGCGAAGGCTACGCGGCCAGGATGGGATGGCGTCCGGAGCAGCTTATCCTGGAGATCGGCGAGCACACTTACCGCTACTTAAAGGCCTTCACCATTCGTCCCGACACGCCCCTGGTGGCGACGCTCCTCGATTTCGACGGCAGAATTGCGCGTCCAGCCATCGAACAAGGGTACAAAGACGGGGCCGCCGCCGTGCATGCCTTCAGCGACTACATTCAGCAAGCGCCTTTCAGCGACACACGTCATGTGCTGCGCCTCGCGTCGGAGCACGAGGTCATGGGCTCGCCGACACCGCGGTAGGGCAGGGCGTTGTAGAGACGCAGCATTGCTGCGTCTCCGCCATGCACGTTGCCACTATCGTTCCGATTGCCTCCACCGGGAGACGCAGCATGCTGGGTCTCTACCGTCCGAAGGTAGATTTGCGCTGGTACTCGAACAACATTTCCGCAACTTGGCACCGATTTGTGGGTCATATGGAGAAACGCTCTCTGAGCGAAGGTGTGTCTTTTGTCGAACCACGTCCTGGCCATGCGAATTCGGGCTAGCCTGCTCTTCCTAATGGCCGTAGCATTTCCTCTTTATGCCATTCAAGACCAAGTAACGACCGCTTCTTCGTCCAAGCCGGCAAAGTCTGATGTCCCGACGTTCTCCAGCGAGGTGAAGGTTGTAAATCTGCTTGCTACCGTGCGCGACAAGCACGGCAAGATCGTGAACGACTTGAGCAAAGACGATTTCCAGCTCGAGGAGGACGGCCGTCAGCAGGCAATCAAGTACTTCACTCGTGAGACCGATCTTCCGTTGAAGCTGGGGCTTTTGGTCGATACCAGCGGCAGCGTTTTGTCAGTTCTGCCAGAGGAACGAACCGCCAGCCAGAACTTTCTCGACCAAGTTCTGCGCGAAGACAAGGATTCGGCGTTCCTGATCCACTTCGACCGTCAGGTTGAGTTGCTCCAGGACTTCACATCTTCCCGCGCAAAGCTGCAATCATCCATGGGCGATATCCAGCCCTCCGGCAACGACGGCAATGGAGGAGGCGGAGGAGGCCAGAACGGAGGCGGCCGAGGCCCCTACGGTAGAGGTGGTGGAGGCGGTGGTCCGTATGGAGGGCGTGGTGGACATCATCACGGCGGAGGCACGCTGCTCTACGACGCCATCTATCTGGCTTCTGACGAACTGATGCAGAAGCAAACCGGCCGCAAGGCGCTGATCCTCCTTACCGACGGCGAAGACAATGGAAGCAAGACTTCGCTGTCATCGGCGATTGAATCGGCGCAGCGCGCCAACACCTTGGTGTACGGAATCTATTTCAAAGGCGAAGGAAGCGGCGGATTTGGCGGCTACCCAGGCGGACGCGGCGGATGGGGAAGGGGCGGCATGGGCCGCGGCGGGTCCTCTCGCTTCCCACAACAGGAACGCGAAGATGGCAAGAAGGTCCTCGAACGTCTCGCCAAGGAAACCGGTGGGCGCATGTTCGAGGTTTCAAAGAAGCAATCCGTCGATCAGATCTACGCCGAGATCCAGGAAGAGCTGCGCAATCAATACAACCTCGGCTACACGCCCGACCGAACCGCGTCAACAAGCGCTGGATTCCACAAGGTCCACCTGGTTGCGAAGCAGAAAGACTGCATCGTCCAGACCAGGGATGGATACTACGACTGAACAACTCCGTGTTGCCCCAGTGCCGGAGGCACGACAGGTGAAAGCCCAACAGGTAAGCGCTGGGTGAGGTTGTATTCCTACGCTCTAATGGTGCACCTGGCTACTTCGTTGGGCCCAAGTAACGGTCGAGCCAATCCAACACCTCTTTGATCAAGACGTCGTTTGGTGGCGTATGACCGGTATCAAAGACTACGTGGCGTTTGTCCTTTTCGGGCGAGCCGAACAACCGAAACAGCGGGTTTTGCGACATCTCCAGGGGAAACACGTAATCGTAGCGGCCATTCACCATCAATACCGGCTTACGCACTCGCGGAGCGAAGTTTACCGGCTCAACCTCGGGAAGAGTGTCCTGGAACTCCAGACCTCCCCCCACAAGCACATCGACTTTTACCCGATCTTCGATCGCGGTGAGAACCGGCGCCTCAACCGCGCCCCAACTTAATCCATAGAAGCCGATCTTCTCGCGATCCAGGTCGCTTCGCGTCTGAATGTAGTCGATAGTTCGCCCGAGATCCTTGGACCAGGCAATAGAGAGTTGTACTGTTCTGATAGTCCGAGTGGAGATCGTCGCCACGTTCATAAGTTCCCTTGTAAATCGGATAGACGACCGCACGTCCGCTCTTGATTACCGGAGTGAGGCTGAACATGTGAAGCACGGAGCTGGTGCGTTCCTGGACAGCGTACGCGCCAGGAAAAAAGACGAGGGTCTGGTAGGGCGGATGAAAGTGTCTGGGAACGAATATGTAGGCAGCTACACGTTCGTTGCCATACGCAGCGTCGAAAGTGACTTTCTGTTTTATCCAATAGTCAGAGGAGTCGTCTTCGGATTCGATCTTCGCGTTTAGCGGCATCTTGTCGTACGAATAAAGGCTCTTGTAAACCTTGAAAATCTGTTCCGGCACGGGCTTTAGCTTGCTGAAATTGCGAGGAAACCACTCGACCGGTTCGGTCAACGCCTGGGAAGGAGCTGAGGTGTACTTCGCAAGACGAAATCCAAAATTGGAAGCGCGCTCGAAGGGCGGCAAGGCGTCCGCCTGAGAGAACATATAGTCGGGCTCGTTCCAGGCGCCGCCCAGAATATACCGCTTGCTTCCATCCGGATTCGCATTCAAACACCATTCCTTGGCATTTCCCGCCATGTCATAGGCCCCGTAAGGACTGATTCCTGGATAGGACCCTACGGG